>OKWD01000137.1_pt1 | contig 13231 bp, 10 predicted proteins | sample 1607011 | NCBI WGS metagenome assembly OKWD01 (sample SAMN04414077, study PRJEB24778) | human gut metagenome | material: faecal | host: Homo sapiens | reverse complement strand
CAGGGGATTGTCGAATCCCTTACGGAAGCGTCCTCTGAATAATTCGCCACGAATCATCAGCTGGTACCCACTCATTGGGTAGTCACTCTTTAAATAACTGCGTGCAGTTTTGGAATATTCAAATTTTTCAGGATATACATCAATTACTTTCACCATAAAATCAGCGTCAGTACTACTGATGGCAGTCATTAATTCCACTTCTATAGGGCCGGCCAGTGTCAATGTATCACATAGCGGCTCCGTCATGAAAGTAATGACATCGGGACGTGAAGTGGCAAAGCGTTGGTCATCTACCATGAATTCTTTTGTCCGGTAAGTGGTAGGGTTTGCCGTATAGGGTACCGGACGTGACATATCTGAAATATATTCTGAATAAGACTCTTGTTCTGCCGGTGCTTGTGTGGATACTGATCCGTTTTTATGTATATAATAAGGTGTACCGGCAGTCTTTTGTACAGGCCATTCGTCGTATGTTTTCCATTCGTTTTCACCTGTATGGAATATATTTACTTTATGCTTGGGCTTTTCTCCCTTTCCTTCCAGGAAATATCGGAAAAAAGGATATTCTATTTTGTCCATGTAATAAGCTGAAGTGCTTTTACCGAAATACAGATTACCGAAACCTTGGAACCCGCGTACTGTCCATGCTCCATGCCACCAAGGACCGAATGTCAGATATAAATCTGTGTCCGGTGATTGCTCTTTGATGGCTTTATAAAGATTCCAGGCTCCGTAACAGTCTTCGGAGTCATACAGTCCACCTACCACCAATATGGCTGGCTTCAAGTTATAACAGGAGGTGCGTGCATCGCGCTCTTTCCAGAAATCATCGAAATCAGGATGGTTTTTGATATCATTCCACAATGTCTGTGTGGTATCACGTACCAGGTCGTCTACATTCTTAAAGGTACCGAGTGCCAGAAAATCTGTGTAAACATCATTCTTTACAATTTGGTTCATCACTCCTTTTCCCATGTGGCGTCCTTCCAGTCTGGGAAGGAAATTAGTGGTTTGCAGCAGGGTGAAGGCTCCGTTGTGATGACGGTCATCTCCACGGAACCAGTCGGTGACGGGAGCTTGCGGAGAAACAGCTTTCAAAGCCGGATGATTGGAGGAGGCTGTCATAGTGGCATAGAAACCATCATAACTGATTCCCCATGTTCCTACATTTCCGTTATTATATGTGTTGTGAATCAACCATTCTATGGTATCGTATGTGTCCGTTGCTTCGTCTATATTCTTTTTATCTTTCTTACCCTTTTTGTTTTTGTTGAGAGGGCGTACTTGGATAAATATTCCTTCACTCTTATGCCGTCCACGTACATCTTGGAAGACGATAATATATCGGTGCTCTATATAGTTTTTCAGATTAGTTCTGAAATGACGGTCAAATCCTTCTCCGTATGGGGAACAAGAGTAAGGGCTGCGGTGCATCAGGATAGGATGCTGCCTGCTGTTGTCTTTCGGTTCGTAGACAGCGGTGTAAAGCTTGATTCCGTCACGCATGGGAATCATGACTTCCCGTTTCGTGTAGATTTCCTTCAGTTTGAGTTCGATACTGTCCGGTTGGTTTTTTGCTTGGGTTTGTGTCCATCCTCGAGGGATGAGAAAGCATAACAGTAATGAAGTAATAAATAAGAATTTGCCTAATCTTTTCATGTATAATGTGATGTTATTTTAATGAGTTGGCAAAGGTAAGGACATTCCTTGAAAGTTTTCACGCTAATTAAGGAAAAATTTCGATAATAGTTACTACCTTTGTCACACTAATAACTTTTAACTAAAATAAGTATCAATATGGCAACACCTCCGTTCCACTATCAGCCCATGTTCGATTTGGGACCTGACAAAACTGAGTATTATTTGCTGACTAAGGATTATGTGTCAGTAAGTGAGTTTGAAGGAAAACCTATCTTGAAGATTGAAAAAGAAGGTCTGACTGCTATGGCTAACGCTGCTTTCCGTGATGTTTCTTTCTTGCTTCGCCGTTCACACAATGAACAGGTTGCTAAGATTCTGAGTGATCCCGAAGCCAGTGATAACGATAAGTATGTAGCATTGACTTTCTTGCGTAATGCGGAAGTTTCAGCTAAAGGCAAATTACCTCTTTGTCAAGATACGGGTACTGCTATTATCCATGGTGAGAAAGGTCAGCAGGTATGGACCGGCTATTGTGATGAAGAAGCCCTTTCCTTGGGAGTTTATAAGACTTATACGGAAGAAAATCTTCGTTATTCTCAGAATGCTCCTTTGACTATGTACGATGAGGTGAACACCAAATGTAACCTGCCTGCACAAATTGATTTGGAAGCTACTGAAGGTATGGAATACAAGTTCCTTTGTGTGACTAAAGGTGGTGGTTCGGCGAACAAGACCTATTTATATCAGGAAACGAAAGCTGTATTGAATCCGGCTACATTGGTTCCTTTCCTTGTTGAAAAAATGAAGACTTTGGGTACGGCTGCTTGTCCTCCTTATCATATTGCATTTGTAATCGGTGGTACATCGGCAGAGAAGAACTTGCTGACTGTTAAGCTAGCTTCTACTCACTATTATGACGAGTTGCCTACTACCGGTAATGAATACGGGCGTGCTTTCCGCGATGTGGAACTGGAAAAACAAGTATTGGAAGAAGCTTATAAGATTGGCTTGGGTGCACAGTTTGGTGGTAAGTATATGGCTCACGATGTTCGCATCATCCGCTTGCCTCGTCACGGTGCTTCTTGTCCTATCGGTCTGGGCGTTTCCTGTTCTGCTGACCGTAATATAAAATGTAAGATCAATAAAGATGGTATCTGGATTGAAAAGATGGATGATAAACCGGGTGAGCTGATTCCGGCAGAACTCCGTGAAGCCGGTGAAGGCGATGTGGTTAAGATTGATTTGAACCAACCGATGGCGGATATCCTGAAAGAATTGACCAAGTATCCGGTAGCTACCCGTCTGTCATTGAACGGAACCATTATTGTAGGTCGCGATATCGCTCATGCTAAATTGAAAGAGCGTTTGGATCGTGGCGAAGATTTGCCGCAGTATATCAAAGATCATCCTATCTATTATGCCGGTCCGGCAAAGACTCCGGAAGGTATGGCTTGTGGTTCTATGGGCCCCACTACAGCAGGACGTATGGACCCGTATGTGGATTTGTTCCAGTCACATGGCGGTAGCATGATAATGTTGGCAAAAGGTAATCGTAGCCAGCAGGTAACGGATGCTTGTAAGAAGTATGGCGGTTTCTATCTGGGCTCTATTGGTGGTCCGGCTGCTATCCTTGCTCAGAATAATATCAAGAGCATTGAGTGTGTGGAATATCCGGAATTGGGTATGGAAGCTATCTGGAAAATTGAAGTGGAAGATTTCCCGGCATTCATCTTGGTGGACGATAAAGGTAATGACTTCTTCAAGCAGTTGAAGCCGCGTTGCCTTGGAAATTGTAAATAATTAAATTATTCCGTAATAATACTAATACAGCCTTCCTCCCTTTAAAGGCGAGGGGGCTGTTCTGTTTTTTATTTAATTGGTGTTATCCGTTACCTTAATAATATGATGAAAAAACTACGATTGTTGTTTGTGCTGTTATGGATGACAAGCAACTTATTTTCTTCTCCTGTTACAGGATTATTAGAGCGCATCGACAAAGGAGCTTCCTCCAAATTATTATTGAACGTCAGAAATCGGAAACCGATTTTTTTGAACTCGATCAGAAAGGTGATAAAGTAATTATCCGGGGTAATGACTATGTAAATATTGCTACCGGATTGAATTGGTATTTGAAATATTATGCAGGCATACATCTTTCTTGGAATGGAATGACTGCAAAACTGCCTGCTGTTTTGCCTCCTGTGACTAAAAAGGAACGGCATGAAACGGATCTGCCCTATCGTTATGATCTGAATTATTGTACTTTCTCTTATTCCATGGCTTTTTGGGACTGGGAGCGTTGGGAAAAGGAGATAGATTGGATGGCGCTTCACGGTATCAATCTTTCCCTGGCATTGACAGGGACTGAGTCGGTTTGGAGAAATGTACTTCTAAAACTGGGATATACTAAGGATGAAATTAATGAATTTGTAGCCGGACCGGGTTTTACAGCTTGGTGGTTGATGAATAATCTGGAAGGGTGGGGAGGACCTAATCCTGAAAGTTGGTATACCCGTCAGGAAAAACTTCAGAAGAAGATTGTAAAAAGAATGCGTGAATATGGCATCGAACCTGTGTTGCCGGGATATTGTGGCATGGTTCCTCATAATGCAAAGGAGAAATTAGGATTGAATGTTGCTGATCCCGGATTTTGGTGCAGCTATCATCGTCCTGCCTTTTTACAGCCGGAGGATGAGCGCTTTGAAGAAATCTCTGCTTTGTATTATAGAGAACTGACAAAACTGTATGGAAAAACAGGTTTTTACGCTATTGATCCGTTTCATGAAGGGGGAAGTACTCAAGGAGTAAATTTGGATGCAGCCGGTAAAGCCATCATGAAAGCCATGAAAAAAACAAATCCGGATGCTGTGTGGGTGGCTCAGGCATGGCAGGACAATCCTCGTACTCCGATGATAGAGCATCTGGAAGCAGGAGACCTGTTAGTCTTGGACTTGCATAGCGAATGCCGTCCGCAATGGGGGGACCCGGCGTCAGAGTGGTGTCGCAAAGGAGGATACGGGCAGCATGGGTGGGTGTACTGCATGTTGTTGAATTTTGGTGGTAACATTGGGCTTCATGGTAAAATGGATGCGCTGATTGATGGCTTTTATGACGCGAAAGCAGATGTTCATGCCGGAAGGACATTGCGTGGAGTAGGGATGACTCCGGAAGGTATTGAGAACAATCCGGTTATGTATGAGCTGGTGATGGAATTGCCGTGGCGTGAACATCGGTTTACTCGTGATGAGTGGTTGAAAGGATACGTATATGCTCGTTATGGGGTAGAGGATGAGGCTTTGCAACAAGTTTGGGATTTATTGGGTAACGGTATTTATAATAGTCCCAAGGAGAAAATACAACAGGGAACGCATGAGTCTGTATTCTGCGCTCGTCCGGGGTTGGATGTATATCAGGTATCCAGTTGGTCGGAGATGAAAGAATACTATAATCCGCAGGATGTGATAGAGGCTGCCCGACTGATGGTTTCTGTGGCTGATAAATATCAGGGTAATAATAATTTTGAGTTCGATTTGGTGGATGTGCTCCGGCAGGCATTGGCAGAAAAGGGGCGTTTGATGCAAAAAGTGGTAACGGCTGCGTTCCGGGCAGGAGACAAGCAAGTATTTGAGTTGGCTTCACAGCATTTTCTGCATCTTATTCTATTGCAAGACCAGTTGTTGGGTACCCGGAAAGAATTCAAGGTTGGAACTTGGATTGAAGCGGCACGTTCAGCAGGACAGACCCAGGAAGAAAAAGCATTATACGAATGGAATGCACGTGTTCAGATTACTACATGGGGAAATCGTGTAGCGGCAGATCAAGGCGGACTTCGTGATTATGCTCATAAAGAATGGAATGGCATTTTGAAAGATTTCTATTTTATGAGATGGAAGGCTTATTTTGATTATTTAGCTTGTGTCCTGGATGGAAAGCAACCGGAGGAACTTGATTTTTATACCTTGGAAGAAGCATGGACTAAAGAAACAGGATTCTATTCCTCAATTCCTGAAGGAAATACTGTGGTAGTAGCTAAAAACATTTTTGAAGAAGTTTTTTAAATGTTCTTTCTACTATGGATAACTTAAGACTTTCATAGGTTATAAGGCTTGATTATGGGTTCAGAACCGATGGGTATGAAACTATGATAACTTTATTCACGGTAGGGGGTGGATTGAATTTACCCCCTTACGGTGAATGAAAGTTATGGAAACAGATAGCGTGTGGAAAACGCTTACTTCTTCTTCTCGGATGTCTGTTTCCAGATACGTACCATATAGAATGCGCAATGTGTGAACGCAAAGACGAACGAAATAGCGAGCAATGTCTTGTCTTCTTCCCAGCCTACTGTCTGTTGATGCCACAATCCTGTAATAACTGAAAGTACAGACAGGGCGATTCCTGTCATATTCAATATGGTGAGTCCTTTGCGTCGTTTTACGTTATGCTCCAGCTTGCTGTGTTTTACTCCATAGCAGGCATAAACATCCAGACCTATCAGCATCCATAATACCAATCGGATCCAAGTGTCAGCCGGAAGAAACAACATCATACAAAGGCAGGTAAGGATGCCCAGAATCGGTACCGTGGGAACAAAAGGAGTTTTAAAGGCACGATGTACGTCAGGCATACTTTTACGCACGATCAATACTGCCGCGCAAACCAATGTGAAGGCGAATAAGGTACCTATACTGGTCATTTCTCCGGCTACACGTGCCGGAACAAATGCTGCCAGCCCTCCTACAATGACCATGAATAACAAATTACTGTGTGCCGGTGTCCGGTATTTCTCGTGAATCTTTGAAAAGAAAGGAGGCAACAGTCCGTCGCGGCTCATACTTAGAAATACACGGCTTTGTCCTAGCAAAGTTACCATAATAACCGAGCAGTAACCAAACAGGATAGCCAGTACGATGGCCCGGTTCAACCACGGATAATCCGGATGAATTACTCCTGTGGCATCTGCATGTCCCATGTGGTCAATCGCTACGGCAACAGGTGCGATACCTTGTTGTCCTGCAAAGTCAGAATAATGGGCAACTCCCGTCATTACGTAAGCAAACACCATATAAAGAATGGTGCAAATCAGCAGGGAACCTAGAATGCCGACGGGCATATCCCGTTTCGGATTTTTTGTTTCCTGAGCGGCTGTACTTACGGCATCAAAACCAAGAAAGGCGAAAAATACAATCGCTGCTCCACGCAATACACCCGAGAATCCGAACTCGCCTAAAGTACCAGTATTGGCAGGGATATAAGGAACATAATTCTCTGCATTAATGTATTTCCATCCTAATACAACGAAAATAAGAATCACTGCCACTTTCAGGAACACAATGAAGCCGTTAAAGATAGAACTTCCTTCTGTTCCACGAATCAGAAAAATACTCATCAGCACTACAATCAGTGCGGCCGGTATATTCACAATACCTCCGTCCCAGGGACAAGCAGCAAATGCATGGGGTATATTGATCCCCACTCCTTCCAAAAAACAACGAGATATCTGCTCCAACTGATACTGACGGTAGTAGCGGCAACAGTATATTCCAATACTAGATCCCAGCCGATAATCCATGCTATAAGTTCGCCCATTGTAGCATATGAGTATGTATAAGCACTACCTGCTACAGGTATCATGGAAGCAAACTCGGCATAACATAAACCGGCAAAGCAACAACCTATTGCCGCTATGGCGAAAGATAAAGTAATGGCAGGCCCTGTGTATCCTGCGGCTACTGTTCCGGTGATGGAGAATAATCCGGCACCGATGATAACACCTACTCCTAATGCGATCAAGCTCCATGGTCCCAAGACTCTTTTCAGGGTCTTGTTTCCAGATTCATTGGCTTCGGCTTGTAATGCAGCAAAAGGCTTCTTGATAAATAATCCCATATCTTTTTACAACATATTTAGTGATAATTGTGTGCAAAGGTACGGATAACTGCCCTGAATTACAAGCTATAAGTAAAGGCTATAACGATTATTCGAGATATTTCGTTATTCTTCCACTTAGTTGGAGCAGGGAAATTTCACAGACTTTGGTGTTATATTCAGCAGACAAAATACGTTCTTCCGCATCAAGCAGGCTCTTTTGGGCTTCACGCATCTCGATACCGGAGAGATCTCCCAACAGATAACGTTCTTTGGCTATTTCATGGTTTTCACGGGCGGCAACCAGATTCTGGCGTTCCAAATTTAATAAACGTAAATTATTGCGATAGGCCTGCCACAGATTGCTTAAATCCGCTTTCAAGCCCAATTCCAGCTGTTCTCTTTCCAGTTGCGAGTTACGTATTTGCAGGCTGGCATTGCGCTTTTCACGGCGACGGTTACCATCCCATAGGTTAATGCCTACGGTAATTCCTCCGTTTAGTCCCCAATTGCTTCTCCGGCTGGTGGCGTTTGTTTCATATTTGTTGAATGTATAGCCATAACCGGCGTTCAATTTCACATAGGGATAATTACGGGATAGAACCTGACGGTAATCCAATTGGGCAATTGTTGTATTTTGATTCAGCTTTCAGCAGGTTGGCATTCGTCTTGAGGGTGGATTCCCATAATTCATCGTAATTCAGCGCATCATTCACTGTTATAATGGAGTCATTGACACGTAGCGGTCGGTTGACTTCCTGTACAGCCATTAACTCGTTCAGGTTGATACGTGAGGTAACCACCAGTTCCTGTTGTTTCATATATTGTGCACTGTCTGCATTGAAGTCCACTTTGGCTTGTTGATAATCCAGCCGGGAAAAATTACCGATATGGTATCGTTCTTCTACAATGCGCAGGCGTTCTTTGGATAAAGACACAGCGTAAAGGAAGTTCTTCAGACGGATTTCCTGTTGTACATAATTATAGTATTCGGCAGTGAGTCCCGCTATGAAATCTTCAAGGGTGATACGCGTGTTGGTTTCTCCCTGGTGTTCCAATTCCTTAAGTTTTTTGTAGGTGGTGCTGATATTGAATCCGTCGAACAGAGTCCAGTTTACATCCAGCCCGGCCTTTAAGGTTTGGTCGTAGATGTTTCGTTCACTGGCTGTAGTGCCTGTACTTCTGCTTTTGGTATCCGTATTGTCCAACGTTCCTGTATATCCGGCAGACAAATCAACAGTCGGCAGATAACCGGCATTTGCTAATGTGGCATTGTTATGGCTGATCTGTTCTTCATTACGGGTGATACGTATGGAATAATTGTTTGCAAGTCCTTCCTCCAGACATTTTTTCAGCGTATAAGGATATTGCGCATAGGTGGAAGCCACCCATGCAGTACAGATACATAAAGTTATAATGATTCGTTTCATACAGTTTCTGTTTTAACGTTTCGGTTGGTAGATATATAACTATAAATAGCCGGTACGATATACATGGTCAGGAAAGTAGATACTAACATTCCTCCCACAACAGCCGTACCCATGGCGATACGTTGGTTGGCGCCTTCTCCTGTTGCGAATGCCAGCGGGATCAAGCCTAATACGGTAGAGGCACTTGTCATGAGAATAGGGCGCAAGCGTTGCAAAGCGGCATCCCGTATGGCCTGCATCTTGTTTTCACCGGATTCTTGTTTCTGATTGGCAAATTCCACAATCAAGATACCATTCTTTGCTACCAGACCAATCAGCATAATAATACCGATCTGGCTGAATATGTTCATGGTAATGCCACCGGCATACATGAAAATCAGTGCTCCTGCAATGGCCAGAGGAACGGTAAGCATGATGATGAAAGGGTCCTTGAAACTTTCGAACTGTGCCGCCAGAATAAGATAGATAAGTATCAATGCCAGAATGAAAGCAAACATCAGGCTGGATGAACTTTCCCGATAGTCTTTGGAGTCTCCCGACAAGGCGGTACGGAAAGTTTCGTCCAAAGTCTGGGCGGCGATTTTATCCATTTCTTCCAAGCCTTGTCCGATGGTCTTTCCATCTGCCAGTCCGGCAGATACGGTAGCGGAAATAAAACGGTTGTAGTGGTACAATTTAGGAGGAGCTACGGATTCTACAAATTCTACCAGATTGTCCAATTGAATCATTTCCCCTTTGTCGCTTCGTATGTAAATAGATTTGATATTGGCCGGTGTATTACGTTGTTGGCGGTTTATCTGACCCAAAATCTCATATTGTTTTCCATTCATATAAAAATAGCCCATACGTTGTCCGCTGAGACCGTATTGCAGTGTTTCGGCTATATCACGCACGGTGGCTCCCATTGTACCTGCCTTATCACGGTTAATATTCACTCTCATTTCCGGGCTGCTGAACTTCAGGTCCACGTCCGCCATCTGGAAAGTAGGGTTGTCATATACTTTGCTTAAAAAAGCCGGTAATACTTTCTCCAGTTTTTCTATACTGACAGCTTGTAGTACATATTGTACGGGCATACTTCCTCTCCGTCCGCCGAAAGAAGACTGTTGTTGCACAAAGGCACGTGCTTTCGTCTTGTTGCGGATGGCCTGTGAGATACGTTCGGCAACTTCCATCTGGGTGTAATCACGATCTTTGATATCTTTCAATGTGATACGTATATTTCCACTGCCACTGGAAACACGTGCGGTTACAGATTCGGCATCGGGTATAATAGAATCTACCAGATTGTTGATATCTTCCGTATAATCACGGATGTATTCATAGCTGGCGCCTTCGGCTGCACGGGTATTGATACTTATTTGCGACCGGTCTTCCATCGGAGCCATTTCAGCGGGTATCTGGACCCAAAGTACTCCGATGGCTATCAACATAATCACTGTAACAGGTATTGCCCATATGCGTCTTTTAAGAAAAGCGTTCAGTGAACGGGCATATATGCGGTTCATACCTTCAAAGAAAGGCTCTGTCTTTTGGTAGAACCATCCCTGTTTTTCCCGTTTTATCAATAGCTTGGTTGCCAGCATAGGGGTGAACGTTAATGCGGCAAAGGAAGAAATGATGACCGAACCTGCCACAACGAAACTGAACTCACGGAACAGACGTCCGCTGGTTCCTTCCATAAATACGATGGGCAGGAACACTGCCACCAAGTGATAGTGGTGGAGATAACAGCGAAGAAAATTTCTTTTGCCCCTTCTATTCCTGCTTCGAACGGACGCATACCTCGTTCTATGCGGATATAGATATTCTCTGTCATAACGATGGCGTCATCCACTACCAAACCTACGGACAATACCACCGCCAGCATGGTCAGCACATTGATGGAGAAACCTGCTATGTACATCACAAAGAAAGCTCCGATCAATGAAACCGGAATCACGATGCAGGGAATCAGTGTCACGCGCCAGTCGCGCAAGAACAGGAAAATGATGATGATAACCAGTACGAACGCTTCATACACCGTACTTTTTACTTCATCAATGGAAGCGCGGATAAACTTAGTGTTGTCAAAGCCATAGCTGTATTTCACATCGTCGGGCAAGTCCTTCTTCATCTGCTCCATACGCTGGTATACGGCATCGGCGATTTCGATATGGTTGGCACCGGGTTGTGGAATGACAACGACACCTACCATCGGCACTCCGTTCATTTTCATGTAACTCTTGATATCTGCCGGACCTAGTTCGGCGTAACCGATATCGCTGAAACGGACCACTCTTCCGCCTACTTCTTTTAATATGATGTTATTGAATTCTTTAGCGGTGTGCATTTGTCCCATGGTGCGTAAGGTCAATTCTACGGTATTACCTTCAATGCTGCCCGAGGGGAGTTCTATATTTTCATTGGTTATCGCGTTCTTTACATCTACCGGAGTAATGCCATACCCTGCCATCTTGGTGGGGTCGAGCCATAGGCGCATGGAGTAACGTTTTTCTCCCCAAATAGATACGCTGCTTACATCCGAAATGGTTTGCAGTTGTTCTTTTACGGTCAAGTCTGCTATTTCACTCAGTTCCAACAGAGAGCGGCTGTCACTTTGGATAGCTACCATCAGGATAGGCGTTGCATCGGCATCAGCCTTGGATACAGTAGGAGGGTCACAGTCGCGTGGCAGGTAACGTTGTGCGCGGGACACTTTGTCACGTACGTCATTGGCGGCAGTTTCCAAATCGACGGATAATTCAAATTCCACTGTGATACGGCATTGCCCTTGTTGGCTGACACTGGACAAAGAACGGATTCCCGGAATACCGTTGATGTTTTGTTCCAAAGGCTCGGTTATCTGATTCTCGATTACATCGGCATTGGCACCCGAGTAACTACAGGTAACAGAGATGATCGGATTATCTACCGAAGGATATTCGCGGACTCCCAATGTATTGTAACCGATCAGTCCGAAAAGTAATATGATGATGGTAAGCACGGTGGCAAGCACAGGCCTACGGATACTAAGTTCGGAAATATTCATAAAAGTATTTTTTTAGTTGTTAGTTAATGGCCTGAAGTTCCACAGGCATTCCCTTACGTAATTGCAGTGTACCCGATGTCAGGATGGTATCACCCACAGACAATCCTCGTACAATCTGTACTTCGGCTTCGGTACGGAGTCCTATAATAACATCTACAGGGTCTGCAACTCCGCTACGATAAACAAATACTTTATTTTTACCCATTTCGGGGACAATCGCTTCGGATGGAATCGCTATCGCATCTTCTATTTCTTTTGTTTAATTGAATATCTGCATATCTGCCTGCCAGCAGTTCGCCGTTGCGGTTGGGGTAGATGGCACGGATGTTCAATGAATGGGTTTCCATATCTATACTGGATTCGGTTGCATAAACCTGTGCATGATAGGTATCCAGTTTTCCTTCTACTTTGAACTCCAGATTAGTCCCTTTTTTTATTTCCCGGGCATAACGTTCCGGTACAGCGAACTCTACTTTCAATGGAGTCACTTTGGTCAGTCTGGCTACTACAGTGGTAGGGGAGGCGTATGCTCCTGTACTGACCTGTCTCAATCCGATGATACCGTCGAATGGTGCGCGGAGTTCGGTCATGTCAATATTGGCCTTGATATTTTCGATATCGGCGTTAAGGGTGGCAAGTTCGGTTTTTACCTGTTCGTATGCTTCTTTACTGACCGCATCTCGTTTTAACAGGGCGTTTTGGCGGAACACACGGTCTTCGGCTAAAGGTATTTGTGCTTCCAGACGTTTTAACTGAGCCTGTAACTGCCGGTCGTTTACTTTGGCAAGTAATTCTCCTCGTTTTACCAATGTGCCTTCTGTGAAAAAAATATCGGTGATCTTTCCGGAGGTTTCAAAAGACAGACTCACTTCTTCGTCAGGAACCAGGCGTCCGGTCACCAATATTTCATCTGTCAGCAAGTGTGGTTTTATGACTTGTGCATTGACTTTCAATGTGCGTTGCTTGTTTTCTTTAGGCAACGCGTCGGCGGCTGTCAGTTCTTCATTTTCGTGAGGGGTAAATTGATAGATGCCTAGTCCGGCCAAGCCGGCTCCGATTAATATAATGATGCCCCATTTGATTCGTTTGTTCATGTGCCTTTCTATATGGGTTTAATAAATACGTTAATGTAAGGTTAGATAAAAAAACGTGGCGCTCAGTTTAAACGCCACGTTCTTTTTTAATATTTTTTTCGTTTGCCAGCTTCCACATCGCAAGGAAAGAGGCTTTGGTTATATCGACTATCTTCAGCCAATTGATT
>OKWD01000135.1_pt1 | contig 13254 bp, 18 predicted proteins | sample 1607011 | NCBI WGS metagenome assembly OKWD01 (sample SAMN04414077, study PRJEB24778) | human gut metagenome | material: faecal | host: Homo sapiens | reverse complement strand
CTGCTGAGCCCCGGAAGTTTCCGACAAGCGGGGCGTAATCTACATTTTTTCTCTGCTGAGCCCCGGAAGTTTCCGACAAGCGGGGCGTAATCTACATTTTTCTTCTACTATGTCCCGAAGATAAAACCCTCCGCAATGAGCCACGCTATTCATAAGATTGTCAGCATAAAACGCTGCCAATCTTATTTCATATCGCGGCGTTCGCCGCATCTCGGCATAAGTAAAGACAGCGAATCATGCGCGAGCGCCCATCGCTGTCTTCACTATGCCTATGCGCGGCTCATTGCTCGCGTAACTTTCCATTTACAGTGTAATATTATCCACCTTTTTCCATTCGAAAAAAATCCCCCTTTTTGAAAATTTGCTATCTGTTGCCTGATGGAAACTAATGGTAGAATTCAATTATCAAATAAAACAGACGGCCGTCAGTGATAATGATAAATACAAAAAACAATATTTACCTATTGGGAGGACGAGTGTATGAAGCGTAAATTATTATCTACCGTACTTGCGGTAACCATGGCAGTATCCAGGCTGACCTGATGTGGACAGAGCAGAACAAATGAAGCAACAGGAACAGGCGCTGCAACGACAGATGCCAGAACAGAGACCTATCGTGTCCGGATTCCTATAGACAGCTGCGATTTTTCCCTGGCGCATTACGAAGCAGACGGGGAAGAGGCGGATGAGAATTTTGAACACTTTTCTTTTGAAAGAGTGGAAAAATACATTCTGCCACTGCTGGATGCGGCGGAGAAAGCTTACGGCGGGAAGCTGGATATCCTCCTGTCCCCCTGGAGTCTGCCGGTCTACATGAAGACCAATGGAGAGCGGAACAACGGCGGCAAATTAAAGCCGGAATACCGGAAGCGCTGGGCAGAGTATATCTGCCGTTACATTGAGAAATACCGCAGCCGCGGGCACCTGTGGCATTTTACACATTTCCTAAAGGCGGGAGCACAGCGGATCGGTGTTACCAGATACACAGATAAGATCGAGATGACGGCGTTTGAAAAGGACGGGCGGATCACGGTGGTGCTTTTAAACCGGACGGAGGAAGAGATTCCGGTGTATCTGCGGCTGGGAGAGTACTGTGCGGAACTGACATCAAAGGCAAAGTCCATTATGACGGCGGAGATCGAAAATAAGAAAATCGATATAGGCAATTATGAAAAAGACTGCGGGAACCGGGAGCGGAACCCACTGTTTTTGCGTATACGTCCGGGAGCAGGTTGACAGAACGGTGGAAATCGTAGTATTTTGAAACAGACCACTGTGGATAACGGTGTAGCGATAAAACCGGACAGAAAAAGTAAGTTACGACAGAAGAATGAGGATACAGACATATGAAGATCTATTTGGTACGGCACGGGGAGACGGACTGGAATCAGGCTGGTCTTTTGCAGGGGCAGACGGATATTGCACTCAATGCCCAGGGACTGGAACAGGCACGAGAGGCGGCGGAGCGGTTAAAAGAGGTTCCGTTTGAAATTGCATTTTGTTCACCACTGATCCGGGCGAAGCGCACGGCAGAAACTATCATAGGCGATCGGAAGATCACCCTCACCACAGACGAAAGACTCAGAGAACTGAATTTCGGTCCCTGGGAAGGCGTGGACATCCGGAGCATCAAGGATGCTGCCAGCCAGCCTTTTACTAATCCGGGCAGCTACATTCCCCCCGTGGGAGCAGAGAGTTTTGCACAGTTGTATAAAAGAAGCGGTGAATTCGTAGATCAGGTATTGCTGCCATTAGAAGGTACATATGAGACTGTGCTGGTGGTGGCCCACGGCGGGGTGAACCGCAGTATTCTGAATCCCGTTCTGAATATTCCCGTGGATGATTTCTGGCGTGTGCATATGGGCAACTGCGCAACTGCGATTCTCGACTGTACAGATGGAAAGCTGTCCTTGCTGGAATATACGGATAGCCAAAGCGCTAATACGAAGAGCAGACTGCTGTGAAGAAAGTCCAATATGAAAAAATCCTACATCGGATATATTCGCAGAATGCGGTTTCGCATGGCTCTGAATGGTTATCATGATGGAAAGGTGAGAAGTTAAGAATGCACATAGACAGAGAAGACATGCTGGAACTGACCAGAAGAATGACCGTGTCCCGCAACTGTTTTTCCAGAATTGCAGGAGCCTATATGGACGAAGAAGGGTTTATTGACGGTACTTTTAATACTCATTTTCTGAAGTTGTCCGGAAGCGAAAAAGAGAAAAATCTGAATATTGCCAAGACGGTACCTTATTCCAATACCAATGTGAATCTGAGAAATTACCGACTGGATCAGGGAGCCCGGAAACCGGGCAGCATTATGCAGTTATTGGAGGCATTACGGCAGTGCGAACTGAAAAATGATGCATTATTGTACTCCCTCTATGAATATATTGGGGAGAGATACCAGCCGGGATATCCTTATGCCGTTTATCTTTTCTTCGGCAGCTACGATGTACCCACCAAGGGAAAAGAACAAAGAGAACCAGTCGGGAGTCCGAGGAAGTCTATCAGTTTCTCATCGGCACGATCAGTCCGGTGACCGGAGACTACGAGGCCGGAAACCGGAGGCGGGATTTTGTACCCTGCTTGCCAACCACAGCACAGACATTGACGGTATCAATATCTATCAGGCGGAGGAAGGGGCACAGTTATTTGCAAAAATACTGGGTGTACAGGCTTGACAGAAAGGCATTTCTTCCCTATAATACGCTCTGGAACAAAATGAATAACCGGTCATAAAACCCGTAAGGGAGTGGATTTTTCAAGATATCGATCTTATTTTCGCCACACAGCAGGAATGTTGTGTGGCGTTTGTTGTTTAAGGAGAGGAAAAAATGAACCAGACTTATATGAAAGAAAAGAAGATATTCCCGTTGGTCATGTCCATGGCACTTCCCATGATGCTGTCCATGGCATTTAATTCCCTCTATAACATTGTAGACAGTTATTTCGTGGCGAAGCTCAGTGAAGATGCCATGACGGCATTGTCTTTAGTCTATCCGGCACAGAACTTGTTGACGGCGGTGGCAGTGGGCTTCGGTGTGGGTGTGAATGCCATGATCTCCTTCTATCTGGGAGCACAGAATCAGGAAAAAGCGGATAAGACGGCAACCCAGGGCATGGTGCTGGGAGTATTGCACGGCGTACTGCTTATGATCTTATTCCTCTGCGGCATGAACTGGTTCTTAGGGATGTTTACGAAGAGCGATACCGTGCGGGCACTGGGCATGGAATATTCCAATGTGGTATTCCTGTTTTCCACCATTGTCACCGGAGGTATCACGTTAGAGAAAATCTTTCAGGCGGTGGGCCGGATGCGTGCCACCATGGTCAGTATGATCGCCGGATTTGTGACGAATATTGTGTTGGATCCGTTGTTGATCTTCGGTATCGGACCGTTTCCCCGGATGGAGATCGCCGGAGCGGCTCTGTACCGGAATCGGTCAGGTGATCACGTTATTAGTATATATCATCTATTATGTGTTGGATCCGTTGTTCGGTAAAAATTGCGCAGAACTTATCTGCGACCGGAAGGAGAGATCTGTGGCAAGACCTACGGCATCGGCATTCCGGCTACGCTGAATATGGCACTGCCGTCTCTGTTGATTTCCGCACTGAACGGTATTCTGGCGGCTTATTCGGGTGCGTATGTGCTGGTACTGGGCGTTTATTACAAGCTGCAGACCTTTATCTATCTGCCCTCCAATGGCATCATTCAGGGCATCCGGCCGCTGATTGGTTACAATTACGGTGCCGGAGAGCGGAAGCGTGTGGAGCAGATCTACCGGTTGACGCTGGAACTGACTGCCGGGATCATGGCTATCGGCACGGCATTGTGCTGGCTGATCCCCGGAGGACTGATCGGACTGTTCACCGAGAATCCGGAGACTGTTACCATCGGTATTACAGCACTGCACATCATCAGTCTGGGCTTTATTCTGTCCGCTGTGTCGGTGACCAGCTCCGGCGCACTGGAGGCGCTGGGACAGGGCATGGCTTCCCTGGTGATCTCCGTGATGCGGTATGTGGCGGTGATCATCCCTGCGGCATTTGTGCTGAGCCGCCTGATCGGCGTCACCGGTGTGTGGTGGGCATTTGTCTGCACGGAGAGCGTGACTGCGGTGGTGGCGTATGTGTTGTACCACAGGGTGTGGAAGAGAGCGTAAGAGGCGAGTACCGTTCACATTCGCGGCCGTTCACCCCGCGCCATTCGTACCCGTGGTCGTTCACCCCGCGCCATTCGCAAAATCGCCTCTTCGAGGCTTTCCGCTGCTACGCAGCTGCCTTTTGCTCATGAGATGGCGCTCCCCTCTCATTTGCACAGAGCCGGCTCCTTACGCGAGCGTAAAGCAGCACTCTCGCAATCGACGGGTGAACTGATGTATACACAATATCTTGTATCCTTTAATTGACTTCCCCTACAAAGTATTGTAGAATAGACCGTGATAGGTTTTACGGGCGAAAGCCCATGGGGACACGAAGGTAAGGGGGTACATAAGATGTTTCAGGTAATCAAACGAGATGGTTCCAAAGCGGACTTTACACTGACGAAGATCAATGATGCCATTATGAAGGCTTTTACTGCGACGCAGATGAGCTACAATAATGACATTATTGATCTTCTTGCGTTACGGGTAACTGCGGATTTCCAGAAAAAGGTGGAGAATGACGAGATCCACGTGGAAGACATTCAGGACAGTGTGGAGCGTGTACTGGGACAGGCCGGCTATGAAGAGGTGGCGAAAGCATATATTCTGTACCGCAAGCAGCGGGAGAAAATGCGTGCATGAAGTCTACCATTCTGGACTACAAGGATGTGGTCAACAGTTATGTCAAGGTGGAAGACTGGCGTGTGAAAGAGAACTCCACGGTGACCTATTCCGTAGGTGGTCTGATCTTAAGCAACTCGGGTGCGGTGACGGCGAACTACTGGCTGTCTGAAATCTATGATGAAGAGATTGCAGAGGCACATCGGAATGCGGATATCCATATCCATGATCTGTCCATGCTGACCGGCTACTGTGCCGGATGGTCCTTAAAGCAGCTGATCAAGGAAGGACTGGGCGGCATCACCGGCAAGATTACTTCTGCTCCGGCGAGACACTTATCCGTGCTATGCAACCAGATGGTAAATTTCCTGGGGATCATGCAGAACGAATGGGCGGGAGCACAGGCATTTTCTTCCTTTGATACCTATCTTGCCCCATTTGTAAAGGTAGATAATTTAAGCTATCCCGAAGTGAAAAAATGCATCGAAGCATTTATTTACGGTGTCAACACCCCCAGCCGCTGGGGCACCACAGGCTCCTTTTCCAATATCACGCTAGTACTGGACGGTGCCCGATGATCTGGCAGAGCTGCCGGCGCTGGTAGGCGGTGTGGAGATGGATTTCAAATATAAGGATTGTAAAAAGGAAATGGACATGGTCAACAAGGCGTTTATCGAGACCATGATCGAGGGCGATTCCAACGGCCGTGGTTTCCAGTATCCGATCCCGACTTATTCCATCACAAAGGATTTTGACTGGTCCGACACCGAGAACAACAGACTGTTATTCGAGATGACCGCAAAATACGGTACACCGTATTTTTCCAATTATATCAATTCTGACATGCAGCCCAGTGATGTCCGCAGTATGTGCTGCCGACTGCGTCTGGATCTGCGGGAACTGCGCAAGAAGACCGGAGGATTTTTCGGTTCCGGCGAGAGCACCGGAAGCGTGGGCGTTGTCACCATCAATATGCCCAGAATCGCATATCTGTCTGCCAACAAGGACGAGTTTTACGCAAGACTGAACCACATGATGGACATTGCAGCCAGATCCCTGAAGATCAAGCGCGGTGTCATTACGAAGCTGCTGAACGAGGGACTGTATCCCTATACCAAGCGGTATCTGGAACCTTTGAGAATCATTTTCCACCATGGTCTGATCGGCATGAATGAAGTGGGCTTAAATGCCAACTGGCTGAGAGCGGATATGAGCGATCCCAGGACCCAGGAGTTCACCAAGGAAGTACTGAACCATATGAGAGAGCGTCTGTCGGATTATCAGGAGCAGTACGGAGACCTCTACAATCTGGAGGCGACCCCTGCGGAGAGTACCACGTACCGTCTGGCAAAGCACGACAGAAAGCGCTGGCCCGGCATCAAGACGGCCGGAAAGCCCGGAGATACCCCTTATTATACGAATTCCTCCCATCTGCCGGTGGACTATACCGTGGATATTTTCGATGCACTGGATATTCAGGATGAATTGCAGACCCTGTATACTTCCGGCACAGTGTTCCATGCATTCCTGGGAGAAAAAGCTTCCCGACTGGAAGGCAGCGGCTTCTCTGGTACGCACCATAGCTTCCAATTACAAGCTGCCCTATTACACCCTGTCTCCGACTTATTCCATCTGTAAGGAGCATGGTTATCTGGCGGGCGAAGTGAAGGTATGTCCTCACTGTGGGGCGAAGACCGAGGTTTACAGCCGTATCACCGGTTACTATCGTCCGGTACAGAACTGGAATGATGGTAAGCTACAGGAATACGCCAACAGAACAGAGTATGATATTGCACATTCTTCCCTGAAGCGTCCCACCAGAAGCGTGGTGACCTTGTCCAATTTTGCAGAAGAGGTGGATGTAAAAGTGGAGCAGCCGCAGAACATCAAGTATCTGTTCACCACCAAGACCTGTCCTAACTGTAAGCTGGTGAAGGAATATCTGAAAAATGTACCCTACGTGACCATCGATGCGGAGGAGAATATGGAGCTGGCAAGACGTTACGGTGTAATGCAGGCACCGACTCTGGTGGTGGTAAACGGTGACAGCCATAAAAAAGTATGTAAATGCTTCAAATATCAAGAAGTACGTTGACCAACTGACATTAGTTGGGGTAGAATAGAAACAGGTCAGGAGGCATCGCCCGAAGGCGGTGCCTTTGCTGTGTAATAATATAAATTCAAAGGCAGATCTATTGCAGAACGGAGGAAATATGATCAACAAACTGATCACTCGAATCAAAGAAACCAACGCACCGATCGTGGTAGGACTGGATCCTATGATGAAATTCGTGCCGTAATATATTAAGAAAGCAGCATTCACTGAATACGGTGAGACACTGGAAGGTGCTGCAGAGGCCATCTGGCAGTACAATAAGGGGATTGTGGATGCTATTTATGATTTAGTACCCGCTGTGAAGCCTCAGGTGGCAATGTATGAGCAGTTCGGTATTCCCGGCATGGTGGCATTTAAGAAGACTGTGGATTATTGTAAGGAAAAAGGCCTGATCGTCATCGGCGATATCAAGCGCGGCGATATCGGATCCACTTCCGAAGCATATGCGGTAGGCATCTGGGCAAAGTACAGGTAGGCAGCAAGAGCTATTACGGTTTTGATGAAGATTTTGTAACCGTGAACCCTTATCTGGGATCCGACGGTGTAAATCCTTTTGTGAAGATCTGTAAGGAAGAGAAAAAAGGTATTTTCGTACTGGTGAAGACTTCCAATCCCAGCAGCGGCGAGTTCCAGGATCAGCTGGTGAACGGCAGACCTCTGTATGAGCTGGTAGGAGAAAAGGTAGCAGCCTGGGGAGCTGACTGTATGGGTGATTCCTACAGCTATGTAGGTGCTGTCGTAGGAGCAACCTATCCTGAGCAGGGAAAGGTACTGCGTAAGGTAATGCCCAAGGCATTTATTCTGGTGCCCGGTTACGGTGCACAGGGCGGTAAAGGCGCAGATCTGGTACATTTTTTCAATGAGGACGGACTGGGTGCCATTATCAACTCTTCCCGTGGCATCATTGCTGCATACCAGCAGGAGAAATACGCACAGTTTGGCGAGCAGAATTATGCAGATGCTTCCCGTGCGGCAGTACTGGATATGCGTGAAGATATCGCACAGGCGCTGGCAGCACGCTAGGCAGAAGACAGCTACTATTCAGAGGCTCATTCGCAAAATCGTCTCTTTGAGACTTTGCTTTTGGCTCTGAATAGTTATAATGTATGGGGTGTCCACAAGCGGACAGATGGGAGAACAGAGGATGAAAGAAGAGTTATATATTACCTTCCACTCGGAGGATGATATCAGACATTTTGTAGATACCTGCAACGAATTCGACGATGCAATCGACATCCGTATTCAGAAGATGGCAATGGATGCAAAGTCACTTTTGGGAATGCTCCTGATGAAGACTGAGGAACCGCTGGAGATCGAATATGCCTGCTATGATGATGAAGACAATTACGAAGAATTCAAGCAGGCCATCCTGGAAAAATACGACGTAAAAGTCGTACAGGCTACGGAAAAGCAGGCAGCAGATAAAATTGTTTGAAAAAATTGAAAAATTCTATTGACATTTTCGCCCGCAGCAGTTACAATACATACTGTTGCAGGCGAAAACCTGTAAATGAAATGTACGTGTAGCTCAGCTGGATAGAGCGTCTGGCTACGGACCAGAAGGTCGTGGGTTCGAATCCTGTCACGTACATCGTAAGCCCCGGAGATGATGTCTCCGGGGTTTTATTTTGCATTTTAGAAAAGTTTTAGAAATACTTCCCGATCCGTATATTTACGTGGTACTTATGTCATGCTAAAATGATGATGTAAATGGAGGACGTCGTGAAAGTATGAACAAACAGGAATTTGTGGACCGACTGCGGATGGCGCTGAATGGGCGTGTTTCTCCCGGTCTGGTCATGGATAATGTAAATTATTACCAGGATTATATAAATACAGAGATCCGCAAGGGCAGGACAGAAGAGGAAGTCTTAGAGAGCCTGGGAGATCCCAGACTGATCGCCCGCACAATCATTCAGACCAACGGTGGAGACAACCGTTCCGGATACCGGAACACGGTCTACGGCAACGGAGAGTATCGGGAGGCTGCCGGACAGAATGTCCATCGTAGTTATACAGAGGAAGAGGATGGCTACGGAACACACCAGAGTAAGGTGGGAAATGTTCTGGCGAAGCTTCCGGGCTGGGTGTGGCTGATCCTTGGGATTCTGGTGGTAGTATTGATCTTCGGTGCGGTATTTTCCGTATTGTCTTTTCTGGCACCGGTACTGATTCCGATTGTGGTAGTATTGTTCCTGGTGAAATTATTTCGGGACTGGCTTAACTAGCAACTATATAAATCAGCTACTTCATAGATCCCTCAATTCGCAAACGCCTCTGTCGAGGTCTTACTTTTTGCTCATTGAGGTTACTTCGTCAAATAAATATAATCGGAGTACCTTACAGATGCGAGCATCTGACGGTTGCTCGATTTATATTTATTGACTCTGAATAGTTCCAAACGTAAAGAGCCGACCAGGGGGAAGCTGGTGACTCTCATGAGGGGAGTATAAATAAATAATACATAAGGGTGCAAATAGAATCATGAAGGGGTTTCTATTTACAATTATGATTATAGTACTAATGATATAAAAATGCAAGAAGAAATTTAGTTCTAAAGTACCATAATTTTTGGGCATATTTTTGTGCGAAATAGACATACTACTCCTGTAACTAAAAAAGATATTTCCTATCAGGAGGTCACAAATATGTCTAACAATTATGAACAGAACAATCAGAACAAGTATAACAACTCTTATGACGAGAGCGAGAACAGTAAGAACTCCCAGAATAAGCAGAACAGCCAGAATCAGAATAAGAATCAGAGCAACAACAGGGAGCAGAACAAGAGCTGCTAATCGGGTGCATAATTTTTCAGGGGCTGCCGCAAGGCAGCCCTATTTACATATTTCAGAATCCATATATAATAACTTTATATGTGCAATAATTGATGACTAAGATCCGGAGGAACGAATGAGACGTTTTGAATTGATTGCTCCCTGCCATTTCGGTATGGAATCAGTATTAAAAAGAGAGATCACAGATCTGGGATATGATATTACAGAAGTGGCGGATGGTCGTGTCACCTTTTTCGGAGATGAGGAGGCTTTGTGCAGAGCAAATATTTTTCTGCGGACGGCAGAAAGAATCCTTATCAAAATCGGAAGTTTTCATGCGGAGACTTTTGAAGAACTGTTTCAGGGCACGAAAAATCTTCCCTGGGAAGAATACATTCCGAAGGACGGCAAATTCTGGGTGGCCAAGGCAGCTAGTGTAAAGTCCAAATTGTTCAGCCCCTCGGATATTCAGTCCATTATGAAAAAAGCAATGGTGGAGCGGCTGAAGGCCCAGTATGAGATCAGCTGGTTCCCTGAAGATGGAGAAAATTTCCCTGTCCGGGTATTCCTGATGAAGGATGAAGTGACCGTGGGACTGGACAGCACCGGAGAGTCCTTACATAAGAGAGGATATCGTAAGCTGACGGCAAAAGCCCCCATTGCGGAGAATCTGGCTGCTGCACTGATCGAACTGACTCCCTGGAATGCGGGAAGGATCCTGGTGGATCCTTCTGCGGAAGCGGCACCTTCCCTATTGAGGCAGCCATGATGGCGGCCAATATGGCACCCGGCAGGAACCGCAGTTTTACGGCGGAAGAATGGCCCCATATCATAGGAAAAAAGGTATGGTATGATACAATGGATGAGGCGGAAGAGATGATCAATCTGTCAGTGGAGACAGATATTCAGGGCTATGATATTGACGAGGATATGGTGAAGATCGCCAGAGAAAATGCACGGATGGCGGGTGTGGACAAGCTGATCCATTTCCAGCGTCGTGGTGTGGAAGAGCTTCATCACCCGAAGAAATACGGCTTTATTATCACCAATCCTCCCTATGGAGAGCGTTTGCAGGATAAGAGCCAGATGCCGCAGTTGTACCGTACCATCGGAGAACGATTCCGGGAACTGGATTCCTGGAGTATGTATCTGATCACTGCCTATGAGCAGGCAGAGAAGGATATCGGCAGGAAAGCGGACAAGAACCGCAAGATCTACAACGGAATGATGAAGACTTATTATTATCAGTTTCTGGGACCGAAGCCTCCGAAGAGAAGAGACGTTTAGAAGAAATGAAAAATTTACTGCAGATCAGGGATCAACAACAGAATAGACGCATTACATTGATCCTCTGGCTCCTGCTGGGAAGTATGTCTATGGGCATCATGCTCTGGACGGCAGCGCATAAGACGGTGGTGATCTCCGCGTTAAGTCAGGAACAGGGCGGTCTGGTCACAGAGAATCAGGCGGAACGGTCCCATGAAATGCAGCTGGACATGGCGGAAGACAGGAAGGCAGAACGGGAGATCTGTATACCAATTGGAGACCGGTACGAAAGCGGAAAATGTAGTAGGTGGGAAAATCATTACATGGAAAGGGAACTCTGGATCTATGTGCAGAACGGCAGAAAATCTTTTTACCGGGAACATCAGCTTACCGGAGATTTCAGCCTGGTGGGAAACGGCATCTGTGAAGCACAGAACGAGGGCGTATTGCTCAGATTGTCCATGAAGGAGATCCTGGAGTATCACAGTACTCTGGAAGAGGGAACTCTGAAGATCGATTTTGTCAATCCCAGAGAATCTTACGACCGGATCGTAGTGCTGGATCCCGTGGGAGGCGGAAGGGACAGAGGCGTTGCCGATTCCGGATGTGAGGAGAAGAACATCGCTCTGGAGGTGGCAAGACAGACGGCACAGCTGTTGGAAGGAAGCATGGTAAAAATATATCTTACCCGTACAGAAGATACAGAGGTCGCACAGGAAGTAAGGCGTAGCTTCGCTGACTGGGTGGATGCAGATCTGTACCTGGAGATCGGACTGTCAGCAGATGATGCACAGGAGAGTACCTACGGCATCCGGGCAGAATACAATGATGAGTATTATCTGCCGGATTTCGGAAATGTACAATGGGCCGACTGCGTGACCAGACAAGTGACGGTGGCTTCCAGCAACCGGGCCATTGGATTGTTCCCGGCGGAGGAAGATGACATTCTGTGGCAGCTGAAGATTCCGGCAGCCAGAATTTCTCTCGGATATGTGACCAACAGCAGCGAGAGACAGCTGCTGGAACAGGAAAGCTATCAAAAAAAGCTGGCGGAAGGTATTGCAGAAGCTATTTCCGAGGTTTATACTAATACGCAATGATGACTATATAAGAACACAAATGCGGCAAGGAGTTAATATGCAGGGAAGAATCGTATTCGCGACCGGCAATGCCGGAAAAATCAAAGAAATCCGCATGATCATGGAGGATACCGGTCTGGAAGTCGTATCCATGAAAGATGCGGGCATTAAAGCAGATATTGAAGAAAACGGTAAGACCTACGAAGAGAATGCACTGATCAAGGCCCGTGCGGTGGCTGCTTTTACGAAAGATATCGTGATGGCGGATGACTCCGGACTGGAGATCGATGCCCTGAATAAGGAACCTGGAATCTATTCTGCCAGATATCTGGGAGAGGATACACCGTATTCCATAAAAAATGCAAATCTGATCCAGAGACTGGAGGGAGTGCCGGAGGAAAAGCGTACTGCCAGATTCGTCTGTGCCATTGCAGCAGTGCTCCCGGACGGCAGAGAACTTACCACAAGAGCTACCATCGAAGGGCGGATCGGATATGAAGAGAAGGGGACCAACGGATTCGGTTACGATCCTATTTTTTACGTACCGGAATTTCGGCAAGACTACGGCGGAGTTGACAGAAGAAGAGAAGAACCAGGTCAGTCACAGAGGTAAGGCATTGGAGCTGATGAAAGAGGAACTGAAGAAATATGAAGATACTGATCGTAAGTGATACCCATAAAAAGAATGAGAATTATTTCAAAGTACTGGAGATGCACCACCCGGACATGGTGATCCACTGCGGAGATGCGGAGGGCAGTGAGTATGCACTTTCTTCTGCGGCAGAATGCCCGGTTTATATCGTTCTGGGCAACAATGACTTTTTCTCGGATCTCCCCAGAGAGATCACACTGGATATCGGATCCTACAAAGTATGGGTGACCCACGGACACAATTATTATGTATCCATGGGAAATGAGACTATCAAAAAAGAGGCCATTGACCGGGGCGTTGATATCGTGCTGTACGGACATACCCATCGGCCGGTGATCGATATTGATGATGACATCATTGCCGTGAACCCGGGAAGTCTGTCCTATCCGAGACAGGAGGGACGCCAGCCTTCCTATGCGATCATGGAGATTGACAGAAGGGGAAAGGTGCATTTTACGATTGCTTATCTTCGCCAATAATGCTTCAAACTTCTCTCTTGACAGATAGAAAATTTCTGGGTTATAATAACATCTGCGTTGCGGAAATCCGCGATAACGCAGCTTCGGGGTGTGGCTCAGCTTGGCTAGAG
>OKWD01000134.1_pt1 | contig 13295 bp, 13 predicted proteins | sample 1607011 | NCBI WGS metagenome assembly OKWD01 (sample SAMN04414077, study PRJEB24778) | human gut metagenome | material: faecal | host: Homo sapiens | reverse complement strand
TTGAAAAACAAGCGGGCGAAGATAATATTGGGTTCTCCCCTCTCTCAAAAATAAAAACAAAAAACGTTGCATTTTGTTATGAAACTTTCACAAACGAAAAAACTCACGAGATAATTCGAAATAATTTGAGCCGTGCGCCAATGTTTAGCGGAACAATCGTTGGAGTTGGGCCAAGATATTGTCCTTCAATTGAAACAAAGGTTGTTAGATTTAGTGATAAGGAGCGTCATCAAATTTTCCTTGAGCCTGAAAGCCTTGAGTGGGATCAAATTTATGTCCAGGGTTTTTCAACATCAATGCCAGTTGAAATTCAGGATAAGATGATAAGATTAATACCAGGACTTGAACATTGTGAGGTGCTACAATATTCATATGCTATTGAGTATGATTCAATTAACCCTTTGAATTTGTGGCCTAGCCTTGAAACAAAGATTGTTGAAAATTTATTCTGTGGTGGTCAAATTAATGGAACATCAGGCTATGAAGAGGCTGCTTGTCAAGGTCTTATGGCAGGTATTAATTGTGGTTTAAAGCTTCAAGGGAAAAAGCCTTTAGTTTTAGGAAGAGATGAGGCTTATATTGGTGTTTTAATTGATGATTTGGTTACAAAAGGAACGGAAGAGCCTTATCGTTTGTTAACATCGAGGGCTGAATATCGCTTATTGTTAAGACATGATAATGCAGACTTAAGACTTCGTGAATATGGCTATCAGGTTGGGTTAATTTCGGAAGAGCAACATAATGCTTTGATTAGTAAAATTAAAAGTATTGAAGAGATGATAGCATATTTAAAAGCTACCAATGTTTCTATGAGTGAAGAAAATAATGCTTATATTGAAGCTAAAGGATCATCTCGAATTGCTGAGTCAATAAAAGCCTATGAGCTTTTAAAACGTCCTGAAATTAGCTACCATGATATTAAGCATTTGCTTAAATTAGACACTAGTGATGATGTACTTGAGGCCGTTGAAATTGAAGCTAAATATAAAGGCTATATTGAAAAGGCTCGTAGTCAAGCTCTTCATTTAAGAGCACTTGATGAAAAGCTAATTCCTTCAGATATTGATTACAATAATGTTTCTAATATTGCTTTAGAAGCAAGAGAAAAGCTTATGCAAATTCGTCCAAGAACACTTGGCCAAGCATCAAGAATTTCGGGTGTTAATCCTGCTGATATTGCTGTTCTTTCAGTTTATTTAGAAACATATAAGAGAGGTTAGTTATGAATTTTAAAGAAGATTTAAAAAATTAAATATTGAATTAACAAATGAAGCCTTTCTAAATTTTGAGGAATATTATAAATTTTTAGTCGAATATAATGAGCATGTTAATTTAACAGCTATTACAGATTATGATGGTGTATATTATAAACATTTTTATGATTCCTTAACGTTATCACTTGCTCTTGATGTGACAAAGCCTATTAATCTTGTAGATGTTGGTGCAGGAGCAGGATTTCCTTCAATCCCTAATGCTATTGTATTTAATAATTTAAATATTACAATTATTGATGCCTTAAATAAACGTATTAATTTTTTAAATGAATTAATTGCTAAATTAAAACTTAATAATGCTAAGGCATTACATGCTAGAGCTGAAGAATATGCCGCTTTTCATCGAGAAGAGGCTGATGTTGTAACCGCCAGGGCTGTTGCAAGATTAAATATTCTTGCCGAATTATGTATCCCTCTTGTTAAGGTTGGAGGTCTTTTTGTGGCAATGAAAAGTGTTGAATCGGAGCAAGAATTTTTAGAAGCTAAAGGTGCAATAAAAGCATTAGGTGCAGAGCATCTTAAAACCATAAGTGTTGAGCTACCTAATCAAATGGTCACCGTGAGATATTAGTTTTTAAAAAGGTTAATAAAACACCTAGTAAATATCCTCGTCAATTTAGTCAAATTAAAAATAAGCCATTGTAGTTAAGGAGTTTTTTTATGAGTTGTAAGGTAATCGCAATTACAAATCAAAAGGGTGGAGTAGGTAAAACCACAACATCAGTTAATCTTTCAGATGCACTTGCGAGATTAGATAAAAGAGTATTGTTAATTGACTTAGACCCTCAAGCCTCAGCTTCTTTAAGCTTGGGCTTGAGATCGTTATGAGAATAAAACAATTAATGATGTATTAATGGGAGAATGTGAAATTAAGGATGCAATTTGTCATCCTAAGCATTCAAAAATGTGATGTTGTTGTATCTAATATTAATTTATCTAAATTAGAAATTAAAACAATTGATAATCCTAATCGTGAAATGCTACTTTCAAATGCTATTTCTTCCTATCGTAAAAAATATGATTATATTATTATGGATTGTCCACCATCACTTGGTATTATCACTTTAAATAGCTTATTTGCGGCTGATAGTTGTCTTATTCCTGTTCATGTCAATTCCTTGCAATTGACGGATTAACACAGCTTTTAAACACAATTAAACCGTTCAAAAACGTAAGAAGGTACTTGATAAAAATCTTCAAATTGAAGGGATTTTGCTTACGATGCTTGATAAACGTGTTATTTCATCATGGCAAATTGTAAATGAGATAAAAGAATGCTTTGGAGAAAAAGTTTTTAAGACGATCATTAATGTTAATGTTAAGGCTCAAATAGCCCCAACTGTAGGTAAGCCGGTTATTGCTTATGCATCTAGATGCCCTGCTTCTAAACAATATAAAGAATTAGCAAAGGAGATAGTGAAAAATAATGGATGAAAGAAAACATTACTTGATTTAATTAATGAAAATGTTACTGAACCAGATAATGAACAAATTATTGATCTTCCATTATCTAAGGTTAAGCCTAATCCCTATCAGCCTCGAAAAGAGTTTGATAAGGCAGCACTTAATGATTTAGCTTCTTCAATAAAGGAACATGGTGTTATTCAACCTATAATTGTTAAGGAAAATGCTGGTGAATTTATTATTATTGCCGGTGAAAGACGCTATCGTGCATCTTTACTTGCAGAACGTGAAACAATTCCCGCAATTGTGAGAAGTTATGAAAAATCTAAGATGATTGAATTAGCTTTAATTGAAAATTTGCAAAGACAAGAATTGTCAGCTTATGAGGAAGCAAATGCATATGCACTTATGATAAAAGAATTAGGATATAATCAAACAGATGTTGCAAAGCATGTTGGTAAAAGTCGTAGCTATATTACAAATATGCTTGGTATTTTAACCTTGCCAAATGAAGTATTATCAATGCTACAATCAGGTAAGCTTTCTTTTGGCCATGCTAGAGCATTGTCTAAACTATCAGATGGAAAAAGAATTATTGAGCTTGCACATATTATAGTTATGAAGAACTTGAGCGTTCGTCAAATTGAGGAGCTTGTCAAAAATGAAGATAAAAAAAGTTGCTCAGCAACCTCGCAAAACTGATAAACAAATAATATCAAAAATCTATTGGTAAAAATAATTTAAAAATAAAAATAGCGGTGTCTCATGATAAAGTAACAATTAAAGCAAAAAATCATGATGAACTTCAAGAAATTATCAATTGGCTAATGGAGGGAAAATAATGTTTGAAGAGGGAACAATCGTCATTACAAAGAAAAATCATGTTTGTGGTTCTAATGAATGGAAGATAATTCGTACAGGTGCAGATTTAAAGCTTGAATGTGTTAAATGTAAAAGAGTAATAATGATGCCAAGATATGAATTAGAAAAGAAAATAAAGATTAAATAATGGCTTTGTTATCTTATTTATTATTAGATGAAATTAAACTGTAGATGATGTCTACAGCTTTTTTTAACAAAAACACAAAAAATTTAAAAAAATGCTTGCAATTATGAAAAGTTTATAATATAATAAGGGAGCGCTATGATTTGAAGCGTAAATTCTGGTCGGGTAGCGAAGAGGCTAAACGCGTCAGACTGTAAATCTGATCCTTAGGGTTCGTTGGTTCGAAACCAACCCCGACCACCATTTTTTAGGTCTTTGAAAACTGAACAAAATGACAATTAATAAGCCAAGCGAATTAATTACAACAACAATTCTGAAAAAAAATACATCAGAGCAAAAAGGAAAACAATAGTTTTCATAAAAATAAAATTTTATGGAGAGTTTGATCCTGGCTCAGGATGAACGCTGGCGGCGTGCCTAATACATGCAAGTCGAGCGAGGGTACTTGTACCCTAGCGGCGAACGGGTGAGTAACACGTAGGTAATCTACCCTTAAGACGAGGATACCGTTTGGAAACGAACGTTAAAACTGGATAGGATAGTAAGACAAAAGTTTAACTATTTAAAAGAGCAATCTACTTAAGGAGGAGCCTGCGGCGCATTAGCTAGTTGGTGAGGTAATGGCCCACCAAGGCGATGATGCGTAGCCGGTCTGAGAGGACGAACGGCCACATTGGGACTGAGACACGGCCCAGACTCCTACGGGAGGCAGCAGTAGGGAATTTTCGGCAATGGACGGAAGTCTGACCGAGCAACGCCGCGTGAATGATGAAGTATTTCGGTATGTAAAGTTCTTTTATTTGGGAAGAAAAAACAAATTGACGGTACCAAATGAATAAGCCCCGGCTAACTACGTGCCAGCAGCCGCGGTAATACGTAGGGGGCAAGCGTTATCCGGAATTATTGGGCGTAAAGGGTGCGTAGGCGGGTTATCAAGTCTTTGGTTAAAATGCGGTGCTCAACGCCGTAGTGCCAAAGAAACTGATAGTCTAGAGTATGGTAGAAGTGAGTGGAACTCCATGTGTAGCGGTAAAATGCGTAAATATATGGAAGAACACCAGTGGCGAAGGCGGCTCACTAGGCCAATACTGACGCTGAGACACGAAAGCGTGGGGAGCAAACAGGATTAGATACCCTGGTAGTCCACGCCCTAAACGATGAGTACTAAGTGTAGCCAGAAGGCTGTGCTGAAGTTAACGCATTAAGTACTCCGCCTGAGTAGTACGTACGCAAGTATGAAACTTAAAGGAATTGACGGGATCCCGCACAAGCGGTGGAGCATGTTGTTTAATTCGACGATACGCGAAGAACCTTACCAGGTCTTGACATACTCGGCAAATCTATAGAGATATAGAGGAGGTTAACCGGGATACAGGTGGTGCATGGTTGTCGTCAGCTCGTGTCGTGAGATGTTAGGTTAAGTCCTGCAACGAGCGCAACCCTTATTGCTAGTTACCATCATTAAGTTGGGGACTCTAGCGAGACTGCCGGTGATAAACCGGAGGAAGGCGGGGATGACGTCAAATCATCATGCCCTTTATGACCTGGGCTACAAACGTGCTACAATGGCTGACACAAAGAGAAGCGAGCTCGCGAGAGTAAGCAAACCTCAGAAAAGCAGTCTCAGTTCGGATTGAAGTCTGCAACTCGACTTCATGAAGTTGGAATCGCTAGTAATCGCGAAGCAGAGTGTCGCGGTGAATACGTTCCCGGGATTTGTACACACCGCCCGTCAAACCATGAGAGTTTGTAATACCCGAAGCCGGTGGCCGAACCGCAAGGAAGGAGCCGTCTAAGGTAGGACAGATGATTGGGGTTAAGTCGTAACAAGGTATCCCTACGAGAACGTGGGGATGGATCACCTCCTTTCTAAGGAGAAAAAAATGATAAAAAAGTTGTAAGTTTGGTATTAAGAGTCATGTTCAGTTTTGAGAGACCATAAGTTTCTCAGAAAAAAGAGATCTTTGAAAAGTAGATAAAATTAATCAAAAGAAAAAAACTTAGGTTAAGGAAAAAAGGGCGCACAGTGGATGCCTAGGCACTAGAAGGCGAAGAAGGACGCAACTAACGGCGAAACGCTACGGGTAGCAGTAAGTAAGCAATGATCCGTAGATATCCGAATGAGGCAACTCACCATGAAGAAGACATGGTATACCGAAAGGTAGGCAAGACCCAGCGAATTGAAATATCTTAGTAGCTGGAGGAAAAGAAAGCAAAAGCGATTTTCTCAGTAGCGACGAGCGAAAGGGAAGGAACCCAAATTCACGGCATATGAAATTTTTGATAAATGAACCACTCTGGGAAGGTGGACCGAAGAAGGTGAAAGTCCTGTAATTGAAATCAAGAATGGAATTAGTGAGAAAGAGTACGGCGAGACACGAGAAATCTTGTCGGAAGAAGCGAGGACCATCTCGTAAGGTTAAATACTAGCTAGTGACCGATAGCGAACCAGTACCGTGAGGGAAAGGTGAAAAGAACCCCGGGAGGGGAGTGAAAGAGAACCTGAAACTGTGTGCTTACAAGTAGTCAGAGGACGTTAAAGTCTGATGGCGTGCCTTTTGTAGAATGAACCGGCGAGTTACGGTATTTAGCAAGGTTAAGTCTAAAGGGACGGAGCCGAAGCGAAAGCGAGTCTTAATAGGGCGGTAAGTTGAATGCTGTAGACCCGAAACCCGGCGAGCTAGCCATGAGCAGGTTGAAGTTTGAGTAAAATCAAATGGAGGACCGAACTAGGGCCTGTTGAAAAAGGCTTGGATGACTTGTGGCTAGGGGTGAAATTCCAATCGAGCTGGGATATAGCTGGTTCTCCCCGAAATAACTTTAGGGCTAGCGTTAAACAAGAGTTTTATGAAGGTAGAGCACTGAATAGTAGATGGTCCCACCTCGGGATACTGACATTAATCAAACTCCGAATGTCATAAAACGCGTTTAGCAGTCAGACTGCGAGTGATAAGGTCCGTGGTCAAAAGGAAAAGAGTCCAGACCGCCAAATAAGGTCCCAAAATATATGCTAAGTGGAGAAGGATGTAGAGATGCCTAAACAACTAGGATGTTGGCTTAGAAGCAGCCATCATTTAAAGAGTGCGTAATAGCTCACTAGTCGAGTGACTCCGCGCCGAAAATGTACCGGGGCTAAGCATATTACCGAATTTGCGGATTCGATACGAAAGTATTGAGTGGTAGGGGAGCGTTCCATATTGGGAAGAAGCAAGATCGAGAGGACTTGTGGACTATATGGAAGTGAGAATGCCGGTGTGAGTAACGAAAAGACAGGTGAGAATCCTGTCCGTCAAAAACCCAAGGTTTCCAGGGGAAGGGTCGTCCGCCCTGGGTAAGTCTGGGCCTAAGGTGAGGCCGAGAGGCGTAGCTGATGGATATCTGGTGTATATTCCAGAACTAGTATAATGACTGATGGAGTGACGAAGAAGGCTAGGATCCGATTCTTAGTGGATTGAATACGAGATATCAAGAGGGGATGTAGGCAAATCCGCATCTAGAAATCAAGATATGACAGGTAAAGGATAACGAAGTCAAGCTTCCAAGAAAAGCTTCTAGGGTTAATCATTATACTACCAGTACCGTAAACCGACACAGGTGGGTAGGAAGAGAATTCTAAGACGCGCGAGAAAACCCTTGTTAAGGAACTCTGCAAGTTGGCCCCGTAAGTTCGCAATAAGGGGAGCTCATGTAAAAGTGAGCCACAGAAAAGAAGCCCAAGCAACTGTTTAACAAAAACACAGGTTTATGCAAAACCGTAAGGTGAAGTATATGAGCTGACACCTGCCCGGTGCTGGAAGGTTAAAAGGAGAGGTTAGAGCAATCGAAGCCTTGAATTGAAGCCCCAGTAAACGGCGGCCGTAACTATAACGGTCCTAAGGTAGCGAAATTCCTTGTCAGGTAAGTTCTGACCCGCACGAAAGGTGTAATGTCTTTGGGCACTGTCTCAACAGGGGACTCGGTGAAATCAAACTGCCGGTGAAAATGCCGGCTACCCGCGATTAGACGGAAAGACCCCATGGAGCTTTACTGTAGGTTGATATTGATATTTGGTATGTAATGTACAGGATAGGTGGGAGACTATGAAGCTAGGACGTTAGTCTTTGGTGGAGTCGACGTTGGGATACCACCCTTTGCCTATCGAGTATCTAACTAGTGTAAGTGGATTACAAAGGACAGTGTCAGTTGGGCAGTTTGACTGGGGCGGTCGCCTCCTAAAGAGTAACGGAGGCGCTCGAAGGTTCCCTCAGAATGGTTGGAAATCATTCGCAGAGTGTAAACGCAGAAGGGAGCTTGACTGCAAGACAAACAAGTCGAGCAGGGACGAAAGTCGGAGTTAGTGATCTTACGGTACCGCGTGGAAGGGCCGTGACTCAACGGATAAAAGCTACCCTGGGGATAACAGGCTGATCACGCCCAAGCGTTCACAGCGACGGCGTGGTTTGGCACCTCGATGTCGGCTCGTCGCATCCTGGAGGTGGATAAGCTTCCAAGGGTTGGGCTGTTCGCCCATTAAAGCGGCACGCGAGCTGGGTTCAAAACGTCGTGAGACAGTTTGGTCCCTATCTGTCGTGGGCGTTGGAAATTTGAAGAGAGCTGTCCTTAGTACGAGAGGACCGGGATGGACATACCACTGGTGTACCAGTTAGCCTGCCAGGGCTATAAGCTGGGTAGCTACGTATGGAACGGATAAACGCTGAAAGCATCTAAGCGTGAAGCCTCCTCTAAGATTAGATTTCCCACAGAAATGGTAAGACCCCTTATAGACTATAAGGTTGATAGGCTAGGTGTGGAAGCGCAGTGATGCGTGGAGCTGACTAGTACTAATAGGTCGAGGACTTAACCTAAGTTCTTTTGATGATTTTATCTAGTTTTGAAAGATTTAGTTTGGTGGTGATGGCATAGTGGATACACCTGTTCCCATACCGAACACAGCAGTTAAGCACTATAACGCCGATGGTAGTACATTTAGTTGTGCGAGAGTAGGAAGCTGCCAAGCTATCTCTTTTTTTATTTTATACACGCCCTCATAGCTCAGTTGGTTAGAGCACTTGACTGGTTAATCAAGGGGTCCTAGGTTCAAGTCCTAGTGCGGGCGCCATTTTTTTTTGCTAAAATTTGGTGTCCTACCTCTTTTTATGGATTCTTTTGGAATCCTTTTTTCTTTTTAATTGAAACAAAAATAATAAAATGATATAATGCTTGTGTTTTAGGTGGTGATAAAATGAATAATCCAATTTATCTTGATTATTGTGCAAATTATCCTGTAAAAAAAGAAGTTTTAGATGAATTATGTTATGCGGAGCTTAAATTCTATGGTAATGCAAATTCATCTCATAATGCTGGTATATTAGCTCATCAATTTGTTGAAAACAAAAATCAAGTATTAAGAAAATGTTTAAATATTCCTGTAGATATGGAAATTATTCATACATCATCGGCTACTGAAGCGAACAATATGGCAATTAAGGGAATTGTCGATGCTTATAACGCTTTTGGTAATAAAATTTTAGTTTCTGAGCTTGAACATAATTCAATTAATGCTTGTTTATCAATGCTTAAAGATAAAGGTTATCAAATAGATTTTATAAAAACAAATTCAGATGGTCATATTTCATTAGATGATTTAAAAACAAAGCTTGATTCTAATGTAATTTTAGTAGTGGCTACCGCTCTTGATAGTGAGCTTGGTACTTTACAAGATTATAATGAAATAGCTCTTGAAGGTAAAAAATATCCTCATGCTCATTATTTATGTGACGTTACGCAAGCTATTGCAAAATATGATATAAATCTTGCAAATTTAGATCTTGTAAGCTTTACACCTCATAAATTTGGGGGATTAACAGGGACTGGTGTTTTACTTAAACGTAAAAATACTATTTTAATTCCTTTAATTAATGGTGGGTCATCCTTAACTGTTTATAGAAGTGGGTCTATTCCGGTTGGGTTAATTGCCTCAACTATTAAAGCTTGTGAAATTATGACAAGTAATCGTAATGATAATATTTTTAAAGCTTTTACATCTTAAAGATATTTTTTTAAGTTTAGTAGCTTTAAATAAGAATATTCAAATAAATTCATTTGAAAATTTATTTATTTTTAATATCGGAATTAAAAATCATAAAGCAAGTGAGATTGTTGAGCTTTTATCAAATCATAATATTTACGTATCTCAAAAATCGGCTTGTTCAATAAAAAACACTCCTTCTAAAAATTGTTATGAGTGTTTATCATGATAAAAAAAAGAGCTTTAGAGTCATTTCGTGTTTCAATAAGTGAAAATACAACCGAGATGGAAATTGAAAAATTATTTAAGGTATTGGAGGACATCTAATGGAAAGATATCAAGAAATAGAAAGAAGTATTATTAAAACATACCGAGCAAATATTTGGGCTAAGTTTGTTAAAGCCTGTAAAGAGTATGAATTAATCAAACCACATGATCATATTTGTGTATGTATATCTGGTGGTAAGGATTCAATGCTTATGGCTAAGCTTTTTCAAGAACTTCATCGTCATTCTGATTTTGAATTTGATGTTACCTACCTAGTAATGGACCCAGGTTATAATGAAATTAATCGTCAGGTAATAATGAATAATCTTGAACTTTTAAAAATACCTGCAGTGGTAAAAAATACTGATATTTTTGAAATTGCAAATAGTCAAGAAAAGAATCCTTGTTACTTATGTGCTAAGATGCGTCGTGGTGCATTATATCGTATTGCTAAGGAGCTTGGCTGTAATAAAATAGCACTTGGGCATCATTATGATGACGTAATTGAGACTATTTTGATGAATATGCTTAATGCTGGGTCATTCCAAACAATGTTACCAAAACTTCATTCAGCTAATTATGAGGGGATGGAGCTTATAAGACCAATGTATTTAATTAGAGAAGCTGATATTTTAAGATGGAAAAAATATAATAATCTTCAATTTATCCAATGTGCATGTCGCTTCACTGAAAATTGTGCTATTTGTGACAATGGAGGTGGAGGCTCTCAAAGAGCTAATACAAAACACTTAATTCATGAACTCTTAGATTATAATCCAATGGTTGAAAAGAATATCTTTAAATCAGCTCAAAATGTTAATTTAGATAAGATTATTGCATATAAAAAAAGGAAAAGAAATCCATAGCTACCTTGATACTTATGATGAGGATTCGTCTAGTAAAGAATAAATTTTAAAACTTCTTCTTAAATGAAAGAAGTTTTTTTATGTTCTAACATAAGATTATATGGTGATAAAATGTATAATTCAAGTTTAGAGCTAATTGGCAATGGACCCTTGATTTTACTTAATAGTATTATGAAAAAGTATAATTTTAAAGGAAATCTATATGCTAAGTATGTAAGGTTTTAACTTAACTGGTTCAAATAAAGGATAAGGCTGTTATTACGATTTTAAAGGATTTAGAGGAAAAAAGTATTCTTTTGCCTAATATGAAGATAGTAGAGGCTACAAGTGGTAATACGGGAATATCATTAGCTTTAATAGGCCATCTTTTAGGTTATAAGGTTATTATTGTTATGCCTGAAAATATGTCACTTGAAAGAAAAAAAATAATATTAAAATAATCAAGCAAAGCTAATTCTCACTCCTAAAGAAGAGGGAATGGCAGGTGCTATAAAAAAGGCTAAATATATAGCAAATGAAGAAAATACAATCTATTTTAATCAATTTTATCAAAAAGGAAATATTGATGCTCATTACAAAATGACGGCTAGGGAAATTGATTTAGAACTAAAAGGTCATTTAGATACTATTATTTGTGGAATAGGAAGTGCAGGAACAATTATGGGGCTTGCTAAATACTTTAAAAGAGGCAATCTTATGCCTAAGATAATTGGTATTGAACCAGCTTCATCACCATTTATCAGTGAAGGTATTAAGGGAAGCCATAAAATTGCTGGAATTGGGGCAGGTTTTTATCCGCCAATACTAGATAGAACTTTAATTGATGACATAATTAAAATTACGGACGATGAGGCATGTTTGGGAAGTAAAATTCTTTTAGAGGAAGAGGGCTTGTTTTGCGGAATATCATCAGGAGCTAGTCTTATGGCAGCTATGAAATTTAAAAATAAGGAAAATATTTTAATTATTTTACCGGATAATGGATATCGTTATATAAGTGATTAGCACTTGACATTTGACAGTGCCAAAAATTAAGACTATAATATAAATGTAATGATAATTAACTAGTAAAGTAGCTAAAAAGAAATCGAGGTCTTATTATGGCAGCTATGTTAATGTATGGTGAATCTTTACGAGAAAAAATGCTTAAAGGAGTTAATGATTACTTAAAATTAGCAGCTTCAAGCTATGGAGTCATGTCATTTAATAGAATAATTGATGAAAATGGTGATATTAAAGCTTCAAATGATTCTTATCTTCAAGGTATTAATGTGAAATTTGATAATGAATTTGAGTTTAGGATATAAGCTCATGAAAGAGGCTTCTCATCAAATGAGTCTTGAATGTGGAGATGGAAGAGGACTTTCCTCTATTTTGACAAGTAGTATGATTAAGGATGGAATGTTGCAAATTGATAATGGTGCCAATCCAATTATATTACGTGATGGAATGAATAAAGCTTTAAAAGAGGCTCTTAAAATTTTAGATAAGGAAACAATTAAGATAGACGATAAAACAATAAAAGATGTGGCTTTAAGTGCAAGTGGTAGTAGTGCGATTGCACATGATATATTTGATGCTATAAAAAAAGCTGGTGAATATGGAACCATTAGTGTAATAAAAGGCAAAACGAATGAAACAAAATTAATTGAAACGACTGGTTTAAGAATTAATCAAGGTCTATTAAATACCTCTATGCTAGAGGATAATAATGAAATTACAGTCGAGGATCCATATATATTACTTACAAATACTAAGCTTCAAAGTATTAATGATATCTTGCCTATTCTTGAGCAAATAAGAGCGGCTGGACGCCCATTAATTATTATTGCTGATGATTTTGAAAGTAGTGTAAAAGAGGTAATTGATCAAATAATCAAAATAGGGTCTTTAAGGTTTACCTTATTAAAGCTCCTGGTGTTGGTGATGATAAAACGCATAGAGCTTAATAATATTAGAGTATTTACAGGCTCTATTATATATACTGAGCATTTAATAAGTCATTTGCGTGATGCTTCAATTGATGATTTAGGTGGATGTAGTGAAGTGTTAATATCTAAGACTAAAACAACTATTGTAGGTGGCTATGGAAATAAGGAAGATATAAATGAACAAGCTATTTTTTTAAAAGGTTTAATTGATAAATCAACTAAGGATTATGAAAAAAAAGCCTATGGTTTGATGCTCCAGGGTTTAATGGGAAAGGCAATTCAAATTGCCGTTGGTGCTACTTTAGATAGTGATTCAATTGTTTGTCAATATCAACGAGCTTTAAATTCAACTATGAGTGCTATAAAAGATGGTATCTTAGCTGGCGGCGGAATATCGCTATATCAGCTTAAGCTTAAAATAAAGAGTGATGGTGATGAGGCTAAAGGAGAAGAAGTATTAATTAATTCTTTAAAGAAACCAACTATTACTTTACTAAAAAATGCAGGTATTAATACCTTGCCAGGTGAAGAACAAAATTC
>OKWD01000133.1_pt1 | contig 13359 bp, 14 predicted proteins | sample 1607011 | NCBI WGS metagenome assembly OKWD01 (sample SAMN04414077, study PRJEB24778) | human gut metagenome | material: faecal | host: Homo sapiens | reverse complement strand
CCTTGACGGAGACAAGACAACCACAGTAAAAACTGTAAAAATGGGAGATAATGATGTTGAAGTAGAAGTGACGGATATTGGGAAAACCGGTACCTTTACATTCTGGTCGGCATATACGGGTGACTCTGCTATATGGGAGCAGAAGAGAGTTGATGCATTCAACGAAGCCTATGCAGATCTTGGAATAAAGTGTGATTTACAGTTTGTACCTGATGGCGCAGGAATAAATAATGGTAAGCTCCTTAGCGCAATAGCAGGTGGAACTGCTCCTGATCTGATCGTGACAGACAATTCTATATCGTGTTATCAGTATGCGGCAGAAGGATCCTTTATGGGACTTGATGCAGTGTTAGACGAGATTGACTTGGATGTGTCTTCCTTTTTTGAAGGTTGCAAGGATGTCATGTATTATAATGACGTCTGCTATCTGATTCCTCAGGATACCAATGTTATCATGTTATATTATAATCCAGAAATTGCAAAAGAGTGCGGTTTGGATCCTGAAAATCCACCTAAGACCATTGAAGAACTGGATAGCTGGTCTGATGCGATGACAGTGAAAGCTGCTGACGGATCCTATAACAGGCTTGGAATTGTGCCGTGGCTTGATTCCGGAAATGAGGCATTTATCCTGCCGTATCTGTTTGGCGCGGATCCTTATGATAAAACAACTGGAAAAGTGGATTTAACTTCGGATAAAATGCTGAATTATATGGCTTGGATTCAGGGATATGCTAAAAAATATGATCCGGAAAAAATTAATGCCTTTACTTCTGGATTGGGACAGATGTTCTCCCCTGATCATCCGTTTATGACTGGAAAAGTAGGCATGACTATTACCGGCAACTGGTTTTCCGAGGCTTTAAAGGAGTATGCACCCGATGTGCCATACGAAGTATGTGCAGTTCCTGTCCCCGAAGGTGGACGCGCAAACAGTACAACGTTTGGAACCAATGTCTTTGCGATTCCTGCAGGAACAGACCCTGATAAAGCACAGTTAGCTGCACTGTTTATTAAATTTGCTGAACAGGGAAGTATCAATGAAGATAATTTCTCTGTGTGGAGATCCATTCCGGTTATCGATGCGGCATTTGATGATGTCAGCTTGACAAAAAATGGTGATGAAATGTATGCACTAGAACGTAAAATTGCAAACTCTCCTGAAAATGGAATTCCGGCACTTTGTTCTGTATCTGCAGAACTGTCGAATCAGTTTATTGCACTGAGACAGAACATGATATATAATCCGGATGCTGATGCAAAGGCTGCTTTACAGACTCTTCAGGATCAAATGCAGGCAACAATGGATGCGAAGTAAGTAACAAGTGATTTCAGGCAGGATAAGGTATTGCTTTATCCTGTCTGAATAAGAGGAAACAATATGAAGAAAAATATGCGTCTTTACAAAATGGGAGTCTTCTTCCGAAAATTTATATTATATTTCATCCTTTTGTTCTTCGCACTGCTTTGGCTTATTCCTTTTTTCTTCCTTGTAATGGGATCGTTTAAAAGCACCAGCGAACTTTTTCAGGTACCGTTCAGATGGCTGCCAAAGCACTTTGACTTTGATAACTACATAAATATGTTTCAGCAGATTCCTTTTTTACGGTATTTAAAAAACACATTAATAATTGTCTTTTTCAGTGTAGTAGGAGCTTTGATTTCTAATTCTTTGATAGCATATGGATTTTCAAGATTACGCTGGCCCGGAAGAGATAAAGTGTTTATGATTGTACTTGCCACAATGATTCTTCCGTATCAGGTAACAATGATCCCTTTGTATTTAATGTTCACCAAAATGCATTGGGTAGGAACATTCCTTCCGCTGATTGTTCCGCAATTTTTTGGAAATGCATTTTATATATTTTTATTACGGCAATTCCTTACGGGAGTACCAAAAGAAATTACAGAGTCTTCGCGTATTGATGGAGCAAATGAATTTGAAATTTTCTTAAAAGTAATTATGCCAATCTCAAAACCTGCATTAGCATCTGTAGCGATCATGGCATTTATCAGGGCGTGGAATGATTTCCTTGGACCGTTAGTATTCTTGGGAAGTGATAGATTGTATACCTTATCACTTGCGGCATCAATGCTAAAGTCTAATTATGATCCCAACTGGGATTTACTGTTACCGTTAGGGGTTGTGATGGTACTTCCGGTCTTGCTTCTGTTTTTTGTACTTCAGAAGTATTTTATCCAGGGTATAACCATGAGCGGAATCAAAGGATAGGAGGCCGTTATGAAGAAAACAGTCAAAACGGAATTTAGCGAATATAAAAACTCGAGAATGAGAAGGGCTGAAGCAAAAAATGGTATTTTGTTTGTGCTTCCCTGGATTATAGGATTTTTAGGATTCACTCTGTACCCGATATTAAGCTCTTTATATTACTCTTTTTGTGACTATAGCGTTATTAAAGAGCCGGTATTTACGGGAGTAAAAAACTATGTCACCCTTTTTCATGACCAGACGTTTATTAAAGCATGTAAGAATACAGCGTACATGATGTTAATCGGGGTGCCGGTGACCACTTTTTTTGCTGTTGCAGTATCTGTAATTCTTAATAGCAAAAAATTAAGACATACTGGCTGGATGAGAGTTGTGTTCTTTATTCCAACGCTTGTACCTACCGTAGTGGCTTGTCTGCTTTGGATTTGGGTTATGCAGCCAGAAACTGGAGTTGTCAATACGCTATTAGGATATATCGGTATTAAAGGTCCCGGTTGGCTTGCAAGTCCTACATGGGCAAAGCCTGCATTTATCATGATGATGATATGGACCTGTGGAAATGCTATCATAATTTATTTGGTCAGGTTTGCAGGATATTTCAGAAACATTGTATGAAGCGGCTGAAATCGATGGGGCAAGTTTTTTTAGGGAGACTATTTCCATTACGCTACCCTTGCTGAAGCCTACCATTTTATATAACATGGTTACTCTAGTGATTGGCGTCTTTCAGTGGTTTGCAGAGCCATACATTATGACACAGGGCGGACCCAATAATGCAACAATGTTTTATTCGCTTTATCTGTATCAGAATGCATTCACCTATTTTAAAATGGGATATGCGTCTGCACAGGCATGGATTATGCTGGTTGTAGCATTTGCGATTATTCTTATATTATTTAAGTTCTTAAAATTTGGAGAGTCAAATAATTCATAAATCAGACTGTGAAAGGTGAGTTGGGAGACATATGAAGATTGGTATTATGGGCTGCGGAGTGATCAGTAAACAGTATATTCAGGACATTCAGAGATTATACCGGGAACTGGAAATCTGTATGGTTGCGGATGTTCACTCAGATGTAGCAGAAAGGACTGCCCAACAGTATAATATTCTACGGTGGGGAACTCCGGATGAATTGTTGAACGATACAGAGACGGAGCTTATTATAAATCTGACACCGCCCAAGATGCATACAGAAGTAAATCGTAAAATACTGTTGGCAGGTAAACATGTATATTGTGAGAAACCGTTTGCTTTGACATTGGAAGAAGCACGGGAAATACAAGAAACTGGCAAGAAAAAAAGGTTTGGCAGTGGGATGCGCACCGGATACCTTTTTGGGTAGTTCACTCAGTACTTGCAAGAAATTAATCAATGATGGGTGGATTGGAAAACCCTTATATGTAAATGCCAATATGATGAGTGCAGGAGTGGAAACATGGCATCCAAGACCTGAAGCATTTTATGAAGAAGGTGGAGGACCCTTATATGATATGGCACCATACTATTTATCTGCGTTAGTAAAACTTTTTGGATCTGTCAGGAAAGTGTACGCAAATGCGAAGAAAGGATTTGCTGAAAGAACAGTGTATACCAGTGAACGGTTTGGTTGCAAAATTCCGGTAGAAACACCTACTCATTTCGCAGTGATTGCTGATTTAAAAAATGGGATGCTTGCTAATATGAACTTTAGTTTGATATTTCCAAAAGTACCATGCCGCACATGGAGATATATGGGACAGATGGAACCTTAGAAGCACCGGATCCTAATATGACCGGAGGGGTTCCGAAGGTATATCGAAGGGAACAAATGCTTGCAGAATGCTTTGGCGGACAGGATCAAAATGACGGAGGCTTTTGCACACTTCCCGAATTATATCAGGATGTGGGCAATTTCGTACGAGGAGCAGGTGTGGTAGATCTTGTTCATAAATTAGATAATAATGAGAAAGAGGATGCACAGCTGGCAGTTCATGTTGTGGATATTATTACAAGCATTATTAAATCTGCAGAAACAGGACTACCTCAAGTGTTAGAGACGGAATATGAAGAAAGGTAATGAGTTATGAGATTGGGGATCTCCACTGCATTGAAACATACAACACCTAAAGAATGGGCAGAAAAAATGGAACTGTTGGGATGCAAAGCTGTCGTTTTTCCTGTTGACTGTACTGCATCAGATCTATTAGTTGCAGATTACATGAATGAAGCAAAAAAACATGATCTGTTGATCGCAGAGGTGGGAATCTGGAAAAAATGTTTTTGCTGTCAATCCAAAAGAAAGAGAAGAAGCTCGGGAATATGCACGAAGGCAGCTAAGGCTTGCAGATGAAATCGGTGCGGTCTGCTGTGTCAACGTTGCTGGAACCTTTGGCGGACCGATTTGGGATGGAGGATATCCTGAAAACTTTTCTACGGAAGCATGGAGTGAACTGGTCAGTTATACAAAAAAACTGATTGATGAGGTACGACCTCATCGGGTCAAATATAGTATTGAACCCATGCCATGGATGTATCCAACCGGCCCGGATGAGTATTTAAGATTAGAGAAGGATATAAATAGAGAAGAATTTGGGATTCATTTTGATTTTGTCAATATGATTAATTCCCCACAGCGATATTTTCACATCAATGAATTTATGCAAGAGTGTTTTGACAAGATTGGGGATCGAATATTGAGTTGTCACCTAAAGGATATAAGACTTAAAAGAGAATTGACTTTTCAATTGGAAGAAACCAACTGTGGAAATGGCATATTGGATATTGAACAATTAATTCAACATCTTCAGAACTATAATCACGATATGCCAGTAATTATTGAACATCTAGACACAGACGAAGAGTACTTAAAAAGTCTAACCTATGTGAAGAAACGATTACAAGATGCAAATGTAGTGTTTTAGGAGGATAAAAATGAAGATTGTGATTGTCGGAGCCGGGAGAGGTCTGGGACATGTATTGGCACAAATGTTGGCGGAAAAAGGTCATACTGTTGTCGCAGGGCTTAGAAGATTGGATGACACTATCTCTGAAAGAGAGAATCTAATTTATCTGCAGATGGATGCTACAGATGAAGGACAGATAAGGGATGCAGTACAATGGACAAAGCATCATGTGGGGGAAATAGATGCGGTTGTATACGTAGCAGGTATTTTACTTCAATCTGATCGCACAGAGACTCTGCTGACAGAAAGCTTAGATGATATTCGGAAACAGATAGAAGTAAATGCGCTTGGATTGATCACGGTATTTAGAGATTTTTTACCTGTTATCAAAAAGTCAGGATTGTTTATTGGAGTAACATCAGAAGGAGGCAGCTTTGCGAATGAAGGTAGCTTGTTCCCGGCATATGGGGTTTCTAAGACAACTGCCAATAAAATCATTCAGACATTGCGGGTGACAGTTGGCGAAAGCATAAATGTATATGCCGTGCACCCTGGGAGAATGAATACAGATATGGGAAGAACTACAGCACAGATAGAACCTGAAGAAGCTGCTATCGGATTTTGCAATATTCTTGAAGGAACAACGCATATAGAAAAGGATCAATGGTTTATTGATTATCGTGGTAATGCAATGCCTTTATAAATGGATGACAATATACGAGGAGGAAAGAATATGTCAATTGGAACAAAAAAGCTTGTACACATCGCATTTGTGGTGAGGGATCTTGACAAGGTAGTAGATGCTTGGACAAAAATACTTGGTATTGAAAGACCAAGAATATGGAATATACCGGGACCTGATGTTGCTCCGGTATTAACGAATGGACATCCGGAGATTTATACAAATTGCAGAATTAGTGTAATTCAATTGGAAAATGTTACTTTGGAGCTTACTCAGCCAGGAGATGAACCCAGCCCATGGAAGACATTCTTGGAAAAGCATGGGGAGGGAATGATGCATATGGCATTCCTGACTCCGGATGAGGAAGAGGCGTTCCGCACAATCAAGGAAGCATGCGGAACAGATGGATATTATCATATAGGTTATTATCCCGATCAGAGTTATTCATTTGTTGACACTTTTGACAGCTTAAAAACAGAGCTGAATATTAAGGTGGACAGAGACAACAGTGAAGTAATGAATAAAATTCGGACCCAAATAACAAAAAACAATTAAGGAGGATAAGCTAGAAATGGATGTTAAGAAAATTGTCAGTCAGTCTAAATTTGCACAAGTAGGATTTGTGGTAAACGATATTGAGAAAGCAAAAAAGCAGTTTGCTTTGTTGTTTGGATGTGAAATACCCCCTACATGTGATTGCGGCACATTTGATGTGACACAGACACAGATTTATGGGAAACCGGCACCGGATGCGGCATGCGTCATGGCATTTTTTGATATGACCCCTGGTGTTCAGCTGGAATTGATTCAGCCCAATGAAGAACCTTCTGTATGGAGGGATTACCTTAATACCTATGGAGAAGGAATCCATCACATTGCATTCCAAGTGGATGATGCAGACGAAGTAGCTAAAACGTTTGCAGGAGGAGATGGGTGCTACCTTTGAGCAGGAGGGCAATTACGGTGATGGAAGCGGAAAATATATTTATTTACTCTGCGAAGAAACGTTAAAATGTAGATTGGAATTATTACAGAGTTTTAATAAGTAATCAATTAGTTTGTTTTGTCCCTATTAATGAGTGTTTGTTAAGTATTGTTGTGTATGTGAGATCTTGTGCAGTGTCATTTTCTGCACAAGATTTTGCTTTTTAAATGTATTTATGGAATTATGAATAAAACAGGTAGTCTCGAAAAATTCAATGTAGGTTCACTGAAATTGCGGATTTTACATATATGATGATGTATGATTATTAACAGAACATAAAAGATACATTTAAAGGAGTGAGTTTGTAAAATAAGAATTGCAAAAGTGAGAAGAGGATACCACAAATCATTGTTTTGATGATTCGATGGTATCCTCTTTGTGGATTTCAGAATTTGTTTCTCAGCTTTCGGTATTCTCTCGGTGAATATCCTTTCAGCTTGTGAAAAAGCCGACTGAAATATAGCTGGTTATCATATCCGACGATTTTAGAGATTTCATTGATGGAATAGGTTGTTGCATCAAGTAGCATCTGAGCATTGTTGATCCGGGTTCCTACGATGAATTGCATTGGTGTGGAACCGGTGTATTTTTGAAATTCCGGATAAACCAGCTGACACTCATTCCTCGTGAGGCTGCGTAATCCTCTATGTTGATGCTCTGATTATAATTTTCGCTGAAATAGGTCACTGCAGTGTTCATTTCCTGATCCAGGTATTCGCTTTTCAGAATATGTTCCCGTGTCAGTTCTCGGTGGAAATTGATTAGCAGATGACGAAGCAGAAGAACAAGCATTTCCTCATAGTCGTTTTGACAGTGTTGAAGCTCTATGATAATACTCTTGAAAATCCGTTCATATTCCATAGATGTGCCGATTTGGAAAACTCGTTCTTTATCCGGAAATCCATACTGACGTAAGATATTTTTTACATTGCTACCTGTAAAATGAATCCAGTATACTTCTGTCTTATCTTCTCCATAATATTCATATTTCTGAAGTTCCTTCGGTCTGTACAGCACAATATTACCGGCGGGAACAATCGTTTCGTTATCTACATTGTCAAAATGAAAATGCCCACAACCAGCAGTGATATAGATGATCTGATAATCCAGGCGTCCCTTTGGACGGTAGGTTGGCAATTTTGGATAGCTGGAAAGGCGATAAGTGCCACAGCTTCCTACAATCAGTGGACGACTTTTGTTTTGAAATCCATGTGGGAGTGATTCAGATAACCAGTATTCATATACATAGAGCAGCACCTCTTTTCACACTTTTTATTATTGTATCATTTAGTGCATATTTTATCCAATCCAATTCATAGACATATTTTGCAGAATAAGATAAGCTATATATAACATAACAAAGGAATGCAAGCATATAAGTAAAGTATTAAGGTTTATTTTAGAAAAGCAAAAACAAAAAGTATATGTATTGAAGGAGAGCTATTTATGATTGTACCACGTTATTATGAAAACTTAAACGTACTGCACGAAAACACAATGCCAGCCAGAGCCTATTATATTCCAGCATCCAAAAGAATGGATAATTTGGTGGAACACAGGGAAGAATCAGACCGTATGCAGTTATTAAACGGAACTTGGAAATTCCAGTATTTTACCAGCATCTATAATATTAAGGATTCTTTCTTTGAGAAGAATTATGATACAGAAAATTTTGATGAGATTCAGGTTCCAAGTGTATGGCAGATGGCAGGATATGATACACATCAGTATACAAACATCAGGTATCCGTTCCCATTTGATCCACCGTATGTACCACAGGATATTCCATGTGGAACATATGCACATACCTTTGTTTATCACAAAGATGAAAATGCACCAAAAGCTTTCTTGAATTTTGAAGGAGTAGACAGTTGCTTTTATGTATGGATCAATGGTTCTTATGTAGGATACAGCCAGGTTTCCCATATGACCAGTGAGTTTGATGTTACAGATGTACTTCAGGATGGAACAAATACGGTGGCAGTGTTGGTAATGAAGTGGTGTGATGGTTCTTATTTGGAAGATCAGGACAAATTCCGTATGAGTGGTATTTTCCGGGATGTGTACATTTTGAAACGTCCAGAGCAGGCAATCAGCGATTATCATATAAAATCAAAGATTGAGGATATACTTGCAAAGGTAGAACTTGATGTGAAATTCTACTCTCCAACAAATGTAAAAATTTCGATTGAAGATAAAAATGGAGCAGTTGTAGCACTAGGAAGTATTGACGAAGAAGGAACAGCTGTATTAGAAATCGTAAGTCCGGAACTTTGGAATACAGAAAATCCATATCTGTATAAAACTGATTCTTGAAACAGAAAATGAAGTAATTGTGGATCACATTGCATTAAGAAAGGTAGAGATTAAAGACCAGGTCATTTATCTAAATGGACAGAAGATTAAATTCCGTGGAGTCAATCGACATGATTCCGATCCGGTTACGGGATTTACAATCAGTCTGGAACAGATTACAACCGATCTTACGTTAATGAAGCAGCATAATTTTAATGCGATCCGTTCCAGCCACTATCCGAACGCACCATTTTTCTATGAAATGTGTGACAAGTATGGATTCATGGTGATAGATGAAGCAGATATTGAAGCTCATGGTCCATTTATGATTTACAGAAAAGAAGACACCGATTACAATCGGTTCAAGCGATGGAACGAGAAGATTGCAGATGATCCGGTATGGGAAGAGGCAATCGTTGATCGTGTAAAACTCATGGTGGAACGTGACAAAAACCGTTTCTGTATTGTTATGTGGTCAATGGGAAATGAGAGTGCTTATGGCTGCAACTTTGAAAAAGCACTAGAATGGACAAAGAATTATGATCCAGACCGCATCACACAATATGAGAGTGCAAGATACCGTAATTATGATGAAACATATGATTACAGCAATCTGGATGTGTACAGCCGGATGTACCCGGCACTTTCCGAAATTCAGGAATATCTGGACAAGGACGGAAGCAAGCCATTCCTTCTAGTCGAGTACTGCCACAGCATGGGAAATGGACCTGGAGATTTTGAAGATTATTTCCAAATGATTCAGGACAACGATAAAATGTGTGGTGGTTTTGTTTGGGAATGGTGTGACCATGCGATTGCTCATGGTACTGCCGAGAATGGAAAGACAATCTATGCTTATGGAGGAGATCATGGAGAAGAGATCCATGACGGCAATTTCTGTATGGATGGATTGGTATATCCGGACAGAACTGTACACACAGGACTGTTGGAATACAAGAATGTATATCGCCCTGTAAGAGTTGTTTCCTATGATAAAGAAAGTGGAGAGCTGGTGCTTCACAACTACATGGATTTTGATGACCTGAAAGATTATGTGAAAATCAGCTATGAACTGACACAGGATGGTCTTGTGATCAGCAAAGGCATACTTTCGGAATTTTCTGTGGCATCACACGGGGAAGGAAAAACAAACCTGAAGATCAGTGTGCCAGAGAATGGGAAATGTTATTTAAAACTCATTTACTACCTGAAAAAAGAAATGCCATTGCTGGAAGAGAATCACATCCTTGGATTTGATGAGATCGAAGTAAGCCAGAAGGATGCCAAATGCCAGTTGGCGGAAAAATGGTTGGAAAAAACAGCAACGGACTCTGAATTACAGGTGAATGAAGATGATACACAGATTCACATCAAAGGTCGTGAATTTGCGTATACCATCGACCGACGTACTGCACTCTTTACAGAGATGAAATTTGCAGGAAGGGAATATTTGAACCATCCGATGGAATTAAATATCTGGAGAGCACCAACAGATAACGATATGTATATCAAAGCTGAATGGAAAAAAGCCCACTATGACAAGGCTTATACAAGAGCTTATACGACAGAGGTTGTGCAGGGAAAACATGGTGTGAAGATTGTAAGCCATGCTTCTGTTGTGGCAGAGACAGTGCAGAAGATTCTTGATGTGACGATTACATGGAAAATAGATGCTTCAGGAAAGATTGATGCAGACATAGAAGCAACAAAAGATGGAGAATTCCCAGATTTGCCAAGATTTGGTGTGAGGATGTTCCTGGATAAGAAACTTGCAGATATCAGATACTTTGGAATGGGACCGCAGGAGAGCTATCGTGACAAGCATCAGGCAGCGAGTCACGGTCTGTACCGGGCAAATGTAGGGGATTTACATGAGGACTATATCCGTCCACAGGAAAATGGAAGCCATTATGATTGTGAATATGTAGAGCTTAACAACAGCCGATATGGAATTGTGGCATCCGCAGAAAAGGCATTTTCATTCAATGCTTCTTATTATACACAGGAAGAACTTGAGAAGAAAACGCATAATTATGAATTAATAGAATCAGATAGTGTGGTATTTTGTGTTGACTACGCATTAAATGGCATTGGTTCTAATAGTTGTGGACCGGTTGTATTGGAGCAGTACCGATTTGATGATGTATTATTCCGGTTCCAGTTTACTCTGGTTCCGTATGTAAAGGGATAATAAAGTTTCAAGTAACTCGTAAACAAGGAAAAAGAGTCTGGCTGTTCTGCAAGATCCGGATATACAGAACAATCAGACAAAAACAAAACAAAAGAAAAATTTAGAATTAGGCATCTTGAGATTCTAAGTGCAATGAATATGAGGAGCAAAAGAATCCTATGGAAGAAAAAAAGTATTTGAATGGTATAACAAAATCGGATATGGTTCGGGTGATATCGCAGGAAATGTGGTCTATGCGTTCCTGACATCCTTCATGATGCCCTATCTGACAGACTCAGTAGGACTTGCTGCAGGTGTTGTAGGTACCCTGATTGCCGTATCAAAACTATTTGATGGTTTCACGGATATATTTTTTGGATCAATGATTGACAAAACACACAGTAAAATGGGAAAAGCGAAGCCATGGATGCTATACGGATATATTGGTTGTGCCATTACGCTGGTCTGCTGCTTTACAGTACCGGTCAGTTTGGGAACAACGGCTAAATATGCATGGTTCTTTATTTCATATACACTGTTAAATGGTGTGTTTTATACAGCAAACAATATTGCTTACTCAGCACTTACGTCACTGATTACAAAGAACAGCAAAGAGCGTGTACAGATGGGATCTTACCGTTTTATTTTTGCATTTTCAACAAGTCTTCTGATTCAGGCGATTACAGTTGGATTTGTAGATAAATGCGGTGGAGATGCTGCGGCATGGAGAATGGTTGCTATTATCTATGCAATCATTGGTCTGGTCGTAAATACGATGTCAGCACTTTCTGTTAAGGAACTTCCGGAGGAGGAACTTAATGAAGGAGAAGTAAAGAATGATAATGAAAAGTATGGAATGGTACAGGCATTCAAGCTTCTTGTTAAAAACAAATATTACATGATGATTTGTGGAACATATATTTTACAGCAGTTATATGGTGCCATGATTGGAGCTGGCATTTATTACATGACATGGGTACTGAAAAATAAGAATTTGTTTGGACAATTTGCATGGGCAGTAAATATTCCACTGATTATTGCCCTGATTTTTACACCGACATTAGTTGGTAAGTGGAAAGGCATGTATAAACTGAACTTAAGAGGTTATGTCTTAGCAGTCATCGGTAGAGCACTTGTTGTTGTTGCTGGATATATGGGTAGTGTTCCGCTGATGATGGCGTTTACAGCTCTTGCAGCCTTAGGTCAGGGACCATGGCAGGGAGATATGAACGCAGTGATTGCATCTTGTTCAGAGTATACTTATCTGACACAGGGAAAGAGAATTGATGGAACTATGTATTCTTGTACATCACTTGGTGTAAAGATTGGTGGAGGAATTGGAACTGCAGTATGTGGCTGGTTATTAGAGCTTAGTGGTTATGTCGGAACAAATGCAACACAGCCGCAGTCAGCACTTGATATGATGCAGTTTATGTATTTATGGTTGCCATTGATACTTGATGTGTTAATTATGATTGTTCTTTCCAGAATGAACGTAGAAGCTGCAAATGAAAAATTAAAGCTGAAAAGGGAATTAAGTCTGATGAAGTAACAGACGCAACAGAGTATTAGGGTTTATATGTAATGAAAAGCATTGTCTAATTGAACATCCGAGAAAGGCAATGCTTTTTGTGCAAGAAGGAGGTGTATATTTTGAAGGCGAACACAATAATAGAGATGATTAACGGGAGAATGTGTGATGATGTATTGGCTGATATTTATGTGGACAAGACAAACTTTCATATGAAAGAAAACGATATATAGAAGCCATTGAACAGTTGGAGAGGATTGATCCTAAAAATTGAATGAGTGGACTCGGTTATCTTATTATCAGACGTATCGTGCCTGCTATGGCTGGCTTGCAGACTATACCACCAATCGGGAAGAAAAGAAGAAATATCTGAAGAAGACTGATCTATACCGCGACTCCATCATAAGTATTATGCCGCCGGAAATAAACCGCACGATTGTATTGGCAGAACAATGCATGGTCACAGGCAAAGCTGATACGGCTTTGGTGATGCTTGGTGACGCGCTGAAAGATGCGGCCGACGAGCGTCAGAAAGTATATATATATTATACGATGTCCGAAGCGTATGGGATGAAAAAAGATA
>OKWD01000131.1_pt1 | contig 13445 bp, 15 predicted proteins | sample 1607011 | NCBI WGS metagenome assembly OKWD01 (sample SAMN04414077, study PRJEB24778) | human gut metagenome | material: faecal | host: Homo sapiens | reverse complement strand
GTTTCAGGTTGTAGCTGTCGATAATCTGCCGGCATCTGGCCTCGTAGCCATCGTCGCCGAGATTCAGCATCGGTGTCAGCGTCTCGATTTCCTCATCGTTGAGTTTCAGTACGTTGGCTATGCGTAACGATTCTTCGATTATGTCTTTGCTATAGTAGTTTTGACGCAGGTTGATGTCAAACACCTTCAGACTGCCGTCGGGCATGGCGCGCAGAAAGGCATGGATGGCATCGTGCGACATCTTTGAGCGTTGAGCCAGCGTGCCGAAGCATGCGGCACTCGCTTCCTCGGCTATCTCCTTGAACGACCGGACAAAAGCAAGTTCGTCCCATGCCACATTTTCTGTTATCTCGTAATGCGGAATGCCGTTGGCGTCGATAGCGACGTTTACGGTCGACGTTGGCAAGTCGGAGTCAATCAGGATGTTGTCAAGGTCGAGTTTGACAAGCATATCGTAAGTTTCAGCCCCGAGGCTGTCAAATCCGATTGCGCTTAATACGATGCCGTGCATACCGGCCTGCGATGCGTGGAATGCGAAATTTGCGGGAGCGCCCCCGAGTTGTTTTCCCTCGGGAAGCATATCCCACAAGATCTCACCTATGCCTACGATGTAGTTCATCATTGGTTTTTAAGTTTTTCGATTAGTTCTTTGACGCCGACAGTCGCCGGTTCGGCTATCACCGTGACGTTGCCCACGCCCTCCGGAATTGCAGCCGGGCGAGGGTCGATATAGTAGATGGGCGCGTTCTTTGGCGCGTAGAAGAGCAGTCCGGCGGCAGGATAGACGTTGAGCGATGTGCCGATAACCACAAAGATGTCGGCCTCCTGGGCAATTTTCACAGCCGGGTCGAAGTTGGGCACAGCCTCCTGGAAGAACACGATGTGCGGCCTCACAGGGTCGCCATACTCGTCGCGCGTGTCGACCGATGTCTCAATGTTGTCGGGCGAGAGGGTGTATACGCGGCTCCTCGTGGGTCATCGACCGCACTTTCATAAGTTCGCCGTGCAGGTGCAGCACGTGGCTGCTTCCAGCGCGTTCGTGCAGGTCGTCGCGTTTTGCGTGATGATTCTCACGTCGAAGTCCTTTTCAAGCTCTTTAAGGCCGAGGTGGGCGGCATTCGGCTTCTTGTCGAGCAATTGCCGGCGCAGGCCGTTGTAGAACGAGTGGATAAGCGCCGGATTGCGCACGAAACCGTCGTGGCTCGCCACGTCCATCACAGGGTAGTTGTTCCACAAGCCATCGGCGTCGCGGAATGTCGACAGTCCGCTCTCGGCGCTGATTCCAGCGCCGGTGAGAACGACTAACTTTTTCATTATTTTTCCTCCAGATTAAGAAGTTTGCGGAATCTCCGCGGAATTTCGATATTGTTGTTGATTTCCGAGAACAGCTCGCATCCTTTTCCCACAGCAAACACCGGCACTGGGTTTCCCGTGTGGCTGTAGGTGGTGAATCCGATTCCGTTTTTGCGGTTCACGAGACTGAACACGTCGGAGGAGAAACGGCTGAAGTCTTTATACAGCGTCTTGTCGGTTGCTGCGGCGTTGTTCTTGAACTCGTTGAACGAAGCCTTCAGCGCCGCTTCCTCGCTCTCCGACACCGGGATGTGGCTCCACAGGCCGAGATTCTCAGCCATCACTTCCTTCACGGCGTCCCACGTAAGGTCGGTGTGCTGTGTGCAGTAGTCCTGGAAACGTCCTTTCGACATGCGTCGCCAGTCGATGTCGGCAAATGTAGGGTTGTTGTTGCCCTTGTCCACACCGATTGTCATGCCGCCGGTGTCGTGGTCGGCAGTGATGACGATAAGCGTCTCGTCGGGATGCTGGACATAGAAATCGTATGCCACGCGGATTGACTCCTGGAAGTTGAGCACTTCCTTAACCACTGTCGCTCCGTCGTTTGCATGCGCGGCATGGTCGATGTTGCCGCCTTCCACCATCATGAAGAAATGGGCGGGGCTGACAGCAATCATGTGCTGCAGGCATTCAGCCGTGAGCTGGCGCAGGGTGGGCGCGCCGGGGATGCTGTCGATGGTGTAAGGGAAGTCGGTGCTCTCCGACGGGCTGCCGAATGAAGCGAGAATCTTCTTGCCTCCCACAGCCTTTTTCAAGGCGTCCATTCCCGACACCACGTTGTAGCCGTTGGCGCGGTAGTCGTCAAATACCTTGTTGCAGGCGTCTTCGCCATTGCGTGCCATCAGCGTGTACATGCCGCCGATGAAGTCGAAGTTGCTGCGAGCGCCGTCGTGGTTGATTTCCTTCCACCATCTTGCGGTGTGGCTGGTGAGCGAAGTGGGCAGCCGGCGTAGCGTCGTCAAACGCCACCGACGTGATTATTCCCACGCCCCATCCCTGGCGTTTCAGTTGTGTAGCCACGCTTTCCACCGCCACGGTGTCGGCGTTCATGCCAATCATCGAGTTGTTGGTCTTAATGCCTGTGGCAAGAGCCGTTCCAGCCGCCGCTGAGTCGGTTATCGAGCTGTTGGCGGAGTAGGTCAGCGCAAACGACGACACGGGAAACTGCATCATCAGGATGTTGTCGGGGCTGCCGAGCACGCGCCGGTTGTAGGTCTCTGCAGCCATCACATGGCCCATACCCATACCGTCGCCGATAAACAGGAATACGTATTTGAGATCTGCCGAGGCTGTGAGCGAGAGCAGGATCAAAGTGAATGTCAGAAGAAATTTTTTCATAGGAGTTCTATTTTTTTGATTGTTTATTTATTTCAAGCATACTGTCGATGATGTCGCGCGAGTTGTAGAGGCGTGGTATCTTGCGCTGTCCGCCGAGCTTTCCGCTGCGTTGCAGCAACCAGTCGTCGAAGAGACCACGGCGAGCCTCCACGATTGACAGACGGTCGATGAAAATGTCTTGGAATCGCTTCGCCTCATAGTCGGAGTTCTCTTGTTGCAGACATCGGTCGAGAAGGTCGGCAAACGCCTCCATGTCGGCAGGACGGCGGTCAAACTCGATGAGCCATTCGTGACGGCCTTTTGTTGTTGCGGTGGCATAGACCGGAGCCACGGTGTAGTTTGCCACCGCCGCACCCGTTTGCCGGCACGCCCGCTCAATCGCCGCGTCGGCGTTGTGCACCATCAGTTCCTCGCCGAAAGCATTGATGAAATGCTTGGTGCGTCCGGCGATTGTTATTTTCAGCGGCATGGTCTGCTCCACGCGCACGGTGTCGCCGATGCGGTATCGCCACAGACCGTTGCAGGCGGTGATTACGAGTTCGTAGGTGTGTCCCGGCTCCACGTCGCGCGCGGTCAGTGTCTGCGGGTTGTCGCTGTCGACGTCAGACAGCGGTATGATTCGTAGAACACACCGAGGTCGAGCAGCAGGAGCATTGCCGGAGAGTCGGGCGACGACTGCACGGCGAAAAATCCTTCGGAGGCGTTGTAGGTCTCCACGAAGTGCATCTTTGTCTTGTCGGTGATGCTCTCATATTGACTGCGGTAGGGCTTGAAGCTGATGCCTCCGTGGAAAACACTTCCAGATTGTGCCACACGTCGTGGATTGACTCGACACCCTCCCTGCGCATCACTTCTTTTATCACCGACAGAAACCACGACGGCACGCCGGAGATGTTGGTCACGTTCTGTCGACGGCTTGCCTCTACAAGAGCCGGCAGCTTCTTGCTCCAGTCTTCCATGAGTGCGGTCTGCTTGTCGGGGATGCGCACAAGGTTGGCAAGCGGGTTGATGTTGTTGATAAGGTTTGCCGACAGGTCGCCCACCACCACGTCTTTCCGCAGGTGCAGCTCGTTGGCGTAGCTGCCTCCGAGGATGAATGCCTTGCCGTCGAAAATGCGGCTTTGGGGATTCATTGCCAGATAGAGCGCCACGCAGTCGACACCGCCACGGTAGTGGCATCTGGAGAACGATTCTTTTGTAATGGGCACATACTTGCTTTTGCCGTCGGACGTGCCCGACGATTGGGCGAAATTGCGGGTTACGCCGCGCCACAGCACGTCGCTCTTTCCTTCGACCATCTGCATTATGTATGGGCGCAGGTCTTCGTAGCGTACCAGCGGCACCGCCTTTTTGAAATCGTTGATGTCCTGCAGGCGTGCGAAGCCGTGCTTTTTGCCATATTCGGTGTTTTTAGCCTCGTCGAGAAGCTGCGTCAGCTGTTGCAGCTGAATCTCGTGGCATTCGTCCGAAAATCGCTCAATCTGCCGCACGCGGCGCATGAAAAATGGTCGTATGATGGAAGTTATGCTCATTGCTGTCAGTAAATCCGTTCCGCTATGTGCAAAGTTACGTCTTTTCTTGTTTATATCAAACAGGAAATAAAAAAGAATGACAACCCGCGATGGTTGCCATTCTTTTTGTTATATGCTTTAATTCAGAATGTTATCTGAATGAGATTTCGCAATTGTCGAGGCTGTCGATGATGGCGAGGCTATGCACGTTGTAGCCTGCCTCGCGGAGCTTGTCGCCGCCGCCTTGAAAACCTTTCTCAATGATGAATCCCATGCCCTCGATTGTGGCGCCGGCCTGTCGGGCAAGGTCAATCATACCCATTGCCGCGTTGCCGTATGCAAGGAAGTCGTCGATGAAAAGCACGTGGTCGTCGGCAGTCAGGAAACTGTTGCTGATGCAGACCGTGTACACGCGGTTTTTCGTGAACGAGCGCACTTCCGACACGAGCATGTTGTCCATTGTCTTGGGCTGCTTTTTCTTGATGAACACCACCGGTAGTTGCATTTGGTATCCGAGCATTATTGCCGGCGCGATGCCTGAAGCCTCGATGGTCACTATCTTGTTGATTTTCTTGTCGGCAAACAGTCGTGCGAACTCTTCCGCCAATTTATACATCAGGTTGGGGTCGAGTTGGTGGTTCAGAAAGCTGTCCACTTTCAGAATGCCTCCAGGCAGCGAGCGTCCGTCTTGAAGGATGCGTTGTTTCAGAAGTTCCATATTGTGGCTTAGATAATCAACATGGCGTCGCCGTAGACACCGAAACGATATTTTTCTTTTACAGCCACGTCGTAGGCGTTCATCACCTTCTCATAGTCGCCGAATGCAGCCACCATCATAAGCATTGTGGAGTAGGGCATGTGGAAGTTGCTCACCAGTGCGTTGCACACCTCGAAGTCGTAGGGCGGGAAGATGAATTTGTTTGTCCATCCGCTGTATTCCTTGATGTGTCCGTTCATGCTGATGGCGGTTTCAATGGCGCGCAGGGTCGATGTGCCGACGGCACACACTTGGCGCTCTTTGTCCTTTGTCTCGTTGACTTTCTTCACAAGGTCGGCGGTGATTTCCATCTGTTCGGAGTCCATGCGGTGCTTGGTGAGGTCTTCCACGTCGATTTCGCGGAAGTTGCCCAAACCGAAGTGCAACGTTAGGAAGTCGTAGTCGATGCCTTTGATTTCCATGCGCTTCATCACCTCGCGGCTGAAGTGCAAGCCGGCAGCGGGAGCCACTACGGCACCTTCGTTTTTGGCGTAGATGCATTGGAAGCGTTCCTCGTCTTCAGGCGTAGGCTCGCGGTTGATATAGAGCGGCAGCGGTGTCTGTCCGAGTTTGAACAAAGCCTCTTTGAATTCGTCGTGCGACCCGTCGTAGAGGAAGCGCAGCGTGCGTCCGCGCGAAGTGGTGTTGTCAATCACCTCGGCTACCATTGAGTCGTCTTCGCCGAAATACAGCTTGTTGCCGATGCGAATTTTGCGAGCCGGCTCCACAAGCACGTCCCAGAGCTTGTGCTCTTCGTTGAGCTCGCGCAGCAGAAACACCTCGATGCGCGCGTTTGTTTTTTCCTTATTTCCGTATAGACGAGCGGGAAACACTTTCGTGTCGTTGAGAAGCATCAAGTCGCCATCGTCGAAATAGTCGATGATGTCCTTGAAAACTTTGTGCTCGATTTCTCCTGTTTTTTTGTGCAGCACCATCATGCGCGCCTCGTCGCGTTCCTCTGACGGTGTCTGGGCAATCAGTTCTTCAGGAAGTTTGAATTTGAATTGTGACAACTTCATAGATCCTTCGTTTTATTCTTTCTTATTTTCTTCTTTTCTCATTTCTTCGGGGAGCTCAAACTCCTCTTCTTTCAGCCGCGCGATGAGGCTGGGCACCGATTCGCATTGCTCAACGCGGATGTCGCCGACGCGTGTGCGCCGCAGCGCTGTCAGATGCGCACCGCTGCCGAGAGCTTCACCGATGTCGCGGGCAAGGGCACGGATATAGGTGCCTTTGCTGCACACCACGCGTATGCGGATTTCCGGCAGGTCGAACGACAGCAGTTCTATCTCGTCGATTACAAGTTCTTTAGGTTTGATTTCAACCTCCTTGCCTTTGCGCGCCATCTTGTATGCGCGCTTGCCGTCGACCTTGCATGCCGAGAAGGCTGGCGGCACCTGCTGGATGCGCCCTGTGAATTTTTTCAACGCCTCTTCTACAGCCGTGCGGTCGATATGCTCCCACGGGTATTCGGTGTCGATTTCTGTCTCAAGGTCGAAGCTTGGGGTTGTGGCGCCAAGGCGTATTGTCGCCTCATATTCTTTGACGTGGGCTTGCAGCTCCTCGATGCGCTTTGTGGCGCGTCCGGTGACGATTACCATCACACCGGTTGCGAGCGGGTCGAGCGTGCCGGCGTGTCCCACTTTCAGTTTCTTTATCTTCGTGCGGCGGCTCAGTTCTCCGCGCACTCGCTTGACAACGTCGAACGATGTCCAGGTCAGCGGTTTGTCAACGTAAAAAATTTCTCCTTCTACGGGATGCAGCATCTCTTTTCGGTTAAATGAAGTTGAAAATCAATGTTGCGGCGCCTGCCAGGGCGCAGTAGATGGCGAAATATATCAGTTTGCCGCGTTTCACGATGCTGATCATCCATTTGCAGGCCACGCAGCCTGAGATGAACGCTGCGAGAAATCCGACAATGAGCGACAGCGGAGCCACGCTCTGCAGCATGCTGTCGGCGCTGCCGTGGAGCATCTTGACCACATCGAGAAGGGCTTCGCCGAGAATCGGAGGGATGACCATGATGAATGAGAACTGCGCCAGTTTTTCTTTGCTGTTGCCGAGAAGCAGACCTGTGGCGATGGTGGAGCCTGAACGGGAGAGTCCGGGGAGCACCGCCACTGCTTGTGCCAGACCGATGATGAAGGCGTCGCGCATCGAGATGTTTGCTTTCTGACGAGGTTTTGCGAAATAAGAGAACGTGAGCAGCAGCGCTGTCACGAGCAGCATGGAGCCTACTATTGCAAGTCCGCTGCCGAATATTTCTTCAACATAGCCCTTTGAAGAACACGCCTACGATGCCCACAGGAATCATCGAGATGACGATGTTGATGAAATAGCGGGTCTCGTCGTTCATGCGGCATTGTGCCAAGCCTTTGAATATCCAGCTGATTTCTTTCCAGAGAATCACGAGTGTGCTGAACACGGTGGCAACGTGTACGATAACAGTGAAAGCGAGGTTTTCTTCACCCTCGATGCCCAAACAGGGCGCTGCCGATTGCGAGGTGTCCGCTGCTGCTGACAGGGAGGTATTCAGTGAGTCCTTGCACGAGTCCGAGCAAGAGTGCTTGTATCCAATCCATTTGATTTATTTTTTCTTTTTATATAATATCGCAAAAAACATAATTACAAAGCCGATGAACGAGATGCCCGGACCTACGGCTGTGCGCATTGTGCTGAAGATGTCGGGGTTGAACGTTTCTTCGGTAGTTGCGCCGCCGCCCATCAGCAAAAATCCGATGACAATCAATGCCACCGACACGCCCATGAGGATGAAGTTCTCTTTTCCGAGCGGACGTGTGTCGGTTTTCTTTTCTTTCTTTATTTCTTTCATATTTATTTCTGTGTTTTTTTTATCGTTTGAACAAGTCGTCGTAGTTGAGGTGGATGTATTTGTTGGCGGCAAAGAACGCCGCAATGCCGCAAATCACCACTCCGGCAAGCGCCAGCCCGACAAATACGGCGGCAACTTCCAGCTCGTTGAACATAGTGCCCACAAGTCCGCCGACGATGTCTTGCGCCGCGAAGTATGAGCCGACAAACACGAGGCACGCCACTGCTGCGGCAATCAGTCCGTTAAGCATGTTCTGCACCACGAACGGACGGCGGATGAAGCCGGGCTTCGCTCCCACGAGTTTCATCGTGTGGATGAGGAATCGTCGGGAGTAGACGGTGAGGCGCACGGTGTTGTTTATCAGCGCGAAGGAGATAAACACGAGCAAAGCCGCCACGAAAAGCAGCACGATGGTGATGTTGCCGATGTTTTTGTTGGTGGTCTCGACCTCGGTTTCATAAAGGGCAATGTCCTCCACTCCGCTTTGATGCATCAGCTGTGCCTGTATGCTCTTTAGCTTGCCTATTTCCGCATAGTTGGCTTTGACGTTGACCTGAAACTCCGCGCTGAGAGGGTTGACGCCGAAAGTCTCTACAAGATTTTCTCCGGTGTCTTTTTCCCATTGTTCCAAGGCCTGGTCTTTTGAGATGAATGTGGCCTTGGCGACGTACGGGGCTTTGGCGAAGATTGCTTTCAGCCCTGCGATGTCGGCGTCGGTGGCATCGGTTTTGAGCACAATGCTGAAGCCCATATTTTCTTTAAGTTCGCGGCTCATTGTGCGTGCCGACAGGCCGAGAAACGCTGTCACGCCAATCAATATCAGCACTAACGCCACGCTTACGGTGGCTGTGATGTTTGACTGGAAATAGGATATTTTTGATTTCTGTTGTTTTGCCATAGTCAATTAATTTGTGCAAAGTTACAACCTGGAGATGCCGTTTGTCAACATTTTATGCTTTTTTCACGTTGGCAAATCTCTTTTTTTGCGACGTCTGCAGGTGTCAGTTGAGCAGGTCTTTGTCCAAGCCGATTTGTTGGTTGCGTACCCGTTCGTTGATTATGTCGAGATATTCATCGTCCGACACGAATCCCATTTCAGAAGAATCGTAGTCGTCCCAGTCATCCTTCGGAATCAGCATTGACGCTATCTCGAATTTGTGGATTGTGCGGTTGCAGTCGTTCAGGTCTTTGTATGTGAAGGAAAAATCGATTTTCGCGTTTCGCTTCTTCTTCAGCATCTTTCGGGCATACTGGGCGATAGGCTCGTTGGGATATTTGGCCAACGCCTCCTGCACCATTAGCTGTCCGTAGATGCCGCCACACATTTCGCAGAGAATCTTGCCTTCGCCATCCTCGAGATGGGCATACGGAAAATCCGAGCCCTTTAATCCCATGAGCTTTATTTCGAACGACAATTCGCCCGAGTCGTACCTCAGAGTGTCGTCTGTTGAGAAAAAGTCATTGAGTGCCGTTTTTTCGGCATCTTTGCATCCTTCCGACTGCATTACCTCCACATCGTCGTCGGGAGAGAATCTGAAGCATTCAAAACTTGGCTTGTGGAATCCTTTCACAAACTGGAAGTCAAATATTCCGCTCAAGTCGAACGCTGCCTGGATTAAGAAGTGGAAGTGGTCGAAATCGTAATGGACGGGAACCGACAAAATCCTCCAAATGCTTGGTTGGGAGTTTTTTGCTGTGATTTTGAATATATATTTGTCCATAGCTTAAGCTTCTTTTCCGATTAGCGTGGCCGACGACGCGCTCTCCACGGTCACCATGACGCGGTCGCCTATGTGGTGGTTGCCGCGCGGGAACACGATTACTTTGTTTTGCTCGTTGCGTCCGAACAATTGTCGCGGGAGCGTTTCGATGTGCCTTCGACAAGCACTTCGAAAGTTTTTCCTATGTCGCGTCGGTAGCTTTCCGCCGACAGCTCGTTCTGCAATGCTATCATGCGGTTGAGACGGTCGATTTTAACCTCTTCAGGCACGTTGTCGGGGAGGTTTTTTGACGCGAATGTGCCGGGACGCTCGGAGTATTTGAACATGAACGCGCTGTCGAACACCACTTCGCGCATCAGACTCAGTGTCTCCTCGAAATCCTCTTCCGCCTCGTCGTGGAAGCCAGTAAACATGTCGGTGGTGATGCCGCAGTCGGGCATGGCGCGGCGGATGGCTGCGATGCGGTCAAGATACCATTCGCGGGTGTATTTGCGGTTCATCGCCTTGAGCACTTTGTTGCTTCCCGACTGCACAGGCAGGTGGATGTGCTTGCATACGTTTGGCACGGTGGCGATTACGTTGATGATTTCATCTGTCATGTCTTTCGGGTGCGACGTGGTGAAGCGCACTCGCATCTCCGGCGCGGCTTCGGCAACGATTCTGAGCAGATCGGCGAAACCAACCACGCTCCGCTCTTCGTCCACAGTAGTGGTAGGAGTTGACGTTTTGTCCGAGCAGCACTACTTCCTTGAAGCCTTTTGCCTGCATGTCGGCAAGTTCGTTGAGGATGCTGCGTGGCTCGCGGCTGCGCTCGCGGCCTCTGGTGTAGGGCACGATGCAGTAGGAGCAGAAGTTGTTGCATCCGCGCATGATGCTGATATATCCGCTTATGCGGTTGTGGCCGATGCGTTGCGGGATGACGTCGCGGTATGTTTCTGTGGTCGAGAGTTGGATGTTGATGCTTTTCGCCAAGTTCGGCAGCCGCCACAAGGTCGGGTAGCGACAGGTAGGCATCGGGTCCGGCCACAATGTCTACACCGTGGTTGGCAATAAGCTCGTCTTTCACGCGCTCTGCCATGCATCCCAGCACGCCAAGCACCAATCTCGACTTGCGCTTCTTGCGGAGCGAGGCAAAGTAGTCCAGGCGTGAGAAGATTTTCTGCTCTGCGTTGTCGCGTATCGAGCAGGTGTTGAGAAACACGGCGTCGGCGTCCTCAATCGCGTCTGTCGGCTCGTAGCCGGCAATTTTCATCACTGATGCTATAACTTCACTGTCTGCCACGTTCATCTGGCAGCCATAGGTCTCTATGAATAGTTTCTTTTCCTTTTCTCCGCTCATCTTTAATTTTTTTATTTATACAAAGATAGTAAAAATTGGCTTATTATGTGAATGAGGGGCGAAACTCGTTGTGGAGAATGGTTGGAATGCAACGCGTTTTTTACAAAATATGTTTATAATTTGGTTTATTCAGAAGAAGGCTATATCTTTGTCACGTAATAAACTAACATTTTAAACCATTTATATTTTCCTTATGTCTAAATTTAGATTGGCACTTTCGCTGTTTTTGCTCTTTGTCACCGTGCAGACCGCTGTGGCGGTGTCGGTGCCTGAGCTCGACAGCCTTGACCGCTACATTGGCCTTAAAAAAATGTTTGAGGGCAGGAAGTATGCGCGCATCGACAAAGAAAAACGGGCGGTTGCCTCGCGTCCGTCGTTTTCCTCCTACATGAAACTGGGTAAGGAGTATACGCTTTTCAAGGCAGACTCCGCGATTTTCTATTATGACAAGGCTGCCGAGTTGGCGTCTTCGCCTGCCGACTCGCTGCTCGTGAGAATGAAAAAAGTGCGCTCGGAGGTTATCGCGGGCTATTATGCTGAGGCCTACAGCGACTTCAAGGCGATTTCGCACATGGAGATTCCCGACACGTTGCTGCCGGAGTTCTACGAAAGTGGCTATCGCATCTACTCTTTCTCTCTCAATGGCTCTACGGAGGGCGGGCTTTTCTACGACCGCTATTACTCCAATACTGTGGCGTTTAGAAAAAAATGGATTGAGTCGCTGCCCGTCAGCTCCAACACGCGTAGGCTTTATGAGGCGGAGCAGGCGATGGCCGACGGCAAGCAGGCGGTGGCTAAGATGATTCTTGTCGACCTGATTCCGTCGTTGCGCCGCGACGGCAATGATTTCGCTGTTGCCTGTGCGTTTCTGGCGAAGATTTACAGGTCGGAGGGGAAGTCGGAGGAGAGTGTGCGCTATTTTGCGCTCTCGGCGATCAGCGATATTATGTGCGCGGTGAAGGAAAACCAGTCGATTTTCGACTTGTCCATGATTCTTTACGGAGAGGGCGACATCGACCGCGCCTATCGTTATATTTTTACGTCGCTCGAGGACGCGGCGTTCTGCAACGCGCAGATGCGTGTCTATAATGTGTCGGGGCTGCTGCCGGTAATCGAGTCGCAGCATCGTGAGGAGGTTGCCGAACATGGGCGGATGCTGATGATGTATATCGTGGTGAGTTTCTTCCTTCTCATCGGACTTGCCGTGGCGGTGTTCTATCTTGTAAATCAGATGAAGAAGCTTACGCGCACGCGTCTGAAACTGAAAGAGGCCAACATGACCAAGGATGAGTATATGGGGCAGTTCCTTGAACTGTGCTCTATATATATGAAGCGCCTCGACTCGTTTACTAAGTTGGTCAACCGTAAGCTTGTGTCGGGACAGGTGGATGATTTGGTGAAGATGATGAAGTCGCAGAAATTCAGCGATGAGCAGCACTCTACGTTCTATAAGGAGTTTGACAATACATTCCTTAAAATCTACACCACGTTTGTCGATGATGTCAACGCCTTGCTGCGTCCGGAGGAGCGTTTTGAGATTGAGGCTCCCGGTTCGCTCAACACTGAATTGCGCATCTATGCCTTGTTGCGCCTCGGGATTGTCGACTCGTCGAAGATTGCAGAGTTTCTGCGCTATTCGGTCAATACCATATATGCCTACCGCAACAAAATGAAAAATCGTGCAATTGACAGGGATTCTTTCGAGAAAAACGTGATGAAAATCGGCATTATCGATTGATGTAATCGTTTATATTTGCTTATATTTCGTTAAAATTATATCATTGCTAATCAAGCATATAAAATTTTATACATCTATATTTGCCTATATTTGCGTTAATATGGCGATTGAAATGCTTGACAATGGCTGTAACTTTGTGGTGTCGAAAGCAAAGAGATGCTTTCAACCGAATAATGGTTAAACACTACGATTATAATATGGAGTATTAGAATTTAGTTTTATTTCGTTGTGAAACGCAGAAAAATGTCTCGAATAATGGTTTTATGTTAGGTTTGTAAATGTTGCTTCATCGAAGCAACTAAGAAACAGAGCTCGTCGGATTGACGGGCTTTTTTCTTTTTTGTCTGTATCATCCATATGCCCCGGACCGCGTCCGGGGTTAGCTGAAAGCGAGTCCACGTTGTGGACTTCCCCGATGTCGGTGCTGTCTGGATTCCGACTGCCATACGTTGTGGACTTCCCTGGAGGCGCATCGCGCTGTTTGGATGGCTGCTTTGCCGACTTTTGCCGATTTCCGCAAAATCTTATGTTGGAGGGTTGCGGAGATGCTACGGAAAACAAAAAATCCCGAAACTTTCGTTTCAGGATTTCTGCGGTGCGGACGGGACTCGAACCCGCGACCCCATGCGTGACAGGCATGTATTCTAACCAGCTGAACTACCGCACCAGTCCTTGCTGTTTTTCGTTAGCGAGTGCAAAGATAAACCGAGTTTTTCGTTTGTGCAACATTTGGGATTAAAAAAAATTGCACTTTCCGCATATTTTGTCTATGTTGTCGCTATAAACCCCATAAAATCGATTGAAAAATGAAAACTATCCGTCAATTAGTGACAATTCTCGTGATTCTTGCCTGCG
>OKWD01000130.1_pt1 | contig 13511 bp, 15 predicted proteins | sample 1607011 | NCBI WGS metagenome assembly OKWD01 (sample SAMN04414077, study PRJEB24778) | human gut metagenome | material: faecal | host: Homo sapiens | reverse complement strand
AAATTATAAATAGAAATGGAAAATTGTTCAAGTTAACTCAATAAAGCATGGCTTCTAGCCGCCCGCCCTAAAACATTGGCAGGAGCCGCCACTCCGGTTTTACTGGGATGTGCCTTGGCCTATGCAGACAGCTGCTTCCAAATGACACCAGCATTGCTTTGCTTTGCCTTCGCTTTTCTGATGCAGATAGACGCCAACTTCATTAATGATTACTTTGATTATCTGAAAGGCAGTGACCGTGAAGACCGTTTGGGTCCTGAACGTGCCTGCGCGCAAGGATGGATCACACTGAACGCCATGAGAAAGGGAATCGCCCTGACCACAGCAACAGCTTGTTTAGCAGGGTTATGCCTATTAGCTTATGGAGGGATTGAAATGATTCCAGTAGGAATTTTATGTGTTTTATTCGCTTTTCTTTATTACAGCAGGACCTTATCCGCTAGCTTATCACGGATGGGGAGACATACTTGTCATTGTCTTTTTCGGGTTTGTACCGGTAGGCTGCACTTACTATGTGATGTGTCGTAGCTGGACTTGGAATGTAACACTCGCCTCTCTAGCTTGCGGACTGATTATAGATACCTTGTTGATGGTGAATAATTACCGTGACCGCGATCAAGATGCAAAAAGCGGAAAGAAAACAATCGTAGTACGCTGGGGAGCCAATGCAGGGCAACAATTATACTTATTTTTGGGATTGGCTGCCGCATGGCTTTGTTTATTGTTTATCCCGACCGGGCACATTTGGGCTGCATTATTACCCCAAATTTATCTGTTACCTCACTTCATGGCATGGCAAAGAATGGTAAAAATCAACAGGGGAAAAGAATTAAACAGCATATTGGGAGAAACCTCCCGCAATATGCTGCTATTCGGCGTATTACTAGCATTCGGCCTTATCCTATAATCTTCCGGCAAGATCTTGCCAGAAGATATTTCCCAATAAAGCGCAACAAATCATTCCGCTTTCTCTATCAATACAGTGGCATAAGCGGAAATACCCTCCTCCCTGCCCGTGAATCCCAGCTTCTCTGTAGTGGTAGCCTTTACGGAAACATCATCCACATCAATCCCCATCAAATGAGCAAGTACCAACTGCATTTCCGGAATCCGCGCTTTCAATTTAGGACGTTCAGCACAAATCGTTGCGTCCACATTACCTACTTTATATCCTTTTGCAGCAATCAGGTCCACCGTTTCAGCCAATAAAATCTTGCTATCAATATTCTTGAATTCACCCGCAGTATCAGGAAAATGATAACCTATATCACGCATATTGGCAGCTCCCAGCAAAGCGTCACAAATGGCATGAATCAACACATCGGCATCCGAGTGTCCCAATAGCCCCAATTCATGTTCAAATTTTATTCCTCCAAGCCATAGTTCACGACCGGTTACCAGTTGGTGCACATCGAATCCAAATCCTACTCTTATTTCATCTTACATAAAAATCTAATAATTTCTCACCTTCCAAATACCCCTGCAAATGCTGTCCTATGCTGACTGGCCCTACTCCCACAGGAGTTCCCGTATAGAGCAAATCTCCAATCTTTAATGTAAAAAACCGACTAACGTATGCAATTATCTCATCCACCTTAAACAACATATCCGCAGTGTTGCCTCTCTGCACTGTTTTTCCATCTATATCCAAATGAAAGTTTAAATTCTGTATATCCTTAAATCTGTCTACCGGCACAAAATCACCTATGGCAGCCGAGCTATCAAACCCTTTACACAGCTCCCAAGGCTTGCCTTCCTCCCGGAACCGCCGCTGAAGGTCACGTGCCGTAAAATCTATTCCTACCGTCACCGCATCATAATACCGACTGGCAAAACGCGGAGCAATATTCTTTCCCAAACGATTAATACGTACTACCAATTCTGTCTCATAATCCACCTGCTGAGAAAAATCAGGAATAAAAAACGGCTTGCTGTCTTTCAGCAGAGCCGAATCCGGTTTCATAAAAATAACCGGTTCTTCCGGTAATTTTTCATCAGCATGTAACTCGTGGCAATGTGCAACGTAGTTCATTCCTACGGCTATAATCTTCATATTATTATTCTTGAATTACATTTAATCTGTTAAACATTACAGCCAGATGGGCATAAAGTGATGTATTCTGCACCACAATATTTTCCGGTACACGAATACGGAACGGTGTAAAGTTCCAAACAGCCTTAATGCCACCCGCTATCATTTTATCTGTTATCTCCTGTGCTATATTAATAGGCACAGTCAACACCCCGATATTGACATCACAGGATTTCATTTTTACCTCAAATTCATCCGAATGATAAATAGGAATTCCATTTATTTCCTTTCCCACTAGTTCGGGGTTAATATCAAACGCACCTACTATCTCTAATCCAAAATGATGCAGGCCCGAGTCGCGCAACAAAGCACCTCCCAAACTACCAACACCAAACAAAAAAGCTTTATGCATTTTGGTAAATCCCAAGAAACGCTCCAGCACCTCTATCAACGCATCAATCTCATACCCCACACGTGTACGGCCGGATATATTTACATAAGAAAGATCTTTCGCTATTTGGGAAGCATCTACATTGATTTGCTTGGATATTTGGGTAGAAGACACGTACGTTTCTCCCTGTTCTTTCATCAGTTTCACATTCGAAAGATACCACGGAAGTCTGCGCAAAGTCGGCTCAGGCACTTTATCCGAGAATTTATGCATACGTATATCCATCTTTTTCTTTAGGTATTATCATTAGGTAATTTGCAAAAGTACACTTTTATTTGTTACATTGACGGATAGAGTATAAAAAAAGTCTTATCTTTGAGTATTCATTTAAGCAAAATTCACATGAAAAATAACGATTGGAAAGAACGTCTGAATGTGGTTTATTCCACAAATCCTGATTTCAAGTATGAAAACGTTGAAAAGGAAGAGACTAAAACATTAGATAAAAACAACAAAAGCTCCGTGTCAATATAGAAAAAAAAGGACGGAGTGGCAAAACCGTGACATTAATCAACGGGTTCATCGGAACAGAAAATGACCTGAAAGAGTTGGGTAAATTATTGAAAGCAAATGTGGAGTAGGCGGTTCAGTAAAAGACGGGGAGATCCTTATCCAAGGAGAGTTCAAGCAACGGGTCATCGAGTTATTGAAAGCTGAAGGATATACCCAGACCAAATAACCGGAAAAAAGAAAGGGACTGTTGTCACACAGTCCCCCTTCTATAATTGCGGAAATCTTATTCAGCACGTAAAGTGAAACGTTTGAAAGCAACGATCTGCAATTCAGGATCAGCTTCCTTCAACACTTCTCTTACAGTCTTCTTACCATCCATGATATCCTCCTGGTTCAGCAAGCAAACTTCTTTCAAGAACTTGCCCAGACGACCTTTAGCAATGTTTTCAATCATCTGTTGCGGCAAGTTGGCAGCTTTTTCAGCAGAAACAGTAGCAATGATTTCCTTAGCTTTGGCAATATCTTCGTCAGTAATCCAGCCCTTAGCCTTGTTACTTTCCATGTGCTCTTCGCTGTCTACATGTGCAGGGTTGATACCAGCCTTCTTCAAAGCAACTTCAACAGCCTTGTCTACTTGTTCTTTCTTAGTTTTATCAATAGCTACCTGTATTTCAGCTTCTTTTACAGATTCAGGAACACCGGCTTCATCAATTGCAATAGGATTCATAGCGGCAATCTGCATAGCAACTCCGTGAGCGGCAGCTTCAGCTTCCTTATTCATGGCAACAATAGTACAAAGCTGGTTATTTCCCTGGTGGTTATAAATAGAAGTATAAGCACCTTCAACCACATTGTAGCCATCCAATTCCATTTTTTCACCAGTGATACCGCTACGGTCTGTTACTGCATCCTGTACAGTACCGTTACCCATAGGCAAAGCCTTTACTTCTTCCAAAGTCTTGCATCTGTTGGCAACAGCAGCATCCAGAATAGCTTGAGTCAACGCTACGAAATCAGCATTTTTAGCAACGAAGTCGGTTTCGCATTTCAAAGCGATGATAGCAGCAAATTCGCCATCCTTTTTTGCCAGCACACAACCTTCAGATGCTTCACGGTCAGAACGTTTTGCAGCAACAGCCTGTCCTTTTTTACGGATAATTTCCATTGCTTTATCGATATCGCCGTTTGCTTCAGTCAAGGCGTTCTTGCAATCCATCATACCAGCTCCACTAATCTTACGAAGCTTGGTTATTTCAGCCATAGTTACAGCCATAATATTCCTTTATTTTTTAATTGTTAGTAATATCTTTAAAACAGAATTGAGAATTGAAAATTGAGAATTGAGAATCAACAGCATAATCTGCCCCTTCCCCAATTTTCAATTCTCAACTCTCAATTTATACTATTAAGCTTCTTCGTCTTCTTTCAAGAAAGCGGCAGCCTTAGCAGCATTGATAGCTTCTTCTTCGGCTTTATCCATACGAGCCTTGGTATTTTTCTTCTTACCAGCACCCTTAGGAGCATTTTCACCGGCAGCTTCCATATCTACTTTTTCAGCTTTTCTTTCTTCCAAGCCTTCAGCGATAGCGCCACAACAAGCATCCAAGATCACTTCTACAGACTTAGTAGCGTCATCGTTTGCAGGAATCACGAAGTCTACGTTTGAAGGATCTGAATTTGTATCAACGATAGCAAATACAGGGATACCCAGACGGTTAGCTTCACGAACTGCAATGTTTTCTTTCAACACATCGATAACGAACAGTGCTGACGGCAAACGAGTCAAATCAGCGATAGAGCCTAAGTTCTTCTCCAATTTAGCACGCTGACGAGAGATTTGCAGAACTTCTCTCTTAGAAAGGTTTGAATAAGTACCATCGTTGGTCAACTTATCGATAGTAGCCATTTTCTTCACAGCCTTACGGATAGTCGGGAAGTTAGTCAACATACCACCCGGCCAACGCTCGATTACATAAGGCATATTTACAGAAGCAGCTTTCTCAGCTACTACTTGTTTAGCTTGTTTCTTAGTAGCAACAAACAGGACTTTCTTACCTGATTTTGCGATTTGTTTCAGTGCATCAGCAGCTTCATCTACTTTAGCAACTGTTTTATGGAGGTCAATGATATGGATACCATTGCGTTCCATGAAAATATAAGGAGCCATTGAGGGATTCCACTTTCTCTTAAGGTGTCCGAAGTGGCAACCGGCTTCCAATAATGTATCGAAATTAGTTCTAGACATTTTGTTATTCTTTAAATCGTTTACTTTCTTTTTTGTTTATCTCAACCAACCATCGGGTAGTCCGCTACCAAGTAGAGTCCCGCTGGTTTAGATACTAAACGCTTCTTAACCAGTTCCAAGTAAAACCGGATATTAACGTTTACTGAACTGGAATCTACGACGTGCTTTGGGCTGACCCGGTTTCTTACGTTCTACAGAACGAGAGTCACGTGTCATGAAGCCTTCTGAACGAAGAGCCGTTTTATCTTCAGGGTTGATTTTAACCAGCGCACGAGCGATAGCCAGACGCAAAGCCTGTGACTGTCCTGTAAAACCACCACCGTAAAGATTTACTTTGATATCATATTTTTCAGCAGCCTCCAGCTTGTTCAAAGGCTGTTTTACTACATACTGAAGAATAGTTGATGGAAAGTACTGTGCAAGGTCTCTCTTGTTAATAGTAATCTTTCCTGTACCTTCGCTTACGAACACGCGTGCTACGGCGCGTTTACGTCTGCCTAATGCATTTACTACTTCCATTCTTTATTATTTAAGTGAGTTTATATCAATTGATTTCGGAGTCTGAGCTTCATGTTTATGTTCACTACCAGCGTAAACATACAAATTGCCCAGCAACTGTGCTCCCAGACGATTTTTAGGAAGCATACCCTTTACTACTCTCTTCAACAGTTTTTCTTCACCGTTAGGTTTCTTCATCAACTGGGCAGGAGTCATTTCTCTCTGACCACCGGGATAACCTGTATAGCGCAAGTAAACCTTGTCGTTCCACTTGTTTCCGGTAAATTTCACTTTGTCTGCATTAATGATAATAACATTATCACCGCAGTCAGCATGAGGGGTAAAGTCTGGTTTGTACTTTCCTCTCAACAGTTTCGCAACTTTCGAACCGAGACGGCCTACGACCTGATCGGTTGCGTCGACAACAACCCATTCTTTATGAGCTGTTTCTTTGTTTGCAGAAATGGTCTTGTAACTTAAAGTATCCACTCTTAAATTCTTTTTTAAATGTTAACTACTAAAAAACAATTCTTCCCAGCGTTTCTAACCGTTCCCGGACAAAGAACTATTAACACGCTAAGAATTAATTCTTTATAAACTTTTGATAATAATCGGCTTGCAAAGGTACGGCTTTTCTTTGAACTGACAAACAAATTAAGATATTTTTTCCTCCTGCTTTTTGCATACAAAAGGCTGATACAACCACATCTAGGCTTTGAATAACGGAGTAAAACATAGGGAAGAAATTTTGATTCTTCCCTATACATATACAGTTATTCATATATTTTCAACGATTCCAGCCACTCTCCATCTCAGAGCAAGTACAAACAGCCACAGATGCCGCATTGTTTCCACCGGACTGACGAAGCTTTAAAAGTTCAGTTGCTGAGATCCGAACTACTTTTCCATCGGGACGACCATAACACAGTGTCCCTTCGCGCCGTGCAGTTTCCTCTATCAACCGCTGTTCCGCTAATTCTAAACCATAACGCAACTTCGCACTTAATTCCTTATATTCTTCTTCAGTTGACATAACTTCTGATTTTAGTAAAAAGTTCTTGATTATAGATATGGACCTCATCTCCCAAACGGAAGGCGTCCGCCACAATAACACGCGGTGTGCAGCTATTGTCCGCAAGCATCCAATAATCCACGCAAGGCATATAAATACGGAAAAAGTTTTCCAACCCCGAACGATAACGACGACGGATAATGGGAGCAGGTACATCATGCCCTCCGTTGGCAACACGCTGTTTCACTCGCTCTATAGCCAGTTCAGGCGAATTCAGCCAAAAATAAATAAGGCTGACACTATATCCTTGATTTTGTGCCTGCTGGATAAGATTGATATAAGAACGGGTAGACAATGTAGTTTCAACAGAAAAACTGACTCCGGCTGACAACAGTTCTCCGATGCGTTTCAGCATCAGTCGTCCCGCTTCGATTGCTACACTTGAGGGGTTAAAAGGAGAAAGTCCCTTGGCGATTTCATCGGCATTGACAAATTCACGGCACTCTAAAATTTCGGGTAATACCGTATACGAAGCAGTCGTTTTACCAGCTCCGTTACACCCCGCTATTATATAAAGTTTAGACATTAATCTCCTTTTCTATTTCTGTTATTGGCGACAAAGTTAACGATTATTTCCAATTTTTGTTCTCGAAAAGGCATAAAAGTGATGAAGAATAGCACATTTTTTGAAATTCTGTGCAAATTAAGAAGAGATTACAGGAATTTTACCGTATATTTAAGCAACCTGCAAACAGGTAACAGTTACTCACTACATCATTTTATTGGAAACAATTAATACATAGACACCTTTCATTTAAGTATCCAAACAAGTAATCATATAAACAAGACACATATCCCACCATATAGATAGGGACCACGCTTTCAAAAAATGAAAGAGCAGCCCCTCCCCAATGACTATCCTTTGTTTATAAACAAAGATTCAAACTTATCTGACCAAATCCTTGGGATAAACAGGAGGCATTTTCACCCGTTTCCAAGTTTCATAATACCAAGAATTGATTTCATTTCCATCCTTATCCGTTTTCACAAAAAACTTCAGTACCATGACATCGCCCCCCTTCATCTCAAATTCCAAAATATTATCCACACCTACCAATTGTGGAAGATGCAGATTTTTCTCCACATGCTCTGTATAAGCATTAGGAGCAGTCTGCCGATAGGTACCGGAACCAATAATAATAGCTCCATTGATTACGGAATCATGGGTCATATTGGTAAACTTGCCGTCATCAGACAAAATTTTAAAAGAATTACTTGGTTTCAACTCACCCGGCACCTGAGGAGTACCTGATACATAAAAGCACATCTGCCAAATCCCTTTCAAGTTGACAGGGGCTGCATCTGATTTTTCCTGTCCCACTACACGCGAAGTACCGATTAGCAAGAATGCTATCATCAGTAGGAATAATTTTTTCCGTTTCATAGCTGTATATATTTAGTTAACAAATTGCGTTATGTGGATACAACAAAATTAGAAAAATTTTTCAAACTTTCTGCTTTTCAAATAACTTTTTTACAGTTAAACACAAAAAAAATCCTGCTCTATGTTATAGGGCAGGATTTTTTGAATTATTATTTCCTACAATTAGAATTCAGCATTGCGCGGAGTACGTGGGAAAGGTATCACATCACGAATATTGGTCATACCGGTAACAAACAGCAACAACCGTTCAAAACCAAGTCCAAAACCAGAATGAGGACATGAACCAAACTTGCGGGTATCCAGATACCACCACATATCCTTCATCGGAATTCCCAGTTCCTGAATGCGGGTCATCAATTTGTCATAATCAGCCTCACGTTCAGACCCACCTATTATTTCGCCAATCTTCGGGAATAATACATCCATTGCACGCACCGTCTTTCCATCCTCATTCTGCTTCATATAGAATGCCTTGATTTCTTTCGGATAGTCTGTCAGGATTACAGGACGTTTAAAGTGCTCTTCCACCAAATAACGTTCATGTTCAGAGGCTAAGTCTACTCCCCAATATACCGGGAATTCAAATTTATGACCTTTTACTACAGCTTCCTCCAGTATCTTGATACCTTCCGTATAAGGCAGACGGACAAATTCTTCCTTCAGCACGCCCTGCAAACGTTCTATCAATCCTTTATCGAACATATCGTTCAAGAACTTCACATCATCATAGCAGTTGTCAAGCGCCCACTGTACACAATATTTAATAAAGTCTTCGGCCAAATCCATATTATCAGTAATATCATTGAACGCAACCTCAGGTTCAATCATCCAAAACTCAGCCAAGTGACGCGGCGTATTGGAGTTCTCCGCACGGAATGTAGGTCCAAATGTATAAATAGCCCCCAAAGCAGTAGCAGCCAATTCACCTTCCAACTGTCCGGAAACCGTCAAACTGGCTTGTTTCCAAAGAAATCATCATCATAAATAATCGCTCCGTTTTCATCTTTCTTCAAATCATAAAGATTCTTGGTAGTAACCTGGAACATCTGTCCCGCACCTTCACAATCGGATGCTGTGATAATAGGTGTATGAAAATAGAAGAAACCACGTTCATGGAAGAACTTATGGATAGCGATAGCCATGTTGTGGCGGATGCGGAATACAGCTCCAAATGTATTGGTACGGGGACGCAAATGAGCGATCTCACGAAGAAACTCCATCGTATGACCTTTCTTCTGTAACGGATAAGTATTATCACAAGTACCTAATACTTCGATTCCACGCGCTTGAACTTCGGCAGCCTGACCAGAGCCAATGGATTCGGTCAACTCACCGTTCACACTGATACATGCACCGGTGGTGATCTGCTTCAACATTTCTTCGTCAAAGTTTGCCAAATCAACAACAATCTGCACATTATTTATTGTAGAACCGTCATTCAGGGCGATAAAATTTACCTGTTTGCTACCGCGGCGGGTACGAACCCAACCTTTTACATTGACCATCGCACCAAAATCACGGCGCTTCAGCAAGTCAACAATCTTTGTTCTACTAATTTTTTCCATTGTTTTGTCTCTTTATTGTTTATTATTCAAATGAGCCCATGCGGAGCATGTTCACTTCTTGTTCCGTCAGGTAACGCCAGTCACCGCGACGCAAACCTTTTTTTAGTCAGGCCAGCAAAATAAACGCGGTCCAGCTTGATTTACCTTATATCCCAAGGATTCAAAAATACGACGCACAATACGGTTCTTTCCGGAATGGATTTCAATACCGACTTGTGATTTGTCTGTTTCCGATGCATAGCTGATGGCATCTGCATGGATCTCTCCATCATCCAATGTCACACCTGCTGCAATCTGGTCAAGATCTGCCTTGGTTACATTCTTATCACAATATACATGATAAATCTTCTTCTTCAAATACTTAGGATGAGTCAGCTTGGAAGCCAAATCACCATCGTTAGTTAACAATAACACACCGGTAGTATTACGATCTAAACGCCCAACAGGATAAATACGCTCCTTACAAGCACCTTTCACAAAATCCATTACAGTCTTACGTTCCTGAGGATCATCAGAAGTAGTCACACAATCCTTCGGTTTATTCAACAAAATATAAGTTTTGCGTTCAATACTTACCGGTTCGTCATGGAACTTCACTTCGTCAGTACGCTTGATCTTAGTACCTAATTCGGTTACCACTTCACCATTTACACTGACTACACCTGCTGTAATAAACTCATCAGCCTCACGACGGGAACATATACCTGCATTAGCCAAGAACTTGTTCAGACGAATCGGCTCATTTGGATCGGTCAATATATCTTTATATTCAATCTGTTTCTTCAGACTATACTTTGCATTCGGGTTATAATCAGCCGTACGGGGGCGATAGGGACGATTGTATCCACCACCTTGATAACCACCGGTACGAGGACGATAAGGACGGTCGCCGCCTTGATTATAACCGCCGGTACGAGGACGCGGAGTGTAAGAACGCTGTTCACCACCTTCACCGCTGTTAAAACGGGGACGCGGAGTATATGGACGCTGCTCACCACCTTCGCGATTATATCCTCCGGTGCGGGGACGCGGAGTATAAGGACGCTGCTCACCACCTTCGCGATTATAGTTTGTACGGGGACGGTATTGACGTTCCACCACCTTCCTTCGACCATTATTGAAACGAGGCGCCGGAGGTATAGTGGACGCTGCTCACCACCTTCACGATTATAATTTGTACGAGGACGGTATGAACGTTGTTCTCCTCCATCCTCACTGTTAGGATTAAAGCGGGGACGTTGCGGACGGTCACCATTATTATTATAGCGATTATAGGAAGGACGGTCACCGTTGTTATAAGAAGAACGGTAAGGACGGTCGCCACCTTCGCGATTATAGCTGTTCGTACGAGGACGGTAAGGACGCTGTTCGCCGTCGTTGTTGTATCTGTTGTAATTACTGTCTCTGTTATAAGACTTATAACCACCATCACGGCTTACATTCTGGTTTTCTTCGTTTGCAGCACCTTCTTGTCTGCTTTCATTTTCTGTACTCATGGTTTTCCTTTTGTTTATTAATTAATGTATAACGCCCTCTCGGGCTTTTTTGATTAAAATCCAACTAACTATTTTTTAAATACCTGTATAATTATGCGGTGTAATCACTCGCAGTTCCTTTTTAATATCTTCGCTTACATTTAGTGTTTCTATGAATTCTTTAATAGCCCCTTCTGTGATAGCTTGGTTTGTACGGGTCAAAGCTTTCAATGCCTCATACGGATGAGGATAGGCTTCGCGGCGCAAAATAGTCTGGATAGCTTCCGCCACCACACTCCAACAATTATCCAAGTCGGCATAGATTGCTTTCTCATTCAGCAACAGTTTACGCAGACCTTTCAACGAACTTTGGATAGCAATCACAATGTGACCGAAAGGTACACCGACGTTACGCAACACAGTAGAGTCTGTCAAGTCACGTTGCAAGCGGGAAACAGGCAACTTAGAAGAAAGATGCTCCAGAATAGCATTTGCCATCCCCAGGTTACCCTCTGCATTTTCGAAGTCGATGGGGTTTACTTTGTGCGGCATAGCGCTGGAACCGACTTCGCCCGCTTTAATCTTCTGTTTGAAGTACTCCATAGAGATGTACTGCCAAAAGTCGCGGTTCATGTCAATCATAATGGTATTGATGCGCTTCATGGCATCAAAGATGGCTCCCAGATTATCATAATTAGAAATCTGAGTAGTATATTCCTCACGTTCCAACCCCAGCTTCTCTGCCACGAACTGATTTCCGAATGCTTTCCAGTCATATTCGGGATAAGCTACATGATGTGCATTGTAATTACCCGTCGCACCACCGAATTTAGCCGTGACAGGACAAGCTTTCAATACAGCCAGCTGACGATTCAGACGATAAACGAAAACCATGATTTCTTTACCCAGGCGAGTAGGAGAAGCAGGCTGCCCATGTGTTTTTGCCAACATAGGGATATTTGCCCATTCTTCAGCGTATGTAGTCAACTGGGCAATCAGCTCTTCAATTTGCGGATAGTACACTTGTTCCAATGCCTCCTTTATAGACAAAGGTACAGAAGTATTGTTTATGTCCTGTGATGTCAATCCGAAATGAATGAATTCCTTGTATTCCTCCATTCCGCCCAACTTATCGAATTCTTCTTTGATGAAATATTCTACAGCCTTTACATCGTGGTTTGTTACACTTTCTATCTCTTTAATACGCTGTGCATCAGCTTCTGAAAAATTCTTATAAATAGCGCGCAATGCATCAAAACGTGCATGATCAAAGCTTTTCAGCTGTGGCAACGGTAGTTCACACAGAGTGATAAAGTATTCAATTTCTACCTGCACACGGTACTTGATGAGTGCAAATTCAGAAAAATAAGAGGCCAAAGCTCCCGCTTTTCCTCTGTATCGACCGTCAATAGGTGATATTGCCGTGAGTAAATCGAGCTCCATATTATATTCTTTGATAATTATCAGACTGCAAAATTAATTCTTTTTCTTGAGTTTAACGGCCTGAAGATGCATAAAGTTTGCGAAAATGAAGATTTATTTCACAAATCCCTTTTTAGTCCATTTCAGACTGTTCCAACGCTGTACAAAGATAATACCACGAAGATTTTCATCCAGCACAAACGCACACCACATACCTACCAATCCCCATCCCCAATGAATGCCGAACAAGAAACCACAACCTACGGCAACACTCCACTGAACAACAAATCCTACATAAAACGGATAATTTACATCACCCGTTGCACGTAAAGCATTCGTCGCATAAATATTAATAGCCCGTCCCACTTCCAAAATCACATCAATAAACAGGATAATAGTACCCAGACGGATAATTTCCGGATTATCTGTCAACCAGCTAAACAAGGTATGCCCCATCAAAGCCCAGATACAGGATAAAACCAAAGAAACCAAAATAGAAATACGCATCACATATTTGCCTAACAGATAGGCTGCATGAATTTTCCTTTCACCTACCAGATGTCCGATACAGATGGCTCCGCCTTGTGCCATGGCAATAGCAAACAAATAAACGAACATCACTATATTCACCACATAGGTACGGGTAGCCAGCGCTTCATTCCCCAACATATTAATAAAATAGGTCAATACTACCTGAGAGAAACTGTAGGACATATTTTCTCCGGCCGAGGGGACTCCGATTTTCAACAGGTTTTTCAGCTCGACAAACGGGAAGGGGCAAAAATAGGATAACGGAAATCTGGGAATATGCTTGCGGAAAAGAATTACAAAAAGTATCACCATAGAATACCCCTCGGGCAAATGCTGTACGAGATAAGCCGCACCTTCCACTCCCAAAGCCGCATCCGAACTAC
>OKWD01000129.1_pt1 | contig 13528 bp, 13 predicted proteins | sample 1607011 | NCBI WGS metagenome assembly OKWD01 (sample SAMN04414077, study PRJEB24778) | human gut metagenome | material: faecal | host: Homo sapiens | reverse complement strand
AAACGGTCAGCACTCTTGTCGAAATTGACAATATCAAAGTTGTCTATAAGCACATCCGGAAGGATGGCACGAAGGAGTCGTTCGGGTTTCATAAAACAAAGGTAAGCAAAGATAGCTAATTTTTAAACTTACCAACCAGAAATTTCCGCTGAGCTTTAATTAGCGGCTTAGCACATTTACAATTTCCACCACATACATCTTGTGAAAACCACCGTGTGATTCCCCATACCATCGGTCCGTAATGCTCTTGTCGATAAAGTTTCCGGGCTTGATCAGATCGGCATACAGTTTCTTGCATTCAAAAGTCAACCGCGCCTGCTCAAAAGTGATGCTTCCGTTCTCGGTGAACAAGGGCGATAGTCCTGTCGCTTTTACTTTATCCATGTCACGTCCCGATTTGGAACCGCATATCTTATGTACTTCTTTATGCTCTTCACCTAGAAAAGAGAGAGTGAGATAGTCATTCTGCTCTATAAAGTCGAATGTATAACGCTCGGGGCGGATAAAGATAAAGGCTACCGGACGGTTCCATAGAAATCCTGCACCTCCCCAGTTTGCCGTCATGGTGTTGAATTTGTCTTTGGTACCGGCGGTTACCAACATCCATTCCTTGCTGATTGTCTCAAACAGATTGTCAGTCAGTTCGTTTACTTTTATTTCTTTCATTGTTTCCGTATTTTTAGCTAGTACAAAGATATAATTTTTTTTCTTTTACTGTTTCAGATTAAATTTGCTAATTAGTATCTTTGCGAGAAATATTAATTAAAAAAAAGAAAGGACGATACAGTGGCAAATGATGTAGTTTTAACCCCGATGATGAAGCAGTTTTTTGAGTTGAAGGCAAAGCATCCCGATGCGATTATGCTATTCAGGTGCGGGGATTTTTATGAAACTTATTCAGAAGACGCTATTGTTGCCTCAGAGATTTTGGGTATTACGCTGACCAAGCGGGCCAATGGACAGGCAAAGAGCGTAGAAATGGCCGGCTTTCCTTTCCATGCATTGGACACGTATTTGCCCAAGCTGGTACGTGCCGGCAAGCGGGTGGCCATTTGTGACCAATTGGAAGATCCCAAGATGACCAAGAAACTGGTAAAGCGCGGTATCACCGAATTGGTGACTCCGGGTGTAGCCATCAATGACAATGTTCTTTCTTACAAAGAAAATAATTTTCTGGCTGCCGTTCATTTTGGGAAAGCCAGTTGTGGTGTGGCCTTCCTTGATATCTCTACCGGTGAGTTCCTTACCGCAGAGGGGCCTTTTGACTATATAGACAAGTTATTAAATAATTTCGCCCCAAAGAGGTGCTTTTCGAACGTGGTAAACGGGGAATGTTTGAAGGAAATTTCGGAAGCAAGTTCTTTACTTTTGAGTTGGATGACTGGGTGTTTAATGAAAGTTCCTCACGCGAGAAGCTGTTGAAGCACTTTGAGACCAAGAACTTAAAAGGTTTCGGGGTGGAGCACCTTAAGAATGGTATTGTAGCTTCGGGAGCTATTTTGCAATACCTCAATATGACGCAGCATTATCAGATCGGCCATATAACTTCTCTTTCCCGTATAGAGGAAGACCGTTATGTGCGGCTGGATAAATTCACGGTACGGAGCTTGGAACTCATAGGTAGCATGAATGAGGGCGGAACCAGTCTGCTGGATGTGATCGACCGCACTATCAGCCCTATGGGAGCCCGTCTGCTAAAACGCTGGGTAGTCTTTCCGTTGAAAGATGAGAAGCCTGTCAATGAGCGTCTGGATGTAGTGGAATACTTCTTCCGCAAGCCGGATTTCAAAGAGTTCATAGAAGAGAAACTACATCTGATAGGAGATTTGGAACGTATTGTTTCGAAAGCTGCCGTAGGACGAATCTCTCCACGCGAGGTGGTGCAACTTAAAGTAGCTTTGCAAGCCATCGAGCCGATTAAGAATGCCTGTTTGAATGCGGATAACGGGAGTCTCCGCCGTATTGGGGAACAACTGAATTTATGTCTGTCTATCCGTGAAAAAATAGCGAAAGAGGTTAAGAATGATCCTCCTTTGCTGGTGAATAAAGGCGGTGTGATAGCAGACGGGGTGAATGCGGAACTGGACGAACTGCGGCAGATAGCTTTTTCCGGCAAGGATTATCTGCTCAAAGTACAGCAACGTGAAAGTGAGCTGACCGGCATTCCCAGCTTGAAAATTGCTTATAACAATGTGTTCGGTTACTATATTGAGGTGCGTAACACGCATAAGGACAAGGTACCTGCCGACTGGATCCGTAAACAGACGCTGGTGAATGCGGAACGCTATATTACTCAGGAACTGAAAGAATACGAAGAAAAGATCTTGGGGGCCGAAGATAAGATTTTAGTGCTTGAAACAAAGCTCTATAACGAATTGGTGGTCGCTTTGGCAGAGTTTATTCCAGCCATTCAGATTAATGCCAGTCAGATTGCCCGATTGGATTGTCTGCTGGCTTTTGCCAATGTGGCGAAAGAGAACAATTATATCCGTCCTGTTGTGGAGGACAGTGAGGTGATTGACATCAGGCAAGGCCGTCATCCTGTCATCGAGAAGCAGCTTCCGGTAGGGGAGAAGTATATTGCCAATGATGTCTTTCTGGACTCGGAAACCCAGCAAATCATTATCATTACCGGTCCCAATATGGCGGGTAAGTCGGCTTTGCTACGCCAGACTGCGCTGATTACCTTGTTGGCGCAGATGGGTAGTTTTGTTCCTGCCGAAAGTGCGCGGATCGGTATGGTGGATAAAATATTCACCCGTGTGGGAGCCAGCGATAACATTTCTGTGGGCGAATCTACCTTTATGGTTGAAATGAATGAGGCGGCAAATATTTTGAACAACCTCTCTAGCCGCAGTTTGGTGCTGTTTGATGAGTTGGGACGGGGAACCTCCACTTATGATGGTATTTCCATTGCTTGGGCTATTGTGGAGCATATTCACGAGCATCCTAAAGCCAAGGCACGTACGTTGTTTGCCACTCATTATCATGAGTTGAACGAGATGGAGAAATCTTTCAAGCGCATCAAGAATTACAATGTATCTGTGAAGGAGATAGATAATAAAGTGATTTTTCTGCGCAAACTGGAACGTGGCGGCAGCGAACATTCTTTCGGTATTCATGTGGCAAAGATGGCAGGTATGCCGAAAAGCATCGTGAAGCGTGCCAATGATATTCTGCATCAACTGGAAACGGACAACCGCCAGCAGGGCATTGCCAAGCCTACGGCTGAGATAGCGTCTGGCCGGAGCGGAATGCAGCTCAGCTTCTTCCAGTTGGATGATCCGGTATTGAGTCAGATACGGGATGAGATTCTGAATTTGGATGTCAATAATCTGACCCCTCTTGAAGCATTGAATAAACTGAATGATATCAAGAAGATAGTAAAAGGCAAATAAATGCCTTCATTTTTCATTAACCGTTAATTACTAACCATTAATCATTATCATGAAACACTTACTAACCTTATGGATGTTGGCCTTGTGTCTGTGTGTTTCGGCCAAGGAAACATGTCCGAAAGTAATTCCCGCCCTGCAAGAGTGGAAGGGGGGAAGTGGAAAACTCGTATTGCCTGCTGAAGGCAGTATTGTTGTAGCTCCTGCCGATGAGGCGGCACTGAAAAGTGTGGCGACTGTGCTGGCACAGGACTTGAAAGACCTGTTGGATTGGAACTACACCATTAGGACCGGGAAACCGGGAAAGAATGATATTTATCTTTCATTGATGAAACACGACAAACAATTGGGAAAGGAAGGGTATGTGCTGACTGCCGGACGCTATGCCGGTATTGAAGCACCGGCTCGTCAGGGAGTCTTTTGGGGAACCCGGAGTTTGTTGCAGATTCTTTATAATGAAAAAGGACAGTTGCCCAAAGGAGTTGCACGTGATTGGCCGCAATATCCCAGTCGTGGCTTCATGCTGGATGTGGGCCGTAAGTTCTTCACAATGGATTTCCTGCGGCAATATGTCAAAATACTATCGTTCTATAAACTGAATGAATTCCAGATTCATCTCAATGACAATGGTTTTGTACAGTTCTTTGATAACGACTGGAACAAGACCTATGCTGCTTTCCGCCTGGAGAGTGAGCGTTTTCCGGGGCTGACCGCCAAGGATGGTTCTTATACCAAGAAAGAATTCACCGACCTGCAACGTCTGGGCATGGAATATGGTGTGAATGTGATTCCGGAGATTGATATTCCGGCTCATTCATTGGCCTTTACACATTATAAACCCGAGATAGGCAGTGATAAATATGGAATGGATCATTTGGATTTGTACAAGGAGGAAACCTATCGTTTTGTAGATTCTTTGCTGGATGAGTATCTTTCTGGTGAGAAACCGGTTTTCATAGGTCCCGACGTACATATCGGTACAGACGAGTACAATGCCAAGGAAGCTGAGAAATTCCGCTATTTTACAGACCGGTATCTGAAGTATGTAGAGAAATACGGGAAGAATGTCCGTATGTGGGGAGCACTGCGCTGGTTGAAAGGAAACACTCCGGTGAAAGCGGATAATGTAACTATTAATGCCTGGTCATACGATTGGATTGATCCTAATGCTTCTTTGAAAGACGGATATAAGATTATCAATACGTGTGATGCTTATCTTTATATTGTTCCGGCTGCCGGATATTATCGTGATTTCCTGGACACGAAATGGCTGTATGAGCAATGGCGTGTGGGTAAAGTGAATCCTAAGGAAGAGTTGCCTGAAGGAACTCCGGGACTGTTGGGAGGTATGTTTGCCGTATGGAATGACCATTGTGGTAACGGTGTGTCACAACAGGATGTGCATTTCCGTACATTCCCGGCCGCTCAGGTACTGGCCGAGAAGATGTGGAGAGGGAAGAATGAAATGGTTTCTTACGAGGAATTTGAGGAATTGTGCAAACAGATGCCTGAAGCTCCCGGTGTCAACCTGCTGGGGCGTGTGCAGGGTGAGGTAGTCCTTCCGGGGCAGAATGAAGAACTGTCTTTGAACGGTACGGACAGCATTGCCACTATGTTGCCGGAAATAGGCTATCCATACGCGGTAGAATTTGAAATAAATCCGGACAAAGAACAAAATATCAACGGTATTTTGTTTAAAGGCCCTCATTCCACCGTATATGCCAATTGGGAAAATAAGGGAAAGCTGGCTTTCAGCCGTGACGGCTATACGTTTGTATTCCACGCTGCTACACTGCCTGCCGGAGCATGGACGAAGGTACGCATAGAGGGAGACCACAAAGGTACTACTCTTTACATAAACGGTGAGAAAGCGGAACGTTTGGAAGGACGTGTCAAGCAGTTTTACAACTATACTCATAAACGCAAGGACAAGATGTATATGCAGGAAACTTTGGTGTTTCCCATGCGGCAGATTGGGGATGTGCAGAATGGGTTCAGAGGGAAGTTGCGGAATATAAATTGCACGCAATAAAAGATATTTCTTTCTCTTACTGTGTAGGGGCAGGTTTTAGACCTGTCCCTATGCCCAATAGGAGTGAAATTTCTCCGAATGTTATCTTTAATAGTGTTATATTGTTTATTATCAAAGTTTTATATGCGGTAAATGTTATCTGTTTTATTTTCATGAAAAGGGCTTTATACCTTACTTTGCATTATTAAACTTAAGCAACAAACCCGATGAAAATAAAACAAATTCTACTTTGCATGCTTTTAGCCTGCTTTATTCTTCCCGCTTCCGCACAGAATAGCTGGGGTATTGTAGGAGGCGGACTTTTTTCTAAATCTCTGTCCAGGGATGCACGCTTCAGCCTGGGCGGTTATGCCGGAGGAATGTATGACGTTCATGTTAAAAACTCATGGTATGTACAACCACAATTATTATTTACTTATGAAGAATTCAGATCCAAGACAAGACTTGGTACCGATTCTTTTTTTAGTAAATTCAATTTGGAGCTTCCTATCCTTGCTTCTTATAATGTTGCTTTGAATAACAAATGGAATTTGCGCATCAATGCGGGACCGTATCTGTCCTATGCTATGTTTGGCAGGGATAAATCCATTGATTACGCCTATGGCAACGGAATGCATTCTAGTTTGGGCTGGTGGCATCAGGATTTTCCAGATCATTTTACTTACGGCGGAAGGGCCGGGGTTTCATTGGAATCCGAGCATTTCATTTACACTATCGATGGTAAGTGTTCTCTTCGTAAGAGACCTTTCGGGCAGAGTGTCAGTTTATCGGCCGGTGTAGGATATAAGTTCTGAGTTTTCTGTATCTTTGTCACCGGAGAATAAAAATAGAGTTGCATGTATGTTTATATAAAACAGTTGGGTATTGTTTGCCTTCTATGTTGGCTTGGTCTTTCCTGTACTTTGCAGCGCACGGAACATCCTGCTTTGCGGCAAGCCGGATACTTGATGGAAGAACATTCCGACAGTGCGTTTTCATTATTGAAATCCATCTCTTCCCTAACCGGTATGAGCCCGGAAGACAAGGCCGGTTACGCTTTGCTGCTGGCTGAGGCTGCGGATAAAAATGGTTATTCACTGCTTCCTTGTGACTCATTATTGAATTTTGCTCTCCATGTATATCATGAAGAAGCCAAAGAACATGCCATAGCTCTTCTGTATAAGGGTAAAGTGCAACAGGAAATGGAAAACTATGCCGATGCCTTGAAAAGTTACCGTATGGCACTTGAAATTCTTTCCGCCTATCCATGCGAATTCTATTGGAAAGGGTTTGTATATAATATGTTGGGTGGGCTGTATGGCAAACAGAACTTGTACGCACAGGCCAAAGATATGTATGTCAAGGCTTGTTATAATGATTCGCTGGCACGGCATAACCGTCATTTCATCAGTTCACTCAGCAATCTGGGGGTAGCTTACATCGGGTATGGAAATATAGACTCCGCTTTTATCTGCCAGCAACGCGCTTTGCAGCTTTCTCTTTCTACTGATAGTTTCCTTTTGCATTCTCTTTATGGAAATATAGGGCATTTATGCGGACGTACAGGACGGAACAGTATAGCTATTATTTGTCTGAAAAGGGCATACGATGCCTGTCGTCTTAGAGAAGACAGCTTGCAGTGTCTTTGGAATCTAGGGGAATTTTATTATAATAACGGGCAGCTTGATTCGGCTCTTTATTATTTGAACCGGAGCAAGGAAGCTGTCGATATTCATATCCGGTATCTCTCTTTCTTTGACTTGTATGCCATAGCTAAGCAGCAGGGAAATGTGGAGAAAGCTTTGGAATATCTGGAAATCAGCACCCAGTTGGAAGATTCTATCTATTCCACCAATGTGGCTACGGAACTGGAGAAGAAGACCTATCGTTGGAATGCCGACGCGCAAGTAAGGAAAGAACAGTTCAAGGCTAAACGGAGGATATACACCATTGCGATGATAGCTGTGGTGTTGCTGCTGGTCATTGTGATTATTTATCAACAGATACTGAAGAACAAGAAGATACAGCAATCCAATTATAAATATCTGTTGCAGAAGCTGAAACAGAACCTGATGGATATGCAGCAGAATATTGCTCAACATGAAGAGGTGATAGCCGAATTGAAACAGAAACAAGAAAGCCGTGTCGAGGAAATAGAAGAGAAGGAACGGGCTATAGAGGCCATGAAGATGGAGAAGGAGAAATTGCGCAACTGGTTGTTCCGGCAAAGTGCCCTCTATACGAAAATAGACAAACTGGCCAACCAGCAAAAGCATCACAAAGAGCGTATTGCAGTGCTCACCAATGCTGAGCAACGCCAACTCAGAGTGATTATAGGACAGATTTATGCTGATTACATAGAGCAACTGCATACCCGGTATCCCAAGTTGAACGAAGATGATGTCCTTTTGCTATGTCTGCAATTGGCGGATTTATCTCCTTTTGCCATCGCTTTATGCTTTGGTAATAATGATGCACAGATTGTAGCGCAACGCAAATATCGTATGAAAAGTAAGATGGAATAATCCTATGTTATCTTTAATAGTGTTACATTGTTGATTGTCAGTAATGTATGCTTAGTAACTGTTATTGGGTTTAATCGTTTCGAATGTCTGTACTTTCTATCTTTGCGGAATAAAACCATAAAAATAGAAACGATATGGAAACTAACAAACTAATTCTGGCGTGCCTGATTACTCTATGTTCATTACCCGTCGCCGCACAAGTAAAACTGGGAATTGAGGCTGGTGCCAATCTTTCCAACTATATCACCGACAGTCATTCAAACCCTTCGGACAGCAAAAACATGAAAGTAGGTTTTCAAGCAGGCCTGACAGTCGACTATGAGTTTCAGAATCACCTGATGCTGATGTCTGGACTTTTTTTTGTCCGAAAGGGTGGAAATTTGAAACTGGGTGAGAATTACTACGGAAAGGATGGTATAAATGCTTATTACCGTTATCCCGATGTGGAAGTAAAGATGAACTATCTGCAAATACCTGTGAAACTGGGCTATAACTTTCATATAAATGATAAACTAAGTCTTATTCCCAATGTCGGACTCTATGCGGCGTATGGTTTCAATGCCGGTGAAAGCGATTTGCAGATGGTGGGTGACGGTAAATTGATTCATGCCGGCTGGAAGCCGCTGGATGGCTATGGGAATACTTCCGATCAGGCTATTCGGGGGTTCAACCATTGGGATGTCGGAGCGACAGCTGGTATCAAGGCAGTGATAGGTAAGCATTACACGATTTCATTTGATTATAATATCGGTCTGAACAAAGCACAAAGTACATACGGATTACGAAACTCTACATTCCAACTTTCAGTTGGTTACCGTTTTTAAATTTTCATCACTTTAGAGAAAACCGAATACTAGACTTTATTTTTTAAGAAGAGAGATGCTCTTGCACGAGAGTGTAGGGGCATTTCTCTTGACATTTTTCTTCGCAAACCACCATCTCCATCCCCTGGTAAACCAAGCGGGAAGCCAGTTTGTCTTTCTCATAATTCAAACTTGTCTGCCTCGTTCAGTCATAATAGTGCCGTAACATGGAGAGAGTGTTAGGCTCTTGCCAAAGCGACGGAAACGGATGAGGAAAAAGAACTTGTTGACCCTTTCAATCAAAGAGATGTAATGCGTCTTGTTCACATAATAACAATTGTCTTCGCGGACAGCCACAAAATTCATCATTCCTTAAGGGATACGCTACGGTAAGGCATGTTAAGTACATCAAATACATTGGGTATGATTCCTCCTTTTTGTTTTACTACAAAAATAGTCTTTTGGGGCAGACGGCCAACAAGCAACAAGGATATTTGTACTGTGTTGCTTATTAATCGATGTCCGTGTACCGGGTTATGAAAGCGTTTTGCTATCTTTGTGCATAGAAAGCTAAAAGATAAAATCACTATGCGTTCATTTATTATATATTTAAATTTCGTCAGTTTGCTGGCTGTCTGTTTGTTTGCCTGTAACCACCATTCTTCCAATCCGATGTTACAGCAGGTAGATTCATTGTTGGAAATGAAGCCGGACAGTGCATTGACTATTTTAAAAAATATATCTGTTTTAGAGGATTTGCCGGAAGTAGACAAGGCATACTATGCTTTGTTGCTGGCTGAGGTACGGACAAGAACAAACTACCCTTATTGCCTTGCGATTCCTTATTGAATTTCGCCTTGGATTATTATGGAGATGATGATAGGGAGAAAGCTGTGGCATTGATGTATAAGGGAAGGCTGCTGGCGCAGATGAATGATGAAATGTCGGCGATAGAGCATAATTTGAAAGCGTTGGAAGTGTTGCAGAATTATCCGCAAGATTTAAAATGTAGAAGATTGATTTATAGTATGTTAGGGGTATGGTATGGTGATTGTGAATTGTACGACAAGGCGTTGGAAATACAAAATCAAGCTCTTCTTTATTCTTTTAGTGCTAAAGATACTGCTATTGCCTATCATAACATTGGATATATTTATGGTATGAGGGATATGCAGGATTCTGCTATAACTTATCAGAGAAAGTCTGTGGAATATGCTATGCGTTCTAAAGATACAAGCATGATACTCACTTCTTGGCACAATTTAAGTCTGTATTATGGACGATTTGAAAACATCGATTCTGCCGTGGTTTATGCCTATAAAGTTTTGCAAAAAAATAAAATATTTAGCGGTTATTTCTATAATATAGGTGATTTGTACATTGGTTTAGGACAATATGATTCTGCTAGGTATTATTTAGAGAAAAGCCTGCTCTTTTCTCCATCCCTTTCTATGTCTTACTGGTCACTTGCCGTAATGGAAGCTAAGCTAGGAAATTTCAAGTCTGCCTATCACTATCTAGATACTTTTGTCATGGTTCAGGATTCATTGGATGCTAGTGAGCGATTGTCTGAAGTGCAGCATATAGTCTATAAAAATCAGACAGCATTGGAAGTAAAGGATGAGCAAATAAATCTAGAAAGGTTATAGGGCGTATTGTTTTTTCAGCCATTATTATTTGCTTTGTCGTTGCTTTGATTTACCAACGTTGGATAAATAAGAAAAATAACCAGCAGGCACTCTATCGGCAAGCATTACAATATGCTGATGAGAAACAGAATGTGATGCAGCAGCGCATAGAAGAAAATGAATCCGCTCTTGCACTGTTACAGGATAGGGAAAACCAAAATCTTGATGAAATTGCCCAAAAAGAGCAATTGATAACTCAATTGAAGAAAGAAAAAGTTGGCACTTCGTACATGGTTATTTCAGCAGACTTCTATATACAAAAAGGTGATGTCATTGTCTGACCAGCAGCAGGTGAATAAGAAAATCCGTAAGGTGATGGCAGCTGCTGAATTGGACAAACTGAAGAAAACGACCTTTGAAATCTATGCTGATTATATTTCTCCTTTGCAAGCACAATACTCCCAACTGACGGAGGATGACTTGTTGGTCCTTTGCCTGCAAGAAGCGGGTATTTCTCCGTTGGCCATTTCTTTATGTTTCGGACATACGGATACGGTAGCCCTCAATCAAAGGAAATCGCGTCTAAAAAAGAAAATGTCAGAGTGATAAACTGAAATATATTGTTTATCAGTGTTTTATAGAAATATTATGTCACAGCAAATAGTTGTACGTTCTTTCCTTTCCCTCTAACTTTGCGGCATCATTTTTAAACAAAAAGAAGTATGAAAGCAAAGTTATTATTGATGTTATTTTTAGTTTCCTTGAGTTTGGGAGTTTTTGCTTCGGAGCATCACCAAAAGAAGCCTCATGCAGTTTGCAAAGTTTATGAAAAGGTGGCTACTAGAATTTCCTTTTATTTTTTCAGTACAAGCCGAAGATATAAATGACTGCTTGTATCTCACATTTCAATTTTCATTAGATGATGCTGACATTACTATGCTAGATAAGGATGGTAATGAAAAGGTGTAGTTATGAATAACGCATTTGAAAAAACAGCTGTACTTCCTAAGTGTGATAAAGGAAGTGCTTACTCGACTCAGATAAATTTAAGTTTTTAAGTAATTCCAATTAAGGCTGTATGATAATATTTTAGTTGATAATCTAAGGTTATTGATAATGTGAAGTTCATATCTGAATCTTATTTTATTGCTCATGTTATGATAAAAATATGTTATATGGTTGATTTTTAGTGTTGTATAGGTGAGTGGATGTTATATGGATAGAGCTTTATGCTTATATCTTCTTTCTAATTTTGCAACATCAAATAAAAAAATAAGTATGAAGACTAAAATGATTGTAGTGGTGGTGTTGGCTGCCATGTGTGTATTGCCTTTGTCTGCACAGGTAAAAGTTGGTGTGGAAGGTGGAATGAACCTGTCTCATTATCTGGTTTCCGGTTCTGACGGATATAAAGCCGAACAGGTAGGTGGAATGAAGCCCGGCTTTCAATTGGGGGTGACTGTGGACTACGAGATAGGAAAGCATTGGATGTTAATGTCCGGTTTGTCTTGGTTGCAGAATAGAAGTACCATGAAAATGATGGATCACATGGTTACTTATTTTCCTAAGACAGAGATAAAGATGAATAATCTGATTTTGCCGTTAAAAATGGGATATAATATTCGGGTTTCGGATAAACTCAGCCTCATTCCGTCGGTTGGAGTTTATGCTTCTTACGGATTTGGTGCTGGAAACTGTTCTTTGGATGTTATTCACCAAGAGGGGGATAATATAACTACCGAGCCTGCAAAATGGAAGCCCTTGGATGGTTTTTCCTATAAAGCCGGGGAGCCCAATAATAGTGGTAATCTTCAGGCTTTCCGCCGTTGGGATTATGGGGGCATTGTTGGAATGAAGGCTGTTATTGCCGATCATTATACGATAAGTTTGATTATAGGGTCGGAATAAAAAAGATACAGGCACAAAATGGTTTGCGGAATTCAACTTTCCAGTTCTCCGTAGGCTATCGTTTCTAAACTGATTTAATTAAACTGGCAATCTGTCAAAATGATAATGCCGGTGTATGAGGGTGTCCTGTTTTAAAGGATACAGTTTGTGTATTTTCATCGTATTCTCGTGCATCGGCATTTTGACAGATTGTCTTCTTTTTCTGGTTATTTATTCTTTTATGGATATATGTGAACGTATATGTAGGGAAATGCATACATACGTGTCCGACAGGGATCTTTATGCCTTTTGAGACCCCTCTATTTATTGAGCCAGCTCTTTCAATATCTCCTCTATTTTCTGAAAGAGTTGTCCTATGTGCGCTCCGTCCACAAAAGCATGGTTTACAGTGAAAGCGATGGGCATTACCAGTCTTCCTTCGCGTGGCACTACTTTGCCGGCATTCATCAGCGGATAGTCTAATGGATGGTCGGGAGCCATTTGTGTATAGGTGAGTGAAGTGAAATAAAGCTGAGGCGTGGCACTCAGTTGGATAATATCAAAATCTCCCTGTTCTGTAATGACTTTTTCGGCTCCATACGGGTCACCCTCTTCGGGGATGTTATGGACGATGTGATATGCTTCGGCATAAAACCGTTCAAAATCTGCATGGTAAGGGATGCGGACTGTGTAGAAAGTCTTGCCGGGTACAGCGATAGGTGATATGATGTCCACCTGATCGTGATAGACCACCTGTCCGTTTTTATCTGTACGGAAACGGAATTCTTTCACTTCATTGGCAGCACGTAGCACAGCATACAGGTAATACAGGAAAAAAGAGCGCTTGGCGGCTTTTGCAGCTGGAAATGCTTCAGTGCAATCCACTTCACTGGTAATGGATATCCATGAATTATGGAAGTTGCGGAAAAAATTATAATTGTCCCGGCGTTCCCAGGTTTCAATATCTATTATATGTTTCATTTATTTTACGGGTTTAAAAGAATGGTACATGAAGTGCGCTCCCAGCAGTATGAACGGAATGCTGAGCCATTGCCCCATGTTCAGCATCATACTGTCTTCAAAGGCTTCCTGGCTGGCTTTTATAAACTCCACAAGGAAGCGGAAGGTGAATATGGTAGTGAGGCAGTAGCCGAAATAGAAACCGGGGTATAGCGTGGTTTTGTACTTTTTATACAACCGCAGGCCTATGATAAAAATCAGAAGATAGGCGATGGCTTCGTAGAGTTGTGCCGGGTGGCGGGTTGCATATCTTCGTGCG
>OKWD01000128.1_pt1 | contig 13531 bp, 14 predicted proteins | sample 1607011 | NCBI WGS metagenome assembly OKWD01 (sample SAMN04414077, study PRJEB24778) | human gut metagenome | material: faecal | host: Homo sapiens | reverse complement strand
GCGCTTCTTCCCCAAGTATATTAAAAAAAGGACTTAGTGACAAAGAAGCCGCATATGCATCCTTAATTGAAGGAATGGATAAAAGTCTGGGGGATTTGATGAACTGGTTGGAAAAAAATGATGAAGCAGATAATACCGTTATTATTTTTATGAGTGACAACGGAGGGCTAGCTGCCGAACCCGGATGGCGCGACGGACAAATTCACACTCAAAACGCTCCTCTCAATAGTGGCAAAGGCTCCTTATATGAAGGAGGAATACGCGAACCAATGATTGTAAGCTGGCCCGGAGTAGTCACCCCGGATACTCGTTGTGACAAATATCTTATAATTGAAGATTTTTATCCTACCATACTTGAAATGGCGGGTATCACAAACTATGAGACAGTCAACCCTATAGACGGTATCAGCTTTATGCCCCTGCTGAAAGGTACAGGAGACCCGTCCAAAGGACGCGCACTGGTATGGAATTTCCCTAATATCTGGGGTAATGACGGACCAGGCATCAATCTGGACTGCTCTATCCGCAAAGACGAATGGAAACTGGTCTATTATTATGAAACCGGTAAAAAAGAACTTTTCAACATACCAAATGATATCAGTGAAAAAAATGATGTAGCAAAGCAACATCCCGGCATCGTAAAACGGCTCTCCAAGGAATTAGGGAACTATTTGCGAGCAACAGGAGGACAACGTCCCACATTCAAAGCCACAGGAAAACCCTGCCCATGGCCTGATGAAATCTAATTCCCGTCAGTATATGAAATATGCCCGACTACATTTTCTTGATGTAATCGGGCATATTCCAATGTATTATGTATTCCTGCCGGACATACCCAAAACCACCGGAATAGCCAATTAATAAATTATAAACAATATCGATAAAATCCGCTAAGCGTTTTCCTTAAAAGCCTTTTCTTCCGCTTCACTGATTATCTGCTCGACCACATCCGTTTTCTTAATCTCCTCCAAAGAAAGATCCGGAGTAACGGCCCACTGTCTGAAGGCTTACTATCAGAAACCGTTACCTCCTCCTGAGGCAACTCACGGGCAGTCTTAGCCGCAAAAATACATTCAATAAAGCCGGAATCATTCTTTATTTTTCCCAAAGCCACACGCGCAGCCATTTGCTGAGACTCTTTTTAGAATAACCGGTTCCTTTTCCTCCCGAAATACCTTCCACCAGAACTTCACTCTCGAAAGTCGGATTATATCCCTGATCGTGTGATTGGGTTATCAGCTCAAAGGTAACCTCAAAACGATTTTTCTGGCTCCATTCTATCAACTTGGATTTAAAGTTTACCTCCTTACGGGAAATCTTCTCCAAATTTATATAAGGCCCAATAATACGATGCTCCATGAAATATTTACAGGCACGATATCCCCTGTCTAAATAAATAGCACCTACCAATGCTTCGAATGCATTGCCGCACATATAGCTGTTATGAGAAGACTGGCGGGCCGTATACTTGATCAGCTTATCCAAACCAATCTCTATAGCCAAACGATTCAATGTTTCACGCTGCACTATTTTAGAGCGGGTATTCGTGAGAAAACCCTCACGCTTTCCTTCAAACCTTTTGTAAACAATATCTGCCACCACAGCATCCAGAATAGCATCCCCCAAGAATTCCAAACGCTCATTATTAAGCAAACGCCCCTTTTCAGACTTCACTGATAAAGATTTGTGAAGCAAAGCCTGTTCGTAGATGCTAATGTCTTTGGGATAGAATCCAAGCATCTTATAAAAACGAAGATAAGACTCCCTATCCTTACGAAAAAGAAGTCTTATCCTATCCTTTATATTGCTAAACACGATTATTCAGCATATTTTTTTACGATTACACATGCATTATGTCCACCAAAACCGAAGGTATTGCTCAATGCAGCGTTTACTGTACGTTTCTGAGCTTCGTTGAACGTGAAGTTCAAGTTATAATCAATGTTTTCATCATTATCACCTTCCTCATGGTTGATAGTGGGCGGAACAATGTCATTCTTCACAGCCAATACACTGGCAATAGCTTCTACCGCACCGGCAGCACCCAACAAGTGTCCTGTCATAGACTTAGTAGAGCTGATATTCAGTTTATAAGCGTGATCTCCAAATACATCCTTAATAGCTTTCACTTCTGAAACATCACCTACAGGAGTTGAAGTTCCATGTACATTGATATAATCAATATCTTCCGGTTTCAATTCCGCATCTTCCAATGCGTTCAACATCACCAGTTTAGCGCCTAATCCTTCCGGATGAGAAGCTGTCAAGTGATAAGCGTCGGCAGAAGCGCCTACACCGGCAAGTTCCGCATAAATCTTGGCACCACGTGCTTTTGCATGTTCCAATTCTTCCAAAATCAGACAGCCTGCGCCTTCACCCATCACAAAGCCATCACGGCTTGCACTAAACGGGCGGGATGCACGTTCCGGATCATCATTACGGGTAGACAAAGCATGCATAGCGTTAAAACCGCCCAAACCAGCTTCAAAAATAGCAGCTTCCGCACCACCTGCCACAATTACATTTGCTTTACCCAAACGGATATAGTTAAATGCATCGGCAATAGCATTTGATGAAGATGCACAAGCAGAAGTTGTTGTGAAGTTAGGACCGTGGAAACCATACATGATAGAGATCTGTCCCGATGCAATATCAGCTATCATTTTGGGGATGAAGAACGGGTTGAATTTCGGTCCGACAGTATCTTTATTCAGTGTATAATTAGCTACTTCCTCTTCAAAAGTATGAATACCTCCGATACCTACACCGTAAATTACACCTATTCTATTCAAATCTTCTTTTTCGAGGTCCATTCCAGAATCCTCCACCGCTTCTTTAGCAGCTGCAATGGCATACTGTGTATACAGATCCATTTTGCGAAGTTCTTTACGGTCAATGTAATCAGTTCCATTGAAATTCTTCACTTCGCATGCAAATGAGTCTTGAATTTAGACGCATCGAAATGAGTAATAGGTCCTGCTCCGCTGACACCGTTCACAAGGTTTTCCCATGTTTCTGCAACATTGTTACCTACAGGAGTAAGAGCACCAAGACCTGTTACTACTACTCTTTTTAATTCCATATTATAAAATAAGGATAATTACTTAGCGTTAGCTTCGATATAAGAAACGGCGTCACCTACTGTACCAATTTTTCTCAGCCTGATCATCAGGAATAGAAATACCGAATTCTTTTTCGAATTCCATAATCAGTTCTACAGTATCCAGTGAATCTGCGCCCAGATCGTTAGTGAAGCTTGCTTCTGTTGTAACTTCTGATTCTTCTACACCTAATTTATCAACGATAATAGCTTTTACTCTTGATGCAATTTCAGACATAACTTTAATTTTTTAGTTAATAAATTGAATTATTTTATTTTCTTTGCGGTTGCAAAGGAATAAATATTTCTTGGGCTGAGCAAATATTCAGGCAAATAAATGCAGAATTTTGCACATTTTTTTGTTTTATGTGCACCAAAATAGAGAACATCATGAAGAAAATCGCAATTTTAGCTTCAGGAGAAGGCACGAATGCTGAAAGAATTATTCGGTATTTTTAGAGAAAAGAACAGCTGAAGTAGCATTGGTTATCGTCAACAAAGCACAGGCCGGTGTACTCAAGCGAGCTGAAAGACTGAGTGTTCCGTCACTTATCCTCACAGCCCAAGACTTTGCCGACGGGAAAGCACTGGAAATACTGCACCAATATCATATTGACTTTATTGTACTGGCAGGCTTCCTCTTGAAAGTACCTGATGCCATTTTGCATGATTATCCGAATAAAATAGTAAATATTCATCCGGCCCTCCTTCCCAAGTTCGGTGGTAAAGGTATGTACGGTTCCCGCGTGCACCAAGCTGTCATAGCTTCCCATGAAAAGAAAGCGGCATCACCATCCATTATATAAATGAACAATATGATGAAGGAAATACCATTTTCCAAGCCACCTGTCCGGTATTACCCACTGACACGCCAGATACATTGGCAACACGGGTGCACCAGTTGGAATACGAATATTTCCCTCGGGTGATTGAAGCGACTATTCTAGGCAAAAATCTTTCAATCTAATACGAAAAAACTGAAGAGCTTTGCCTATCCGATAATTGACAGTCTGCACCGACACCTCCAGCTTGTCAGCAATTTCTTTATGGGTCAGTTGTTTATACCGACTCATAACATATACTCTTTGCAGTTCTTTAGGAAGAGAATGAAGAGCTTCCATATAGGCATTAAACAACTCCGTGCCATAACAAGAATCCAATGCCGGCAGAGATTTCAACTGTTGGCTCTGATATTCTTCATATACCTGACGGGTAATATGGGAACGGGTGATTGAATTCAATGCCCTGTTCCTGACACTGGTAAATAAGAAAGATTTCAGCGACAAGTCCTCTACCAGCAACTCACGTTTTTCCCACACATACATCATCAAATCCTGCACTATCTCTTCAGCCTCTTCAAGAGAAACATACGAGGAACAAAACAAACATAGCGGCTTGTAATAAGAAGCATAAACCAGGGAAAATACTTTTTGATCTCCCGACTTCAAGGTTTTAATAATTAAGCGGTTATCATTAAGGTTCATAGGTCATTTTTAATTTAAGGTCACACAAACATAAGTATTTATTTTAAAATAAGAAAACACGAATGAGATAAAATAACAAAAAATATAAGTTTTTGTTTAGTAACCCGGTTATGATATTTGTATTAATAATGTTGACCGACTTAAAGAGAGATTAACAGAAACCTTAATAAATAAACCTTGATAAGTTAACCTTAAACTGAATGCCTATGCGAAAAACTATCAAATCAAACCTATTGGGTAAACATGCCCAATTATCAACAAACCTATTATTTAATCTGAAAACAAAAATCTAATTAAGAACGAACCTCAAAATCTAACCTTATGAGACGAATTTTTACTTTTTTCCTGACATTCCTATTGGGAGTGTTTGTAACAGCATTGTATGCACAAACGCATACAGTCAGCGGTACTGTAATAGATAAAGACGCTAACGAACCTCTGATCGGCGCAAACGTATTAATTAAAGGTACAACTATCGGAACAGTGACCGACCTCGATGGAAATATACCCTGCAAGCCGGTGACAAAGACATTCTGGTATTCTCCTATTTAAGTATGAAAACCATAGAGGAACCTGTAAACGGACGTACAGTAATCAAACGTAAAAATGGCATCGGATACAGAAACACTGGGTGAAGTCGTAGTAACGGCAATGGGTATTAAACGCCAATCCGAAACACTGACCTATTCTGCGCAAACAGTAGGAGGTAAAGACGTTAATGACATCAAGAGCGTCAATATGATTAACTCCCTGCAAGGTAAAAGTGCCGGTATGATGATCACACCGAACTCAACCGGAGCCGGCGGTTCTTCCAAGATTCTGTTCCGTGGCAATAAGTCCATCAGCGGTAACAACCAACCGTTAGTAGTAGTAGACGGAGTTCCTGTCATGATGAATATCACCAACTCACAAGTAGACAGCAACTACGGAGGCCAGCGAGACGGTGGTGACGCCATGTCTACAATCAATCCGGACGACATCGCCCAAATCACTTTGCTGAAAGGTGCATCGGCAGCAGCGCTTTATGGTGCGGTAGCAGCCAATGGCGCCATTATGATTACCACCAAATCAGCACAGTCGGGTAAAGTTTCCGTTAATGTATCCAGCAACACCACGATGGAGAGCCCAATGGTGCTACCCGAATTCCAGACTACTTATGGAATGAGCGACAACGGTACTTTCAGCTGGGGTGAGAAACTAAGCAGCAAAGCTCCAAACTATGCAAAAAAATTCTTCCGTACCGGATTTACAACGAATAACTCCATCTCCTTAAGCGGGGTAATGAAAACATCCAATCTTATTTTCCTATGCCAATGTCTATTCACAAGGTATCACTCCCCAGAATGACTACCGAAGCCACAATTTGAATTCAAAAGTAGGTTTCAATATTCTGAAAGACATTCATATTGATTTCACGGCCAAGTTTACCAACCAGCACATCACCAATCAGGCAGCTGCGGCTATTTATGGAATCCGCTGACCGGTGTTTATCTCTTCCCTAGAGGAGAAGACTGGAATGGCTATAAAGAGAACTTCGAGGTATATGATCCCGCAAGAGGCTGCTATGTCCAAAACTGGACAAATACACAACAACAGCAATTCGGTAATCCATATTGGATGTTGAACAGACAGACCCCTATCACCGACCGTAACCGCTATGAATTCGGCGGAAGCATCAAATGGAACATTACTCCGGATCTGAATATCCAAGGACGTATGCGTTACGAAAGAGGAGAAGAACACTGGGTACACAATGCTTACGCATCCAGCGTAGGAAACCTTTATCCGATGGGACGCATGAAAGACAACCGCTATTTCAGCGACCAACTTTATGGCGATGTTTTAGTAAGCTACAAACCATACATTCAATGATTTTTCTCTATCCGCTACCGCAGGTCCAGTTTTACAAAAAACCAAAACCTCTCATGTAGACCTATGGGGCGAGGGTTCCCAGTTCTCACAGCCCGGTTCCGGAAACATTTTTTATCCGAACATCTTTACTCCGAACAACTATTATGGCAATATGTCCACCGTGGGCAAAGATGACAACTGGATGACCCAAAAACGGCTGAACTCAGTATTCGCCACCGCACAACTCGGTTACCGTGAAGGCATATTCCTTGATATATCAGCACGTAATGACTGGTCTTCGGCATTGGCTTTCACAGAAAGCTGTTCATTCTTTTATCCCTCTTTTGGCGGTAGTGTCCTGCTGAACAAATTTGTAGATATGGGTAAGAACATTGATTTGTTCAAATTCCGTGCAAGCTATTCTATCGTAGGTAATGACGTACCTGTATTCATGAGTAATCTACTCTATTCTCTAGGTTCTCAAGGTGCCATCACTCCCCCCGACAAAGCTCCGTTCAGAACATTGAAGCCGGAAAAAACCCATTCTTTAGAAATTGGTTTTGACGGTACATTCTTACAGAACCGACTGAATATCAACCTGACTTATTATAAAACCAACACTAAAAATCAGTTCTTCTCCGTTGCGGCTCCTTACGAATCAGGCTTGAGAAACCGTTATGTAAACGCCGGTAATGTAGAAAACAAAGGCTTTGAATTCAATATCGGATGGTACGAGCAGTTCACTGACAACTTCAGCTGGAGTACCAACCTGAACTTCTCTTATAATGATAATAAAATCAAAGAATTGGTAGATGACCTTCCCAACGGACTGACATTGACCGATTTCGGAGGTGCAAAAGTTATATTGAAAGAAGGCGGCCACTACGGAGATCTGTATGTACGTCATCTGATGCGTGATGAGAACGGCAAACCCTTGCAAAACGAAAAAGGAGAGCCTATCGTAAGTGGTGATTCTATGGACGAACTGGAATACGCAGGCAATATGAATGCCAAAGTAAATATGGGATGGACAAACACATTCCGCTACAAAGACTTCTCACTATCGTTCCTGATTGATGCTAAATTCGGTGGAAAAGTGATTAGTATGACCGAAGCCGCCTTGGACGGATGGGGCGTATCGAAACGTTCAGGTGAAGCCCGTGATGCCGGCGGTATTACAGTGGACGGAGTAAAATTTGATGCCGACAAGTACTATCGTACCACCGGTAACAACAACTTCAACAGTCCATACGCTGTGGAAAACTATGTTTATGATGCTACCAATATACGTCTTCGTGAAGTGACTTTCGGTTATACCTTCCGTAACTTGCTGGGTGCAGGCAAGAACCTGACAGCAGCCATCATCGGCCGCAACCTGTTTTCTTCCATAAAGACGCCCCGATGGATCCGGATGTATCGGCAGGTACAGGTAATGGAATACAAGGTGTAGATATGTTTGCACTGCCTACCTCACGCAGCTTTGGTCTTAATTTAAAACTTAACTTCTAATGCTTGAAACTATGAAACGGAATAAGATATTAACATACGCCTTCTTAATGGCAATCCCCATGACTACAGGAAACATCTTTTCTTCCTGTACAGACGACTTCGAGAAATTGAATACCAGTAACATACAGGTAGATCCGGCAGACCTTCCTTTTGCCGCACAATGTACCGAACCGATGACCTACTGTTATCCTCCTCAGCAAAATATGTTCCAGTTTTGGACCAACCTGACTATTGACCTTTATGGAGGTTATTTTATGACTCCCAACGGTAACTTCACCAACGGTGATATGGGAGAGAACCGGGGACATAGCGGTGGTATGTACGAAAACTATTATCTCCATATTTTCAATAACACCCGCCGCATCATCGCACAATGTGACGCCAGTGGTGAAAGAGGCCTGTCAGGCGTGATGCGTATCGTACAGGCTTACGGAACATTGATGACCACAGATGCCTACGGACCGATACCTTACAGCTCCATCCTATCGGGAGAAAACGAAGTGTATTTCGAGTTCGACAGCCAGAAAGACCTGTATAAAGCCATGCTTGAAGATCCGAGTACAGCCATTACTGACATCAGTGCCATGGGAGCAGATGAAATAGCCAAATTGAAATCCTTTGACTGTTGGTGCAACGGCGACAAAGACCTATGGGTAAAAATAGCCAATACGATGAAACTACGCATGGCGTTACGCCTGTCCAAACGGGAAACCGAAGCCGGCAACGCCGGAATGAACCTTAAGGCAATCGCTACCGAGGCTGCCCAAAACACTTTGGCAACAGTCAACAAGGATATTCTGATCGATAAAAGTCTTGAGAATGAAATGTGGCTGATGTTCAATTGGGGTGATTGTGGATTCAATGCCAATCTGGTAACTATTATGAGTGGAACCAAAGATCCGCGCCAACCGTTATATATGACCCTGAATACCGGAGATATCAAAAACGAAGCCGGTACTACCACAGTAGCTGCCAATAGTCAATATCTGGGTATCCGTTTTGCCAGTGGCCTGCCTGCCAAACCAAACAGTTGGGGTAACTTCTCCGGTTGGATTCAAGGAAACAACGGTTCCTCTTATTCCATGCCACTGCCCATCATGAAAGCAGCGGAAGCCTATTTCCTACTGGCTGAAGCAAAATTAAGATGGGATATTGGCAGTGAAAGTGTAAAGAACCTATATGAAAATGGAATCCGTGTTTCCATGACTAATGAATTAGCTTATCGGGGGGCTTATGCCGGAATCAAAGAATATCCGGAAGGAGCAGTAGATGCCTACATCAACGGAACAAGCACCCAAATAGACTATACAGATCCCATCAAAGCCGAATTAAGCACTCCGGCTGTAAATAAATTAAGTGTAAAATGGGATGAGAGCGCAAGCAACGAAGAAAAGCTGGAAAGAATCATCACCCAAAAATGGCTCGCCCTATTCCCTCTATCCACCGAGGCTGGGCAGAACAACGCCGCACCGGCTATCCACGCTTCTTCCCTGCATTCGTCAATGAAAGTAATGGAGCCGTAAACACAGAAGAAGGTGTGCGCCGCGTAATTTATAGCAGCCAGGCTTATGATGCCAACGCTAAGGGAGTAGAAGGCGGAATCAAGCTTCTGGACGAAGAAAATTCCAGCAAATTCGGTATTTCCGGCGACAAAGGCGGTACACATCTTTGGTGGGATAATGCTGATAAAGGAAACTTTTAAAGGCAATATTTTAAGGTAAAGACTGTGATTTTTGTTTCAATAGGTATTCCATATTAAAGTTTCGGATAGGGCAGACCGTGAGGTTTGCCCTATTTATGACTACCTCCGAAAAGCCGATACAATAACCTCCCGCACCCGAATTGTTATCATTACTAAATGAAATTAAAGACTTTTTCATCTCTTGTTGCTTGGCAAATAAAAGAAAAGCCGTAAGTTTGCCTTCCAAAAAAGAATAAAACACAGGATGCAATTATCACCCAAGGAATTTGAATACCAATTTCGCTGTCTTTACCGTCCGCTGAATATGTATGCCCTGCGCTATACTGAAAATCTGGATGACGCAGAAGACATCGTCCAACAAGCCTTCTCTGATGTATGGGAGAAGCTTGTCGGAGGCACATCTATTCAAAACCTGAAAGCTTATATGTACCAAACTGTACGTAACCGCTCACTCACACTGATAACCAACCGACAAACACACTGTGAAACAACCGAACTGACAGACTTGGAAGATTTAACAGAAGAAGAACGCATCATCCGGTCAGAACGTGACGCGCGTTTATGGACAGCCATCGACCACCTTCCTACCGAACGGAAAAAGATCTTTCTGCTTTCCAAACGTGACGGCCTTACTTATCAGGAAATTGCCACCGAACTGGGTATTTCTATAAAAACTGTCGAACATCAAATCAGTAAGGCACTGAAAACATTACGAGAAACAGCCATTAAAATATATACTTTTTTCTTCGGATAAAAAAATCGGCAAGCGAATAGGGGGATTTTGTCTTTTCCCTGTCTTAACAATAAAAAGAAAGAAGATCGCATGGAGAAAGAAGAGAAAGATATTCGTTTTGTAGCCCGGTTCTATCGGGAAAACAGGCTGGACACAACACAAGCCTGGCAAAAACTAGGTATCGGCAAACAAAGAAATAACTCTATCTTATTATATAGACTGATAACTATCGCTGCTGTCACTTTCCTGATAGCCGGATTCAGTTGGTGGTGGATATACGACAGGCAAGATTGGATTGTCATTGCCTCATCCGCACACGCTGTCAAAGAAGTCACGCTTCCGGATAACAGCCATATTACGCTGGCAGAGAATTCGGCCTTACAGTATGACCGCTTGGCATACGGTAAAAAAAACAGGAACGTCACTTTAAATGGAAAAGCATATTTTTCAGTCACACATCAAGAACAATGTCCTTTCAGGGTACAGACCGAACTGGCAAACATACAAGTACTGGGTACACAATTCCAAGTAACGGCAAATGCAAATCAGACTTCGGCAACCGTAGAGTCTGGAAAAGTCCGTTTTTATAACAAAGAACAAAAAGAGGCTATTCTGACAAAAGGCATGTATGCCTTCATTAACCAAAAAGGACAAATGCAAATAAACAAACAAAGTGACCCCAACACTTTTGCATGGAAGACCCACGTGTTTGTTTATAATGAAGCCCCCTTGAAAAAGGTAGTAAAAGAATTAGAAGAAGTCTATAAGGTCCATATCGGCGGAATTCCACAAAAAGAGTACTATCTGACCACGACCTTTGACAATACTCCGATAGAAGACATAATTGAAATCATAAACCAAACACTAGATACGAAACTAGACATAACCCAATGATGCAATTCCATTCTAAATTTTCTTTTCTTCTGCTCCTTTGCCTCATGCACATTTGTATTGAGGCAAAAGGAACAGAACATGATGAGCCCCTCGTAACATTAGATATGAAACAAACCCCCATCCGTAAAGTTTTGGCAGAAATCACCCGGCAGACAGGTGTAACCTTTTCGTATGAGTCCTCCTTAACAAAACATCTGTTACCGATAGATATAACAATAACCGCCCAGCCGTTATCCCACTGTTTGCGCATTCTGTTTCAAAACTGCCCGTAGAATATATACAATCAGGCAAATACATCATCCTCAAGAAAAAACAGAAAAACATTGTAATCAGCGGCTTCATACGAGACAAATCCTCCTCAGAGTCCCTTATAGGCGCCTCCATCTATGATGCCAAAAGCCATCAAGGAACAACCAGCAACGCCGACGGCTTTTTCAGTCTGACTCTGGAAGCCGGAAACGATGTATACCTGAACATCTCCTATGTAGGTTATGACAGTTTCCACCGTTCATTCACACAATTGGAACAAGACACGCTGCTTCCGGTTCTGCTGAACAGCCACCAGCAATTAGCCGAAGTGGTAGTGACCGGAGAATATACCTCTTCTCCATTAGTCCAAACATCCGATATGGGACATACCCGTCTCAACAAAGACCTGATCCAACAAACCCCGGTATTATTCGGAGAAGCTGATATTATAAAAACTCTACAGACCTTGCCGGGTGTATCGGCAGGCACAGCCGGATTGGCAGGAATGTATGTGCGGGGCGGTAATGGAGACGACAATCTTTATATGATAGAAGGGAATCCGTTATACCAGATCAACCATGTGGGCGGTCTGTTTTCCTCCTTCAACGCCGAAGCCGTAAAGGATGTAGAATTCTTTAAGTCCGCCTTCCCCGCCCGTTACGGAGGAAGACTGTCCAGCGTAGTCGATATCCATACAAAGGATGGCAACATGAAAGAATATCACGGAAGCGCCATGCTGGGACTGACCTCAGGCAGCCTGAATCTGGAAGGTCCGTTGGTCAAAGACCGGACCTCATTCAACTTTGCATTACGCCGTTCATGGATTGACGCGCTTTCGGCCCCAACCATCGCCATCTGGAACGCTACCAGAAATAAAGGAGAAACCCAAATAGTGGCACGATACGCTTTTACCGACATGAACTTTAAACTCAACCACCAGTTCAATGACCGCAGCCGCGGATATGCCGGTCTTTACTGGGGAAACGATTTTTTGAAAGGAGGAGAAAAAGAGAAGGTGACAACGGATATGAAAGCAGAAACACCGGCAGACTGCGATGGGGAAACATCATGGCATTTACCGGCTGGTCATACGTATTCAACAACCAACTCTTCGGTAATGTGAATGCCGCCTTTACCCACTATTCTTCCACCTTGAAAGGAGACTACTACCAAGGAACAGAAGCCAACTACGTATCACAGGAAAGTTCAACCCGGAACCGCATTGACGACCTCAGCATACGAGCCAATTTCGATTTCCGCCCCAATGCTTCCCACCAGTTGCATTTCGGCACTCATTATATTTACCACCGTTTTCATCCCGTAGACGAAAAATCGCATTTTTCCAATGGCATGACCACCCAGACCAGACAAAACAACGACACTGCCCTACCTGCACATGAATTAGGCATATATATGGAAGAAGACTGGAAAATGAACAAAAGAATACGTTTGAACGCTGGGGTTCACCTCGGACTATACACCATTGACGGGAAAACGTACACTTCCCTGGAACCCCGTTTTTCCAGTCGTTTCCTGATCAATCCGCAACTCAGCCTCAAAGCCTCTTATACCCGGATGAGCCAATATGTACATCAAGTCAATGAAAGCTACATCAACCTGCCCACAGACACATGGATACCGGTCAGCCGCAAGCTGAAACCGATGCAGAGCGACCAACTGGCTGTAGGAGCTTATTACACCACCGGCAACAAAATCTACTCTTTCTCCATAGAAGGATATTATAAATGGATGAAACATCTGATGGACTATAAAGACAACTACCAGTTTCTCCCTCCTTCCACCAGCTGGGAAGACAAACTGACTCAAGGAAAAGGACGTTCTTACGGCGTAGAACTTATTGCCCGCAAAGAAAAAGGGAAAATAACTGGATGGGCAGGCTATACTCTAAGCTGGAATGACAGACAGTTCACTGAGATAAATAAAGGCAAGCGTTTTCCTGCCAAATTCGACAACCGGCATAAATTCAATATAATAGCCAATTGGAAAAT
>OKWD01000127.1_pt1 | contig 13641 bp, 13 predicted proteins | sample 1607011 | NCBI WGS metagenome assembly OKWD01 (sample SAMN04414077, study PRJEB24778) | human gut metagenome | material: faecal | host: Homo sapiens | reverse complement strand
CCGTGGATAGTATGCAATCCTCATATAAAAAAGAAAATAAACTGTCACATCCGTCACATCTGTCACATGGTAACTTATACACTTGAATCACAACGTGTTGCGATGGTGACGGATAGCGTGACGGATACGGTGACAGACTTTTGTTAATCTTGCACATATGCTACAGCCTCTTTTTACATGCATGATGTGGGTTGTCCACTTGTTGGAACAGTTTGTTCCGTCCAGTGGAACAATAGTTTCATGCTAATGGAACAACTTATTCCTGCTAGTGGAACAACTTATTCCTATATGTAAAGACAGGTTGTACCATGCGCTAGAATTAATGGTTTCTATTAGAAAAACTCATTGTTCCAAATGGTGCAATACATTGTATCATAGCATATAATGGTCTGGATTATACCTGTCGCGAATGCATTCCTTCAATATCTTTCCGCTTCACCTCCCTATCGGAAATTCCTGTGCCCTTCGCGTCCTTTTTGAAAGAAACCTTCCTGTATATTGCTTTGTTTCCCGATTTTATCCGTATCTTTATAGATTGGAAAAAACGAATAAATACACGATAAATGATAAAGATTACCCAGGTACGCGACGGCGGAAACCATGTAACCCAGAGCACTCTTACACTGGATGCATGGGTAGAGAGAATGAAAGAGGAAGTGAAAACCTGTCCCGTCACCATGTTCAGAAGCCAGTTGCGCCATGTCCTCCCCGGCGACCATTGCGAGGCGGCGGACAAACTGCCCAAGATGATGCCTGCCGCCGAGTTCCGCAAGACGGAGGGCGGACAGTGCATGAAGGCTTATAACGGATTGGTGGAACTGACCGTAGGCCCCTTGGCGGGCAGGGCGGAAGTGGAGCAGGTGAAACGGGAGGCATGGAAGTTGCCGCAGACGCGGTGCGCCTTTATGGGCGCCAGCGGACATTCGGTGAAAATCCTGGTGGCTTTCACCCGACCCGACAATACGCTGCCCCTTACCCGTGCGGAGGCGGAAGCGTTTCATGCTCATGCCTACATCATGGCGGTGAAGTGCTACCAGCCCCAGTTGTCATTCGATATCCGTCCCAAGGAACCTTCCCTGGAACAATATTCACGCCTTTCCTATGACCCCGATGTGCTTTACCGGCCGGACTCCGTGCAGTTCTACCTGTCACAGCCTATGGGGATGCCCGATGAAATGGCCTTGCACACCGAACCTGCTGTCTCCGGCCAGCGTCCTTTGGAACGTGCCTTGGGGAGTTATGAAACGGCAGATGCGCTCTCCATGCTGTTCGAGGCGGCCTTGAGGCAGGCTTACATTGATTTGGATAAGCCCGATCCGGCCGATGAAAAGTCCTCCTATAGCTGGGATACCCTTCTTTCGCAACTGGCGTTGAACTGTTTCCGGTCGGGCATTCCGGAGGAGCGGTGGTCAGCAGGGCGCGTTTCCGTCATTTTGTACGCAAACCGTTGGACTGGTGCGTCAGGTGGTGCGGAATGTGTACAGCCGGCGTCAGGATTTCGGAAGCAAATGCGCTTTGAGCCGTGAGCAGCAATTGTCGGTCCTCATTGCCGAGTTTATGAAAAAGACGTTATGAATTTCGCTTTAACGTGCAGACCGGAGAGGCGGAGTTCCGCGAGCGGCATTCCTTCTGCTTCCGCTTTCAGCCGGTGGACAAGCGTGCGCTGAACAGCATCGCCCTGGATGCACAGGCCGAAGGTATCCCCCTGTGGGACAGGGATATCAGCCGCTATGTGTATTCCAATCGTGTGCCGGTGTATAATCCGCTGGAGGATTTTTTGTTCAACCTTCCGGAGTGGGACGGACGCGACCGCATCCGTCCGTTGGCGCAGACCGTACCTTGTGACAATCCGCATTGGCCCGAATTGTTCCATCGCTGGTTTCTGAACATGGTGGCTCATTGGCGGGGGATGGACAAGCGCTATGCCAACAGTGTTTCGCCCCTGCTGGTGGGAGCGCAGGGAACGCGCAAGTCCACCTTTTGCCGCAGCATCATGCCGCCTTCCGAATGTTCCTACTATACGGACAGCCTCGATTTCTCACGCAAGAAAGATGTCGAACTAAGCCTGAATCGATTCGCGCTGATCAATATTGACGAGTTCGACCAGGTGAGCGCCACACAACAGGGATTCTTGAAGCACATTCTGCAAAAGCCGGTGGTGAATGCGCGCCGGCCTTACGGCACATCGGTGGTGGAGATGCGCCGCTATGCTTCGTTCATTGCCACCAGTAACCACAAGGATTTGCTGACCGATCCTTCGGGCAGCCGCCGCTTCATCTGCATTGAGGTGAAGGGGGTGATTGATACCTCGCGTCCCATAGACTACGATCAGTTGTATGCACAGGCCATGCACGAGCTGGCGCACGGTGAGCGTTACTGGTTTAATGATGCGGACGAGTATGTCATGACGGAGGCGAACCGCGAATTTCAGCAATATTCTCCTGAAGAGCAGTTCCTTTTCCGTTATTTCCGCATGGCGGAAGCGGGGGAAGAGGGCGAGTGGATGGCGCCTGCCGAAATATTGAAGATATTGCATCAGGAAGTGGATATTCCATTGAACGCCAAGAGGGTGGCGGCATTCGGACGAATTTTGAGGAAACAGGGTATTCCTTCACGGCATACACGTAAAGGCACTGTGTATCAGCTGGTAAGGGCATGATGAGATCCGGAGGCGGCGGTGTGACAGATAAAAGTCCGTCACACCATCCGTTACACCATCTGTCATAGTGGTAAACTATTGTCGTACAATGTGTTGCATGCGGCTGTGACAGTGTGACGGATATTACCAGTTAAATTCATTTGTGTAGTAGTCGAATGACGGCTCTTCGCTGATGCCTCTCTGGCGGAACAGCATGCGAATGGTCTGTTGGTCTTGTGGCGCAAAAGGGCGTTCCTTGCGGAAGCACCGGTAATACTGGCTTCTGCCCAGGTGGTTGATGATCATATTGCGCAGCAGGCTGCCTTCTTTGTAGGGCACATTGTCCAGCAGGTGGGTGACTCCCCATGCCATCCGCACTTTGTCGGTGGAACGGAACAGTTCACATTCTTCACCCTCCTTGGGATAACGGAGCGGGTTTACCACTTTGAGAAATAGATGTTCATCCGTATCCTGCAGGGCGGCAGTTCGTCTCAGGCAGTTTTGGGAACGGGGCATGTGGCGTTAAGGCAGCGTGCGAAGTCTTTGGGCGCAAGGGAAATTGCGGTTGTTTTCCATGTTTCTTTTGTTTCTTTTGTTCAAAGTACAAATTTAATGAAAAACACTGGACCTGAAGAATAAAAGCGCTTCATTTGTTTCATGAACTCCCTGTTTTTTTGTAATTGTTTTATGTGAGCCATTTGGGGGACTGATTCTTTTTATTTCTGCAAAATTTCGTATTCTCTTAGCAAAAAATATTCTATCGTTTTCCCATATTGAATAAAATGCGTATATTTGCACGCAATAAAATCTAAACGCATAAAGCCCTATGTCATTTATTGCAGATAAAATCGTAATGGACGGATTAACCTACGACGATGTATTGTTGATCCCCGCCTATTCTGAAGTTTTACCAAAAACAGTCGAACTCACGACTAAGTTCTCACGCAACATCGAGTTGAAAGTCCCTTTTGTGACTGCCGCTATGGATACGGTTACAGAAGCGAAAATGGCCATTGCCATTGCCCGTGAAGGGGGAATCGGTGTGATTCACAAAAACATGTCTATCGAAGAGCAGGCACGTCAGGTAGCCATAGTGAAACGTGCGGAAAACGGTATGATTTATGATCCTGTGACTATCAAGAGAGGATCTACTGTGAGAGATGCACTTGCGTTGATGTCTGAATATAGAATCGGCGGTATCCCTGTAGTAGACGATGAAAGATATTTGGTAGGTATTGTGACGAACCGTGACCTTCGTTTTGAGAAGGATATGGACAAACGTATTGATGAGGTAATGACGAAGGAGAATATTGTCACTACCAACCAGTCCACTGACATGGAGGCTGCCTCACGGATTCTGCAAGAGCATTAAGATTGAAAAAGTTGCCGGTGGTGGATAAGGAAGGTAAACTGGTAGGTCTTATTACTTATAAAGATATTACAAAAGCAAAAGATAAACCGATGGCTTGCAAGGATGCCAAAGGACGTTTGCGTGTGGCTGCCGGTGTAGGGGTTACTGCCGATACGCTGGACCGTATGCAGGCCTTGGTTGATGCCGGTGCGGATGCAATCGTTATTGATACGGCTCATGGCCACTCCATGTATGTGATCGAAAAATTGAAAGAAGCTAAGAAACGTTTCCCGAATATTGATATTGTGGTAGGTAATATCGCTACGGGCGAAGCTGCCAAAATGTTGGTGGAAGCCGGTGCGGATGGTGTGAAGGTCGGTATCGGTCCGGGTTCTATCTGTACTACCCGTGTGGTTGCCGGTGTGGGTGTTCCCCAGCTTTCTGCCGTTTATGATGTTGCCAAGGCGCTGAAAGGTACAGGTATACCCTTGATTGCTGATGGTGGCTTGCGTTATTCGGGGGATGTGGTAAAAGCTTTGGCTGCCGGCGGTTATAGTGTAATGATCGGTTCATTGGTTGCCGGAACGGAAGAGTCACCGGGTGATACGATTATCTTTAACGGACGTAAATTCAAATCTTATCGTGGAATGGGATCTTTGGAAGCGATGGAGAACGGCTCGAAGGATCGTTATTTCCAGAGCGGAACTGCCGATGTGAAGAAACTGGTTCCGGAAGGTATTGCAGCCCGTGTACCTTATAAAGGTACTTTGTATGAAGTGATTTACCAGCTGGTAGGTGGTCTTCGTGCGGGAATGGGATATTGTGGCGCTGCTAATATAGAACAATTGCATGATGCCAAATTCACCCGTATTACTAACGCAGGTGTATTGGAAAGTCATCCGCATGATGTGGCCATAACCAGCGAGGCTCCTAACTACAGCCGTCCTCAATAAAATGTATGAATGATGCCGCATAGAATGGTCGGTATTCTGTCACTTCTCCTTGTGTTCGCGTTGGAAATGCGGGCGCAAGGAGAAGTTGTGTTATCTATTGACGGTGAACCTGTAAAACGTTCCGAGTTTGAATATTATTTTCGTAAATCTTCTCATCGGACCCCGCTTTCTTTTCTACCTTCTTTTATCAACTATAAATTAAAAAGTACGCTATGCACATGATATGGGAATAGATACGTTGTCTGTTTTCCGCAGGCAGGTGGACTGGTATCGGGGCAAACTTTTAAGAACTTATTTGGCAGATGCAGAAAAGGAGGAACAGGCTGCCCGCCGGTTATACCTGCAAGGTGAACAACGTTTGCAGGCAAATGATTGGATCAAAATTGCCCATATTAGCAAATATTTATCCCAGAATGCAAGCCGTCAGGAGGAAATGAGGGTGCGGCAGCAAATGGATTCGGTTTATGAAGCATTGCGGGAAGGCGCGGATTTTGCAACGCTGGCCCGCCGGTACTCGGATGATGAAGCTTGTAAAAATGTGGGAGGAGTGTTGCCGTGGATGCCTGTGAACAAGAATATGCAGGAATGGATAGACAAACTGGAATCTTTGGAAAGAAATAAGATTTCAGCTCCTTTTTATTCACCTATGGGCATTCATATAGTGAAATGGATAGACCGCAGGCAGGGTGTCAGTTTTGAAGAAAAACGGGAACAGTTATTGAATTATCTGGAGAAGAATGGCAATTGTACATGGAAGGAGCTTTCTGCAGAACAGAAGGAAGAACTGGAGTTCCGGGTGCAGGAATTGCAGGATGGTTTGCTTGCGGCTTATTTGTCGCAAAAATATCAATCGGGTGATGAAGCCTGGAATGAGGATGACCTGGAACGCTTCTTCAAGCAACATAAATCAGACTATGCCTGGGAATTGCCGCATTATCGGGGAGCAGTGATTCATTGTAAAGATAGAAAAACGGCTTCAGCTATTAAGAAACAATTGAAAAAAAAAACCGGTATCCCAGTGGAAGATATATTACATACACTGACTGGAGATGATGCTTCCTCCAAAGTTCGTATGGAAGCAGGTGTCTTTCAGATAGGGACCAACAGGTATATTGATAAATTGGTCTTTAAATGCGGTAGCTTTCAGCCTGAGCCGGATTTACCTTATACTTTTGTGATGGGAAAGAAGTTAAAGAAAGGTCCTGAAAGTTATGAGGATGTAAGAGAAGCGGTTGTCAAGGATTATCTGACTGTCTATGAGGATGCCTGGTTGAAAGATTTGAAGCGGAAATATAAGGTTGAAATTAACCAAGAGGTTTTAAAAACAGTTAATAATAACGGAAGTAATTAATTATTGCAGTATCTTCGTTCACTATTTTAATGTTATATGAATATCGTGAAAAACTGGGGGGTGTTACTTGTTATAGCAGGTGCTTTGTCGGGATGCGGCCAGGAGCACGACCATAAGGGGAGGACTCCTTTAGTGGAAGTTGCTGGTGAATATCTCTATAAAGAAGATTTGCAGGCGGCGTTGCCTTTCCATATTTCAAAAGACGATAGTGTCTTGTTTGCCGAGCACTATATAAAAAAACTGGGTGGAGGATGTGCTGCTTTTTGATAAAGCGGAAGGAAATATTCCTGATAATGCAAAGATTGCCAAGTTAGTGGAGAACTATCGCAGGGCATTGATCATGCATACGTATCAGGAGGAACTGGTTAATCAGAAACTGGCCAATGAGATAAGTGATGAGGAAATCAGCGCTTATTATGAGAAAACAAGGAGTTGTTTCATACAGAACATCCTTTTGTGAAAGGGCTGTTTATAAAAGTTCCTCTTCATTCTCAGGATTTGGCAAGTGTACGCAAATGGTATAAAAAAAATAACCGGGATGCTATTGAGAGCCTGGAAAAATACAGTTTGCGCAATGCGGTGAGCTATGATTATTTTTATGACCGTTGGATGCCATTGTCCGATATTGCTGTCAAAATACCTTTGAAAGCGCTTGATACGGATGAGAACTATTTGGACAAGAACCGGAATATAGAGGTAAAAGACACGGCGTTTTGTTATTTCCTGCATGTAGAGGAATTCTTGGGTAAGGACCAACAGAGGCCGCTGGATTTTGCAAAGACGGAAATTAAGGAGATTTTAATAAACCTGAAGCGGGTTGAATTTATAAATAAAGTCAAAGAAGAGTTATACCGACACGCTTCGGACAGGAACAAGATTAATTACTATTATTTGAATTCAAATGAATAAATTGATGTGTACCAAAGTTTATGCACTGATGCTGATGCTGTTTGCCGTTGTTTCAGTATACGGGCAAGACAATGTGATAGACGAGGTTGTATGGGTAGTAGGTGATGAGGCCATTCTAAAATCGGACGTGGAGAATGAACGTCTGAATGCCCAGTATGAAGGCCGCAAGTTTGACGGTGATCCGTATTGTATTATTCCGGAGCAGCTTGCCATCCAGAAATTGTTTCTTCATCAGGCTGCTATTGATAGTATTGAGGTTTCCGAACAGGAAATTATCAGTGATGTGGAAAGACGTACAAATTGGCTGATTGATCAGATTGGTTCTAAGGAAAAAGTAGAAGAATATTATAATAAGACTTCTACACAAATACGCGAAATGCTCCGCGAGAATATACGTGATGGAAAAACGGTGCAGAAAATGCAGCAGCAGATTGTGGGGGATATCAAGATTACTCCGGCCGAAGTCCGTCGTTATTTCAAGGATCTTCCTCAAGACAGTATTCCTTTTATTCCTACTCAGGTAGAAGTGCAGATCATTACTATGGAACCTAAGATTCCGCAGGAAGAAATTGAGCGTGTGAAGAAGACTTTGCGTGACTATACGGAACGTGTTACTTCCGGTGAAATAGCTTTCTCCACTTTGGCACGTCTGTATTCGGAAGATGAAGGTTCGCGCCGCCGTGGTGGCGAACTCGGCTTTATGGGCAGGGCTGAGCTGGTACCTGAATATGCGAATGTGGCATTCAATCTGCAAGATCCTAACAAGGTATCCAAGATTGTGGAGTCTGAATTCGGCTTCCATATTATCCAGTTGATGGAAAAACGTGGTGACCGTATCAATACCCGCCATATCTTGTTAAAACCGAAAGTGGATGAAAAAGATCTGGAAGCAGCCTTGTTACGTCTGGATTCTATTGCCAATGATATCCGTAATGAGAAATTTACTTTTGATGATGCCGCTACTTATATCTCTCACGATAAGGACACGCGTAATAACCATGGTTTGATGGCGAATCCGCAGACTGGTACGGCGCGTTTTGAAATGCAACAATTGGCACAGGTGTCACAAGAGGCTGCAAAGATGGTGGAAGGCATGAATGTGGGGGAAATTTCCAAACCTTTTACCATGATTAATGCAAAAGGAAAGGAAATTTGCGCTATCGTGAAATTGAAAACCCGCTTGAACGGGCATAAGGCAACCATAACGGAAGACTACCAACGGCTGAAAGGCATCGTGATGGAAAAACGCAGCGAAGAAAAACTTGATAAGTGGATCAGGGATAAACAAAAACATACCTACGTGCGTATTAATGAGAAGTGGCAGAAATGCGATTTCAAATATCCGGGTTGGGTAAAGAAATAATGTAGTGTATAAAGTATATGCTTGGAAAAAGAAAGAATAAATACTCTTCGGGCAGGCATAGGATACTTGTGGTAAGTGTCCTGTGCCTGTTCGGCTTTTGCTTGCTGGCTCAGGTGAGACCGGCTAAAAAAGGGGAACAGAAACCGGCTAAAAGCAAGGTGTATCTGTTGCATTCGGATGTGTTGAAGAAAAGTCCGTTGAATCCGGACCCGGATGCACAGATTCTGATTGGAAACGTTGCGTTCCGTCACGACAGTGTATATATGTATTGTGACAGTGCCTGTTTCTATGAGAAAACGAATTCGCTGGAAGCTTTTGACAATGTGAAGATGGTGCAGGGGGATACCTTGTTTCTGTATGGGGACTATTTGTTTTATGACGGAAATACCCAGATTGCCCAGGTACGCTATAATGTACGCATGGAAAACAAGAATACGACTTTGTTGACGGATAGCCTGAACTACGATCGTATTTATAATTTGGGATATTACTTTGATGGCGGGACGATTGATGGACGAGGAGAATGTATTGACTTCGGAATGGGGGGAATATAGTCCGGCTACCAAAATATCTGTGTTCAATTATGATGTGAAGTTGGTCAATCCTAAGTTTACTTTGACTTCCGATACATTACGATACAGCACAGCAACCAAAATAGCCAATATCCTTGGTCCGTCCGATATTGTCAGTGATGCTAACCATATTTATTCGGAATTGGGCTTTTATAATACTCAGATAGGGCAGGCGGAATTGTTGGACCGGTCCGTGCTGACCAATGAGGGGAAGCGTTTGACTGGAGACAGTCTGTTTTATGATCGTGTAAAAGGATACGGGGAGGCGTTTGATAATGTGATCATGACAGATACTGTAAACAAGAATATGCTGACTGGTGATTATTGTTATTATAATGAATTGACCAAGTATGCTTTTGCTACTAAAAAAGCGGTGGCAGTGGATTATTCACAAGGTGACAGCTTGTTTATGCATGCCGATACATTGCAAATGTATACCTACTATTTGAATACTGATTCTATGTTCCGGGAAACGCGGGCGTATCATAAAGTACGTATGTATCGCACGGATGTGCAGGGGGTATGCGATTCGTTGGTCTTTTCCTCCAAGGATAGCTGCCTGACCATGTATTATGACCCTATACTGTGGAATAACAACCAGCAGTTGCTGGGAGAGAAAATCATGATTTATATGAATGACAGTACGATAGACTGGGGCACATATTTACTAGAATCATGGCTTTGTCTGTAGAACAACTGATTCTACTTAGTTATAATCAGGTGACAGGAAAAGAGATGAAGGCTTGGTTTCAAGGCGGTGAGATGCGCAAAGTAGATGTGATCGGTTCGGTTCGTCTGGTATATTATCCGATGGAAAGCGACAGTACACTGATTGGAATGAATGTTTCTGAAACCAGTCTGCTGAATATGTTTCTGGAAAACCGGAAGATGAAAAAAATGATTATGAGTCCGAAATCGAACGGTACTCTTTATCCTATGCTCCAACGTCCGCCGGAGAAGATGAAGTTGGATAACTTTGTGTGGTTTGACTATATCCGTCCGCTTGATAAAGAGGATATCTTTAAGTGGCGTGGAAAGAAAGCCGGTCAGGGGTTGAAGAAGAGTAACCGGAGCGCTGTTCCTTTGCCCAATCATAATTTATTTAATAAAAAGAAATAGCTATGGGAATGTTTAAGATGGAAAAAGCCCCGCCGTTTCAACCATCAATATATTTATGTGGATGAACGGAAGGAGAAGCTGCAAAAACTGGAGGAGAAAGCCAAACGCGAGTTGGGTATGCTTCCTCCCAAAGAATTTTCTCCGGAAGATATCCGTGGAAAGTTCGTTCAAGGTACCAAGCATTTAAAACGCAGAAAAGAAAGCGGGCGTAAGCCGATGACTTATGGAGCTTTGTTTGTGGCCATTTTGGTTTTGTTGTATATTCTGCATTACCTGGTGACCGGTGAGTTTACTTTTTAATTACGTAAGTTTATAAGATATATGAGCGATATTATCCGTTTGCTGCCGGATTCCGTTGCCAATCAGATAGCAGCGGGAGAGGTGATTCAGCGTCCTGCATCAGTGATTAAAGAATTGGTGGAGAATGCTATCGACGCAGGTGCTCAGCACGTTGACGTGTTGGTAGTGGATGCAGGAAAGACTTCCATTCAGGTGATTGATGATGGAAAAGGTATGTCGGAAACAGATGCACGTTTGTCTTTTGAGCGCCATGCGACTTCTAAAATTCGTGAAGCTGCTGATTTGTTTGCTTTGCATACCATGGGATTTCGTGGAGAGGCTTTGGCTTCTATTGCTGCTGTGGCTCAGGTGGAGCTTCGTACTCGTATGGAAGGGGAGGAATTGGGAACGATGTTGACGATATCCGGTTCCAAGGTAGAGGGACAGGAAGCGGTTTCGTGCCCGAAAGGTAGTAGCTTCTGTGTGAAGAATTTATTCTTTAATGTACCGGCGCGTCGTAAGTTCTTGAAATCGAATCAGACGGAGCTGAGTAATATATTGACGGAGTTTGAACGGATTGTATTGGTTAATCCGGAGGTGTCTTTCACTTTGCACCATAATGGGGCGGAACTGTTCAATCTTCCTGCACTTCAGTTGCGCCAACGTATCATGGGAGTTTTCGGAAAGAAAATAAATCAGGAGTTGTTATCGCTGGATGTAGATACTACAATGGTCCGTGTTTCCGGGTTTGTAGGAAAACCTGAAACAGCCCGTAAGAAAGGAGCCCGCCAATATTTCTTTGTAAACGGGCGATATATGCGCCATCCTTATTTTCATAAGGCTATCATGGATGCATACGAGCAGTTGGTTCCCGTGGGTGAGCAAGTATCTTATTTCATTTATTTTGAGGTGGATCCTGCTAATATTGATGTGAACATACATCCTACTAAAACAGAGATAAAGTTTGAGAACGAGCAAGCCATCTGGCAGATATTGGCAGCTGCCGTGAAAGAAACTCTAGGTAAGTTCAATGCGGTACCTTCCATTGATTTTGATACGGAGGGAATGCCGGATATTCCAGCCTTTGATGCATCTCCATACACTGGTATACAGCCACCAAAGACGACTTATAATCCTGATTATAATCCTTTTAATGTTTCGGCTGCTCCTCCCTCTTCTTATTCAAAGCCTAGTAAGGACTGGGAACAACTGTATGCGGGGCTGGAACGTCATGCTTCTTCTCAAAACTTTCATCCTGACGAGAATGATTATAGGGCGGAAGAGGCTTCTCCTGCGGAGGAAAATCCCGGATTGTATGATCATGTGGAGGACTCTTCAGTCAGTGAGAAATCTGGCCAGCATTATCAGTTTAAAGGACGTTTTATTTTGACTTCTGTAAAGTCCGGCTTAATGATCATTGATCAGCAGCGTGCCCATATCCGTATTTTATATGACAAGTATATAGACCAGATAAGTCGTCGTCAAGGTGTTTCTCAAGGAATGCTGTTTCCGGATATTGTGCAGTTTCCGCTTTCCGAAGTGGCTATTTTGCAGGAAATTATGGAAGACTTGTCTTTCCTGGGATTTGAACTGACTGATTTGGGAGGAGGAAGTTATGCCATAAACGGTGTTCCTGCAGGTATTGAAGGCCTTAACCCGATAGACTTGATCCAAAATATGGTGCATACAGCTATGGAAAAAGGTGGCAAGGTAAAAGAAGAGGTGCAGAGTATTCTGGCATTGACTTTGGCTAAAGCGGCGGCAATTGTTCCCGGACAAGTGTTGACGAATGAGGAAATGACAGGTTTGGTGGATGGCTTGTTTGCTGTGGCTACTCCTAATTATACTCCGGATGGTAAAACGGTTCTTTCCGTGATTAATGAGGATGATTTGGAAAAACTGTTTAAATAATTTGCCAATGTGCTGGTTTGCCAATGTGCTGCTCTATGTCCGCATGGTAATTGACACATTGGCATATTGACACATTGTTACATTATAAAGAACGTGAAGATTCTTGAACTAAATAAAAACAAATTCAACACACCGTTATTCTTTGGCAGGACTTTTGTACTTTTGAAAACTCATTTGCCGTAGAAAGTTTTTTTGAGTAAGGACTTTGGGCAGACAATAAACTATTATATGAAAATAACATTACTTAGCTTGGTCCTGTGCCTGCTTTGTTCTTTGAATATGGCGGCACAAGGAAGTGACATAGGTAGTAATCCTGAGGATACCACCATCCATCAACTTTCAAAAAAAGAATTAAGACGCCGGAAGGTGGCTAAGCGCAATATACATTATAATATATTGGGAGGACCGAGTTATACTCCGGACTTTGGTGCGTTAATAGGAGGTAGTGCTCTTGTTACATTTCGTATGAATCCGTCGGATACCTTGCAGAAACGTTCTGTGTTGCCGATGGCTGTTGCGGTAATGTTCGAGGGGGGCTTGAATCTGATGGTGAAGCCTCAGTTGTTTTTCAAAAATGATAAATTCCGTATTTTTGGAAAATTCACTTACAAGAATACATTGGAGAATTTTTATGGTATCGGCTATGCTACCAATAAGCATTATGAGCGCAGTGACTCTACCAGTGAATATCGTTATAGCGGTTTCCAGATTAATTCCGTGGTTTTTATTCCGTTTGGGTAAAAGTAATTTCTTTGCCGGTCCCCAGATTGACTTGAGTTATGATAAAATATCCGAGCCTGCCAAGTATTTGGTAGATCAGCCTGATTACAAAAGGTTGGGAGGCACTGCTCACGGATATTCCAATTTCAGTTCGGGAGTGGGATTTCTGCTGACTTATGACAGCCGGGATATTCCTGCCAATGCTTATAAAGGCATTTATCTGGATTTTCGTGGGCTGATGTACCAGAAGTTTTTTGGGAGGAGATAATAACTTCTACCGCTTGGAAGTGGACTACCGCCAATACAAAAAGGTAGGAAATAGAAAAGTTATAGCTTGGAGTGCCCAAACCAAGAATGTATTTGGGGATGTTCCTATGAACCAATATGCTTTAAGTGGCACTCCTTTTGATCTTCGTGGATATTATATGGGGCAGTATCGTGATAAATCCTCTCATGTGGTGCTTGCCGAATATCG
>OKWD01000126.1_pt1 | contig 13657 bp, 12 predicted proteins | sample 1607011 | NCBI WGS metagenome assembly OKWD01 (sample SAMN04414077, study PRJEB24778) | human gut metagenome | material: faecal | host: Homo sapiens | reverse complement strand
CCCAAGCCGATTTCCTGTGCAATCTGAGTTGCATTGATATAATAAACAGTAATATTATGTTGTGCAAAGTACTTCTTAACCTTGTTAGGCAGATTCTTAGCCAGTTCTTCACCTTCCCAAATAGTATTCAACAGGAATGAACCGTTATCACGAAGTCCGCGAGTTACATCGTAACATGTGCAGGTAAGCCTGTACGTGGCAAGCTACAAAGTTCGGAGTGTTTACCAAATAAGTAGAACGGATAGGAGTATCGCCGAAACGGAGGTGAGAGCAAGTGAAACCACCTGATTTCTTAGAGTCGTATGAGAAATAAGCCTGGCAGTGCTTGTCGGTGTTGTCACCGATAATCTTCACAGAGTTCTTGTTGGCACCTACAGTACCGTCAGCACCTAATCCGTAGAATTTAGCTTCGAACATGCCTTCGCCGCCCAATGCGATTTCTTCTTCCTGGGGAAGAGAAGTGAAAGTTACATCGTCTACGATACCCACAGTGAAGTGGTTTTTCGGCATTGGCAGAGCCAAATTCTTGAATACAGCGATGATTTGAGCCGGAGTAGTGTCTTTAGAACCTAAACCGTAACGTCCACCTACGATAACCGGGGCGTTTTCTGTTCCATAGAAGCAGTCTTTAACATCCAGATACAAAGGTTCACCGTTTGCTCCCGGTTCTTTAGTACGGTCAAGAACTGCGATAGTCTTGGCAGTCTTAGGTACAGCAGCCAAGAAATGTTTAGCAGAGAACGGACGGTATAAGTGTACAGAAACCAAACCTACTTTTTCACCTTTGCTCATCAAGTAGTCGATAGCTTCGCGGGCAGCTTCTGTAACAGAACCCATTGCGATAATTACGCGTTCAGCGTCTTCAGCACCATAGTAATCGAACAAACCATGAGGACGGCCTGTGATTTTGCTGATTTCGTTCATGTATTCTTCTACGATAGCCGGAACAGCTTCATAGAAGTTATTGCAAGATTCTCTGTGCTGGAAGAAGTGATCGGGGTTTTCAGCCATACCGCGTGCAACAGGGTTGTTAGGATTCAACGCGCGTTGACGGAATTCTGCCAAAGCCTGTTGATCAATCAGACCTGCCAGATCTTCATTCTCCAGCATTTCAATTTTTTGGATTTCGTGAGAAGTACGGAAACCATCGAAGAAGTTGACGAATGGCACGCGAGATTTGATAGTAGCAAGATGAGCTACAGCAGCCATATCCATAACTTCTTGTACAGAACCTTCGCACAACATGGCGAAACCTGTTTGGCGGCAAGACATGACGTCCTGATGGTCACCAAAGATACACAATGCGTGTGAAGCCAATGTACGAGCCGATACGTGGAATACGCAAGGCAGGAATTCACCGGCAATTTTGTACATGTTAGGGATCATTAGCAACAGACCCTGAGATGCAGTGTAAGTGGTAGTCAACGCACCTGCCTGAAGAGAACCATGAACAGCACCTGCTGCACCGCCTTCTGACTGCATTTCTTGTACCAAAACTGTTTCGCCGAAGATGTTTTTACGACCTGCGGCAGCCCATTCGTCTACGTATTCAGCCATAGTAGACGACGGAGTGATGGGATAGATAGCAGCTACTTCAGAAAACATATACGAGATATGTGCTGCTGCCTGGTTACCATCACAAGTGATGAATTTTTTTTGTTTAGTCATACAATTACTAATTATTAGGTAATAAAATCTATTCTCTATCTCTTAATATAAAAAGCCGAAAAGCCATAATGGGATCATATTTCCGTGTCCTAATTCCAATTTGTGTAGGGCATAATACACGTTTGGATTATTTTTGAACTTGCACCCTTCTGCGCAAATACGGAAATGCAGTCCGTTGTCTACCATAAATGAAGTGCCTTTATCGCCTTTATATAGTTTATGGTCCTTATACAGGGTATTCATGAAAAATGTATCCAAAACATCCTGTTCTTCGACCTTTACCGGATAAATGGAGTACATCAGGTTGGTGTTGTGCATCATCAGTTTGGAAGGTTTCTTGGGAAATTCCTCTCCCTTGGGATAAACCATATTGATAAGACGCGCATCTGCCAGATACTTAATGTAATTCATCACCGTGGCACGTGAAGTTTGAATCTCCGTGGCCAGCTGGCTGACGTTCGGAGCAACGGGTCCGTCCACAGCTAGCAAATATAGTAATTTTTTTATCTTTGAAAGATATTTCAGCTCAATTTGTTTGATAAGAAGTATATCTACTTCTATCATCATATTCATGGTTTTTAGCAGATTCTCCGAAAAGTTACGTTTTTCCAGGAAGAATGGGTAGAAACCGTGATGCAGATAGTCTTGAAAATAATCCAACGGCTTCACATTGCGCAGGATGGTTTTCGCTATCTGTTCGTGATTCTCCAAAATTTCTTGTAAGGTATAGGCACGGAAACAATTACCGCTTTGCAGATTCAGATATTCGCGGAATGAGAAACCTCTCAGGTAGTATACCTTGACAATGCCGCTCAGTTCTGGATTTTCTTCTTTCAGTCGCATCACGGATGATCCGGTGAATATAATCTTCAGAGTAGGAAACATTTCATAGCAAGCACGCAGGTCGTGGCTCCATTCGGGATACTTGAACACTTGGTCTATCAACAAAACTTTTCCTCCTCGTTTTACGAATTCTGCGGCAAACTCCACTAACGTATATTTAGAGAAGTAAAAGTTATTCATGTTGATGAACAGACATGAGTGATCCGTTCCGAACTTTTCTTTTGCATATTGCAGGAGGAAAGTCGTTTTCCCTACGCCACGAGTACCCTTGATGCCGATCAGTCTGTCGTTCCAGTCTATTTCGTCCATCAAGTCCCGGCGAACAGGAGCATTTGTATGTTCCACCAGATAACTGTGTGTTCTGTAAAAGGTTTCCATGGTTGCTTTTTTATCGGTTGCAAATATAGCAATACTAATTCAAATTGCAAACTGGAGATAGCAAAATATTATTTTTTTTCAACTAAAAGACGAACAAGAGAAATGGTTTGTACTCTAAAACATTTATCTTTGTGTCCGGAAATGGAAGCGCTTTATTTATTCAATCCGGAAAATGATATGGCATTGGCTTGTGGTGATCCTTATTATATGGCACCTGCCAGTGCCCGGCGAATGGCGGCCGAGCTGTCCGTGTTGCCTGCATGGTATGCAGAACAGGGAGGAACTGTATGGCTGGATTCTGCTCTGCGTATGAAAACAATGGAAAGACAATCTTTTTTGCCGCTTTCGGTCAATTGGACTTCAGAATTCCTCCCCATTTATAATAAGGTGATTCCTTGGGGATGGAATCCGTCTTTGGTGCGTCGTTTGCAGGAAGCTGGATTTCCTGATACAGCATATCCTTCAGTAGAGCGTATGAAGCGTATCCGTCAAATATCCGGACGTCAGACGGCTGTAAAAGTGTTACGACGCCTTTGTAGGCATATAGGTGGGAATATTCCCACATTGGGGGAGGCTTTTGTATTGTCATCAACAGAGGAAGTGAAGGCTTTTGTGTTGTCTCATCCTCGTGCTTTGTTAAAAGCGCCATGGTCTGGTAGTGGGAGAGGGATACAATATGTTTCAGGTAGTTTACCATCCCTCTGGAAGGGTGGGTTCGACACATACTTACCACTCAGCATGAGGTGATAGGAGAGCCTTTTTTATGATAAGCTTTTTGGATTTTGCCATGGAGTTTTTTGCAGACGAGTGGGAACAGGTACATTTTTTATAGGGTATTCTTTATTTGAAACAGACAAGAGAGGTGTTTATAAAGAAAACTTGTTGGCTGCGGATCGGGTTATTGAAGCGAGGATATCCACATATGTTTCTGCGGAAATCTTACATCAGGTTGGGAGGATGTTACAGGTAGAGTTGGCGGAAGTTATAAAAGGGAGTTACGAAGGCTATCTGGGGGTGGATATGATGATATGCCGTACCCAAAACGGCGGGTATGCCATTCATCCGTGTGTGGAAATAAATCTTCGTATGAATATGGGAGTGGTAGCACGTTTGATATATGATAACTATGTGTGTGATGGCGTGCAGGGACGGTATGTTATAGAATATTATGCAAAGCCCGGTGAGGCATGGCATTCTCATCTTGCGCTTCAAGAAAAGCATCCTTTATATCTGGAAAATGGAAAAGTGAAGTCGGGTTATTTGTCACTTACACCGGTAGAGAACAATACGTCTTATCAGGCATATATCTTAATTTGATTTTCCGGATAAAGGAAGATACAGAAAAGAGGGGATGGTTACCATCCACCCCCTAATGCTTTATACAATTTTACTAATGTAATCTGTTTGTCTCTTATTGCATTACTTAATCCTATTTGTGCATCGAAATAGCTACGTTGTGCATCCAATACATCCAAATAGCCTATTACTCCATTGATGTATTGCAATTGGGCCAGTTCCATTGTTGCTTTAGAGGAACGTTCCAGTTGCAGACGCGATTCGTAGATATCTTTTATCTTATTGAAGTCCACAATGGCATTGCGGGCCTCTTTGAATGCAGTCAGCACTGATTTTTCATAGCTGTAGCATTCCTGTTCGTATGCGGCTTTCTTAGCCTTTAGGGTTGCTCTGTATTTTCCCATGGCGAAGAGAGGAGTTAGAAGATTGCTACTGATATAATGAATGGGTGATTTAAAGAAATCAGAGAATTCTTCACTTTCTACGCCATATTGTGCTGTGAGGCTGAGTCGTGGGAACATATTGGTATAGGCAATACCTACACTGGCATTGGCTGCTATTAATTTCTGTTCTGCTTCGCGTACATCGGGACGACGTTCCAACAGAGTGGAGGGTAGACCTACTGGTAATGTTTCAGGTAGTTTTACCTCTTCGGGTAGAATGGAACGCTGTATGCGGTGCGGGTATTCGCCTGCCAGGAATGCGATATCATTTTCTTTCAATGAAATTTTCCTTTCCAGTTCAGGAACTAAAGTTGCGGTACGTGCATACTCCACTTGTGCCTGTTGATAAGAAGTTTCTGAAGTTAGTCCTCCTTCAAAACGAAGTTTTGCCAAGCGTACTCCTTCTTTACGGGCATAGAGTGTTTGACGAACGATGTTCAGCTCATTGTCTAATGCGACCAATTTCAAAATAGGCTTGTGCCACTTCGGACACAATACTCATTTTCAAGGCACGTTGCGCCTCGATGCTTCCCAGGAATTGTGCTATGCTTTTGTCTTTTGCCCAACGCAGGTTACCCCATAGGTCTAATTCCCAAGTTACGGTAAGTTTACCACCCAGTTCGGGGTCATTTTTATAGTTGTTACCACCATAATTACTTCCTTCTTTTTGAGCATAAGCGCCTCCGTTCAGTTGGGGGAAAAGGTTGGCAAAGTCTATGCGCTTCATTGCGGCAAGTTCTTTTACACGTGCCGCAGCTATTTTCATGTCTTTGTTGTTATCCAACGTCTTTTCTATCAGGCTTTGCAAGGTTGTGTCCGTATAGATTTCCCACCATTGCATATCGGCTATAGATAATGTATCCTGTTGTCGTAATGTATCTAATTGTTGGGGAAGATGTAAGTCGGGACGTGTGTAGTGCTTACCTAATTGGCAAGAAGTCAGCAAAGTCATTCCTGATACGGCTATATATAATAATGTATGTTTCATCATTTCTTTCGTCTTTTTATATCCTTATTTTTGTTTCATTTTCGCTTTCATCTTGTATATCAGTACAAAGAAGAAAGGTACTAACAAAATTCCCACAGTTACAGCAAAGATCATTCCGAAGAATACACCTGTACCAATAGCCTGACGGCTGGCTGAACCTGGCCCGCTGGCAATGACCATAGGTAACATACCTAAGATGAATGCCAATGAAGTCATCAAAATAGGTCGGAAACGGAGCTGTGAAGCATGAAGTGCAGCTTGTACTACATCTACTCCTTTGTCTACTTGTTCTTTGGCAAACTCTACAATAAGAATTGCATTTTTGGCGGCTAGTCCTACCAGCATCACCAATCCGATCTGGAAATAGACATCATTCTCCAGTCCACAGCCCCATACACCTAGATAAGCACCTAATGCGGCTACAGGCAAAGAGAGTAATACTGCAACCGGTACCATCCAGCTTTCGTATAAGGCAGCGAGGAACAAAAATACGAACATGAACACTAATGCCAGCACCATGCCGGTCTGTCCACCTGCCTGTTTTTCCTGGAAGGATAGTCCGCTCCATTCTACACCGATATTTTCCGGTAGGTGTTCGCGGGCTATTTGTTCGATAATTTCCATAGCCTGTCCTGAACTGTAACCGTCTGCGGCCTCACCGAGAATCACAGAACTGTTGAACATATTAAAACGTTTGATGCTGCCCGGACCAGTGGTATACGAAGTGGTACCCAGCGAGGTGAGCGGTATCATGGCATTGTCTGTACCCCGTACAAAAAACAGGTTGATATTCTCCTTATGTTCCCGGTAGGGTGCTTCTGCTTGAATATATACACGGTAGATGCGGTTAAACATATTGAAATCGTTTACATATACCGAACCTGTATAAGCTTTCATAGTCGAGAATACATCGGCTAAAGGTACTCCTGAGAATTTTACTTTGTCACGGTCTACATCAAATAAAGTTGGGGGATATCCGCTTGTAAAGCCGAAGATAAACCTGATAATTCCTTACGTTTTGATGCATAATACATCAATGTATCCGTAGCTTGTACCAAATTTTCAAAAGTGGCATCTCCACGTGCTTCCAGTTGCATCTCGAAACCACCCGAACTGCCCAATCCCGGAATAACGGGGAGGGGTGGAAAGATATACCTTGCATTCGGGGTATTGCGACATGTCTTTTTTTACCTGTGCCATAATATTGTCAATAGTTTGCGAGTCACGTTCCTCCCAAGGTTTTAAGATGACAGTCAGTTCACTTCGTGCCTGACTGGTTCCTACACGCGGACTGCTTCCCGCCACACTTTGCACATATTCCACTGCCGGATTTTTCATCAGGTATTCCACAGCACGTTCTGTTACGATACGTGTACGTTCCAACGTTGCACCTTCGGGCAGCTCCAACTCTATTTTAAAATACCCTTGGTCTTCGATGGGAAGAAAGCTGGTGGGAATAATGCGATGGATTAACAGGATGGCGATCAATACCATGCCGAATGTGCTCAGTACCCGACGCGGGTGTTTCACAATGTGTTTGATAAGCCCTACATATTTATGATTGCCGATAGCCAGCCACTCATTGATACGGCGGAATACGATATTCTTTTTCTTGTTCGGATCTTCCGGTTTCAGGATAAGCGAACACATGACTGGACTCAATGTCAAAAGCTACTACCGTAGACAGCAATACGGATACTACGATGGTTACCGTAAACTGGCGATAAAGTTGTCCGGTAATTCCACCTAGAAAACTTACGGGAACAAATACTGCTGCCAGTACCAAAGAAGTGGCGATAATGGCTCCTGTAAGTCCTTCCATAGCTTTCTTGGTAGCTTGGTAGGGAGATAGTTTCTCCTCTTCCATGATACGCTCCACATTCTCTACTACCACGATAGCATCGTCCACCACAATACCGATGGCAAGTACCAACCCCAACAGGGTCAGGATATTAAGCGAGAATCCGAAAATCAACATGAATCCGAAAGTTCCAATCAGTGAGATAGGTACGGCAACTAGTGGGATAACTGTTGCACGCCAGCTTTGGAGTGAAAGGTATACTACGATAATAACCAGTATCAGGGCTTCAAACAGTGTTTTGTACACTTCATGAATAGATTCCGAAATATATGTGGTCATATCGAAAGGTATCTCGTAACTCATTCCTTCGGGGAAATTCTTGCTGATTTCCTCCATAGCTTCTTTCACGCTTTTTGCTACTTCCATAGCGTTGGCTCCCGGTAACATATAGATGGCCAATACCGCTGCATTTTCTTTGTTAATGGCACTCTCGGTATTGTATGATTGTGCTTCGAGTGAGATGCGGGCCACATCACGTAAACGGATGATGGAACCATCGGCATTGGCACGGACTACGATTTCCTCAAACTGGCTTACAGTAGATAGACGTCCCTGAGTAGTGATGGGAATGGTTACGTCTAATCCTTGTACGGGTTGTTGTCCCAGTACACCGGCTGCTGATTCCCGATTTTGGTCTTTCAGTGCATTCTGCAGATCGGCTACGGTCAGACCGAAATTGGCCAGTTGTCGGGCTGTACCCAAATTTGCATGGCGTAATATCGGCTTCCGATGTTTGAAACACGTCCTACGCCAGGGATACGGCGGATTAGGTCCAGCACATTCAGAGTGGCAAAGTTGCTAAGGTATATTTCATCGAACTTCGGGTCGGTAGAGGTAAGGCATAGGGTCAGCAATTGACTGGCAGCCTGTTTCTCTACCGAAATACCATTTTGTATAACTTCTGCTGGGAGGCGTGATTCTGCTAACTTGATACGGTTCTGTATTTCCACTGCCGCTAGATCGGGATCTGCCGAGATATCAAAAGTGACGGTGGCTGAAAAACCTCCCGAATTGGAACTGTTTGATTCCATGTAAAGCATTCCTGGAGTACCGTTCAATTCCTGTTCTATAGGAGTGGCTACCGCTTGTGATACTGTCAGGGCACTGGCACCCGGATAGGATGCGCTGATTTTTCACTACCGGCGGGGTAATCTGCGGATATTTGGTCAATGGGTAGCATCGTGAGACCGATGATACCGACAATGACTATTAATATGGAGATGACAGCTGAAAATACCGGTCTGTCTATAAAGAAACTAACTTTCATAATGTCTATTGTTTTTTTTTGAATGCGTAAATTTTCCTCCATAGGGGAATTCGTATTCGGGAGTGAAATTATCCGATCGTATCTTTTTCCTCCGTTTTTTTTTGTCTTCTACAGCAGGACTTACTTTTACTTTCATGCCTGGATTCAGCTTGTGGTATCCTTCTATAACAATGTCTTCTCCGGGAGCCAAGCCTCTTTCCACCACTACTTGATTCTGGAATTCAGGTCCTAATTCAATGAAACGTCTCTCTACTGTAGAATCTTTGCGCATTACATAAATATAGGCACCGCCTTTTTCTATGATAACGGACTTTAACGGAACTACCGTAGCTTTTTCTCTGACATCCAATAATAGTTTTACTTTGGTGAACTGTCCAGGAAGTAATATCCGTTCTGGATTCGGCATTTCGGCACGTACGGAGAATGTACCTGTGCGTGGATCAACTTGCGGTTCGGCAAAGTCTACTAGTCCTTTGTATGGATAAATAGTATTATCTGCCAAAGTAATGGATACATTGGGTTGCCAGGAGCGGGTGGAGTCTTTTTGACCTAAGTTCACATTACGTTCTTTACTTTTCAGATAGTCTAGAGCAGTCATGCTGAAATCCACTAATACAGTATCACTTTTTACTACGGTGGCAAGCAGTGATTTGCCACTTGGACCTACCAATGTCCCTAAATCCACGTGACGTTCACTGATATGTCCTGCTAACGGAGAACGAACTATCGTATAACCTAGTTCCAGTTCTGCTTGATCAAGGTCGGCACTACTCATAGCTACCGAGGCTTCTGCTGTTTCATATGCAGCAGTAGCATTGTCCAAGTCCAACTGGCTGGCAGCATTTTGTTCATATAGCGGACGGATACGTTCTAAATCGCGTTTTGCTTTTTGTGCCTGTGCTTCATCTTTTTTCAATTGGGCACGCGCTTTGTCAGCTTTGGCTCGATATTGATCTTGATTGATAACAAACAGCACTTGATTCTTAGTGACATATGTACCTTCTGCGAAAAGCATTTGTTCTAAATATCCCTCTACTCGGGCACGTACTTCAACGAATTGCTGTGCACGTACGCGTCCTACATATTCACCATATATTTCCACATCGTCTTGCGTTGCCGGTGCTATGGCAACTACTGGAAGTTCCGGCATCTTTGCCGGTCGATGGGAAACAATCAGGTAAATCCCGATAACTAGTCCAATACCTATTACTACAAGCGCTGTTCTTTTCTTTTTTAGCGCAATTTCTTTGTGTGTAAAAAATAGTTTCATACTTTAGTTTTGTTATTGTTTAAGATGCCGTCAGTAGGAATACAAGCAGCGTGCCAAACTACTGTAAATAGCCTTTCCTTTTCATAATCAGTGTTTTATTACTACCTTTTGTTGATAGGGAAAGTGTGGAAAACAGGCAACAGCTGTAGAATAATTCCACAGTAGGCGAATTAAATTTAGTAGAGGATTATCGATTTGGATGCAAAAATAGTAAAATAGTGGGTAATTTTAAAATATTTATTCATTATTCATTATGATGAGGACGATGTTGTAGTGTTAGCAGATATGTATGTAATTTAAATTTTGCTTGAGATCGTCATATCTGCAACCTTGTTGTTTTGAAATACGTTCCCTTTCATTTTGAAAAGGGTAGTGTTTCCCTTTTTTTATGACTTCATATAATATCTGTTTGTTTATCAATAGTTTATAATGTTGTTTTTCATTTTGGCATAGTATTCGCTATATACTTGTCGAATATAAAAGGTATAAAAAGATGGGAGAATTTTATAATCCAGATAAATTATATAAAGGTGGAAGCCGGAATAATAGCTTGATAAATAAAAAAATGATATTCCGTGTATTGGGGGTATTACTTTTTATTGAATCTGCTATGTTTCTGCTTTGTGCGGCTATTTCCTTATGTTACGGCGAGCAAGATTATCAATATTTTCTATATACCATTCTTTTGAATACATTAGTCGGTGGAGTTTTGCTAATTTGTAGTAGAGGTGCTGAGAATCGACTAACACGACGAGATGGGTACTGTATTGTAACTTTTACTTGGTTTTTGTTTACGTTGTTTGGAATGCTACCTTTTTATTTTAGTGGAGGAATCCCTTCAGTGACAGATGCTTTTTTTGAAACCATGTCGGGTTTTACTACTACAGGAGCTACTATATTGGATGATATAGAATCTCTTTCACATGGTCTGTTATTTTGGCGTAGCTTGACACAATGGATAGGTGGCTTGGGTATTGTCTTTTTTACTATTGCTGTGCTTCCTATTTTCGGGGGAGGAACTATACAACTTTTTTTCAGCTGAGGCTATCGGGGTGACGCACGACAAAACACATCCCCCGGATTGATGTGATGGCTAAGTGGCTGTGGATGATATATGCTATTCTTACAATTGCAGAAACTGTGCTGCTGATGATAGGAGGAATGAGTTTTTTTGATGCGGTATGTCATTCATTCTCAACAACGGCTACAGGTGGTTATTCTACCAAACAAGCTAGTGTAGCTTATTGGAACTCTCCGTTTATAGAATATGTAATAGCGATATTTATGATCCTTTCGGGTATTAATTTCTCTCTCTATTTTATGTGTCTGAAAGGGAAAGGCAAGCGTTTATTTCAGGATGATGAATTCCGTTGGTTTATGAAATCAGTGAGTATTCTGACACTTGTTATTACGTTTGCCTTAGTTTTCAGAATCATTATGATTGGGAAAAGGCATTCCGCAGGGCTCTGTTTCAAGTAGCTACGGCGCATACGTCATGCGGCTTTGCAACGGATGATTATAACTTGTGGCCATCTTTTACATGGATGCTTCTTATTTTGCTATGTTGTCAGGTGGATGTACGGGGTCTACTAGTGGGGGAATCAAAAATATGCGCCTTATGATTCTGGCGCGTAATATCAAAAATGAATTCAAACGGATGCTGCATCCTAGGGCTGTATTGCCTGTTCGTGTGAACCGTCAGGTTATATCGCCTTCCATTATTGCTTCGGTGAATACATTCTTTGTATTTTATTTGTTTTGTGCTTTGGTCGGATGGACACTACTGATGTTTTTCGGGGTGGGGCTGACTGAGGCGATGAGTACGGTTATTTCTAGCTTAGGCAATGTGGGACCGGGGTTAGGGGCATTCGGTCCTGCTTTTTCGTGGGCGGCGTTGCCCGATGCTGCTAAATGGGTATTGTCGTTCCTTATGTTGATAGGGCGTTTGGAATTGTTTGCTGTGTTGTTGCTTTTTTATTCAGGATTTTGGGAAAGACGATAGTTCTCCGGGAAAAATTGATATGTATCATTTAATTAATGGGTATTCATTGAAATGAAGTTCTAGAAATATGTGTTTTTACAAAGGATGATATATATTTGTATTCGGATTTACAATACATTCATGTTATGGCAACTTCGAGAGAGATGACTTCGGGACGTCCGTTCCCTTTGATATTGAATTTTGCTTTTCCTTTATTGCTGGGTAATTTACTTCAGCAGACTTATTCCTTGATGGATGCTGCTATTGTGGGTAAGTTTCTTGGAATTAATGCTTTGGCTTCTGTAGGAGCTAGCACTTCGGTGGTGTTTTTGATATTAGGCTTTTGCAATGGCTGTTGTGGTGGCTTCGGTATTCCTGTCGCACAGAAGTTTGGAGCAAGGGATTATGGTATGATGCGGCGTTTTGTGGCAGTTAGTTTACAATTGGCAGCGGTGATGTCTGTAGTAATTGCTATTGTAACTAGTATGTTTTGTTCGGATATTCTTCAGATGATGCAGACTCCGGAGAATATTCTTGAGGATGCTTATCTTTATTTGCTGATTACTTTTATCGGGGTGCCCTGTACCTTTTTCTATAATTTGCTTTCAAGTATTATTCGTGCATTGGGTGATAGCAAAACTCCGTTTTGGTTTTTGCTTTTTCTACGATTATTGAATATTTTGCTTGATCTCTTTTGTATTTTGATACTTGATTGGGGAGTGGCGGGAGCAGCTGTGGCTACGGTATTCTCACAAGGGGTTTCGGCTGTATTGTGTTATTTGTATATGATGCGTCATTTTGAGATTCTGAAGGGGACTCCGACAGAGCATAAATTTCGAGGAGCGTTGGCAAAGACTTTACTGTATATCGGTGTGCCGATGGGATTGCAGTTCTCTATTACTGCTATTGGCAGTATTATGTTGCAAAGTGCAAATAATGCATTGGGTACTGCTTGTGTGGCTGCTTTTACGGCTGCTATGCGTATTAAGATGTTTGTATGTGTCCGCTTGAGAGTCTGGGTATAGCTATGGCTACTTATAGTGGACAGAATTACGGTGCGGGAAAACCGAAGCGTATCTGGCTGGGAATCAAGGCGAGTGTGTTAATGATGGTTATTTATTGTGGTTTTATGTTTGTAGTCTTGATGTTGGGAGCACGTACTTTTTGCCTTGTTATTTGTTGACCCAGCAGAATGGGAGATCTTGAAAGATATGGAATTGTTTTTGCATATTTCCGTTTCTTTCTTTCCGGTTTTGGGCTTACTTTGTATCTTGCGTTATTCCATTCAGGGGGTGGGCTTTACCAATTTGGCTATGTTGTCGGGGGTATCCGAAATGATTGCCCGTATAATGGTCAGTCTTTATGCAGTACCAATATTGGGCTATTTAGCTGTTTGTTTTGGTGACCCTACGGCATGGATATTTGCAGTTATTTTTCTGATTCCCGCATTTATATATGTGTATGGAAGAATAAAACGGATGTCTACTTCAGGATGGTAAAATACTAATTTGGTGTGTGAGGTGCTGAAAAAAACTTTCAGCACCCACAGATAAATTTTCTGAGCAAAAACTATTAGAAATTACTTTTCTTTTCTACAAAAATTATTTCTTTTGTTACAGGGTGAACAAACTCTAGACTTTCAGCATGTAAATAAAGTCTGTC
>OKWD01000125.1_pt1 | contig 13711 bp, 10 predicted proteins | sample 1607011 | NCBI WGS metagenome assembly OKWD01 (sample SAMN04414077, study PRJEB24778) | human gut metagenome | material: faecal | host: Homo sapiens | reverse complement strand
AAAGAAGACTTGTTTTTCAACAACCCCCTTGTCTAAGGCGCTACAAAATTAGTGCTTTTAATTTTAAAAAAAAAGAAGTTATTAGAGAAAAAATTTCCGTAATAATCAAATATTTATATTTGTGTAACAAAAAATGCAATTCGTACTTTACAAATCTAGAAATTATTTGTTTCTTTGCAGGTCAAAGTCAACAATATAACAAAAGCATAGATATGAAAATCATCAATCTCAGTGAAGGCAATTCTCTCCTAAACCAATATGTAGCGGAATTGCGCGATGTACATATTCAAAATGATCGTATGCGTTTCCGCAGAAATATTGAAAGAATAGGAGAAATCATGGCATACGAGATGAGTAAAGCACTAACCTATTCCGTAAAGCAAGTACAGACACCCTTGGGAACTGCCACGGCCAGCACACACGATGACAAAATAGTGATCGCAACGGTATTCCGTGCCGGACTGCCGCTGCACACCGGTTTTCTGAACATGTTCGACCATGCCGACAACGCTTTCGTTTCCGCATTCCGTTTTTACAAAGATGATGAACACCGTATTGTAGATGTACACATTGAATACATCGCCGCTCCTTCATTGAATGACAGAACCTTGCTTCTCGTTGATCCCATGCTTGCCACCGGTGAAAGCATGGAACTTGCCTGGAAAGCGTTCCTTACCAAAGGCAAACCAGCTAAATTGCAGATGGCCTGTGTCATTGCCAGCCAACAAGGGGTAGCGCATATGGCAGAACTTTTTCCCGGCGATGATGTCACATTATGGTGTGCCGCCATAGACCCTGTCTTGGACGAGCACAAATACATTGTTCCGGGGTTAGGGGATGCCGGTGATTTATCATTCGGCGAGAAACTCTAAAGCTCAAACTATAAGGACAGTTTCAGGTGTGTTCTCTTACACACTAAAATTCTAAATTAAATGGTTAGTAACCGGCAATTATTCACTGCCTATTACTAACCATTTAATTTTTAGAACAACTCTGTAGATCCGGTTCCTACAGGGAAAATGAAAATATTATTTCACTTCCCAAATATCATTTGTCATCAGTAATTCCTGGAAATTATGATATTTTTTCTTTGCGGCCACTTCTTCAATCTGTGCATTAACGGCGTCATCATAAGTAGGCGCTTCCACATCACGGATCACCCCTAATGCAACCGGAAAATCCGGTCCTTCCATCAATGCCAGTTTCAACTGCAAAGTATTATCCATACAATGAGCATCGTGCACTAAAATGTCTTTTTTCCGTCACACCATTCTCGCCAATCTTTACCACTTTCAGCCCGAAACCTTCCTGCATCAGCCCGTATTCTTTATCTACCCCAAACAACATCGGTTTACCGTGTTCCAAATAAATGGCATTCTTTGAACGACCTTCTTTCGTATATACTGATTCGTGTGTTCCATCATTAAAAATGACGCAGTTCTGAAGAATTTCACATACAGCCGCACCTTTATGATTGGCAGCAGCTTTCAGAATCTCCACTGTACCAGGACCATCCGTAGCTACCGCACGGGCAAAGAAACGCCCACGCGCACCAAAACATAATTCAGCCGGATGAAACGGATCTTCCACAGTGCCGTAAGGAGATGATTTGCTAACAAATCCACGGGGAGAGGTCGGAGAATACTGTCCTTTGGTCAAACCATATATACGGTTGTTCAACAAAATCATATTCAAGTCGATATTACGACGAACGGCGTGTATAAAATGATTTCCACCAATAGCCAGCCCATCACCATCCCCTGAAATCTGCCAGACAGTAATCTTCGGATTAGCCACCTTGCAGCCTGTAGAAATAGCAGCCGCACGACCGTGCACAGTCTGCATGGCATATGTATTCATGTAATAAGGCAGGCGGCTGGAACATCCGATACCCGAAATAACGGCAGTATCATGAGGAGCCACTCCCAATTCAGCCATCGCTTTGTGCAGCGAAGCCAAGAAAAAATGGTCACCGCAACCCGGACACCAGCGAGGTTGTCCCTTTTTGAAATCTTTTGCTGTATATTCGTTCATAGTCTTTACTTTCTTTACGGTTATTATTTATTTAAAATCTCAGTGAAAGCATCAACTAACTCGCTGACTACGAACGGCTGGCCTTTTACCTCATTAAACTGATAAGGAACAAATCCGTCCACTTTCATACGGAGATATCCGGCAAACTGACCAAGATTCTGCTCAGCCACGACTACCTTCTTATATTTCTTCAGCACTTCTGCCGTATTGTGAGGCAGCGGGTTCAAATGAACAAAATGTGCCAAAGCAACCTTCTTGCCCGCATGGTTCATTTCCTCCATTGCTGAATATAAATGACCGTAAGTTCCACCGAAACCTACTATCAGCAAATCTGCATCCTCTACGCAGCCTTGCACCTTAACATCAGGCACTGGAATTTTAGCAACCTTCTCGGCACGCAAACGGCACATCAAATTATGGTTTTCAGGCTCGGTAGAAATAGCACCTGTATCACTGTCTTTTTCCAAGCCTCCCAAAATATGCATATAACCTTCCTGTCCCGGCAATGCCCAATAACGGACACCTGTTTCGGCGTTACGCTTGTAAGGAGTATAATTATCCTTCATTTCCGGAGTAACATAGGGTGGGTTAATAGCCGGATAGTTCGCCAGATCAGGCAACTTCCATGCACCGGAACCATTTGCTACAAAACCATCAGTCAGCAACACCACCGGGGTCATGTGTTCCAAGGCAATCTTACAAGCATCATAAGCAGCATCAAAACAATGAGTTGGAGAAGCTGCGGCAATGACCGGCATAGGAGATTCACCGTTACGGCCAAACAAAGCCTGCAATAAATCTGTTTGCTCAGACTTAGTAGGCAAACCAGTAGAAGGACCGCCGCGCTGTACATTAATAACCACCAATGGTAATTCTGTAATAACAGCCAGATTCATAGCCTCTGATTTCAGACAAACACCCGGTCCCGAAGTAGAAGTAGCTGCCAACGCACCTGCAAACGAGGCACCGATAGCCGTAGCGCAACCTGAAATTTCATCTTCACATTGAACCGTAGTCACTCCCAATGATTTATGTTTAGAAAGTTCATGCAAGATATCTGTTGCCGGAGTAATGGGATAAGATCCCAGGAACAAACGCAGACCTGCTTTCTCGGCAGCAGCAATTAAGCCATAAGCCGTAGCCTTGTTTCCGCTGATATCCATGTACTTTCCAGGTACTTTAGACTTAGTTTCCACCTTATAAGTATGATCCACAGACGCATGCGTATTGTGCCCATAATCATATCCGGCGTGTATCACTTTAATATTCGCTTCAGCTATTTGCGGCTTCTTTGCAAATTTCTCGCGCAAGAAATTTTCAGCAACCGCCAGGTCACGATTAAACAACCAGCAGACCAATCCCAAAGCAAACATATTACGACATTTCAACATTGACTTGTTGTCCATGCCTGTATCTGCCAGACAATCTTTCACCATCTGCGAAATAGGAGCAGCAATTACATCCTGCTTAATACCCATTTCTTCAATCGGATTGTCTGTTTTGAAAGCCGCCTTGTCCAGGTCTGATTTCTGAAAACAATCTGTATCAATAATGATACAAGCTGTGGACTTCGCAAATTTGTATTGTGTTTTCAATGCAGCGGCATTCATTGCGACCAGCACGTCGCATTTGTCACCAGGGGTAAAAACTTTACCCGCACCGATATGCACCTGGAAACCTGACACACCGGTCAACGAACCTTGCGGGGCACGTATATCCGCCGGGTAATCGGGGAATGTACTGATATCATTTCCCACTGTAGCCGAAATATTAGAAAAGATATTTCCGGCCAGCTGCATACCATCGCCTGAGTCGCCTGAGAAACGGACCACCACTTGGTCCAACTCCTTGACTATCATTTCATCTGCCATAACTTATTATTTAGGGTTACAAAATTTCACTGTTTGCAAAGTTCGGAAAGTTCTGTCAAAGGACAAAATATTCCGCTATCAAACTACGTTTGAATATCAAAATGTACAAAATTAAAGGTTTATTTGTTTCCAAGCTAAGAAAAAGCAGAGATAATTACCATGTTTAAAAGCATAAATTCCTATCATTATGACAGCAGTCAAAAACGATTCATTTTTACAATTTATTATTTTTATCCATGTTTTATGAACAACATGAAAGTTTATAGCAGAATAACAACATTATTAGATTATAAAAAACAGACAAAAAACAACAAAACAACAAAGAAAGGATTATTTTCTTCCCACTTAAGACATTTTTCAATCTTTCATATTGCCATTTTAACAAAAAGAAGTACCTTTGTACCCATAAAGGGGCCTTGTAGTTCAACGGATAGAATAGAAGTTTCCTAAACTTTAGATAGGGGTTCGATTCCCCTCGGGGCTACAAAGAGCAGTAAACAATTGTTATACAACCGTTTACTGCTCTTATTTACTAGATAGTTTTCAAATCTGCTTATTTAATCACCCCAAGTTCTTTGCCCACTTTAATAAATGCAGCAATTGCCTTATCCAAATGTGCCTTTTCATGCCCGGCAGACAACTGGACACGGATACGTGCCTGTCCTTTCGGAACAACCGGATAATAGAAACCGGTTACATATATGCCCTCTTTCTGCATCTTGGCGGCAAAATCCTGAGACAGTTTCGCATCATAAAGCATCACAGCACAAATCGCGCTCTGAGTTGGTTTGATGTCAAAACCAGCAGCCAGCATCCTGTCACGGAAATAATTCACATTATCCATCAACTTAGTATGCAAGGCATCACTTTCCTTCAACATCTTAAACATTTCCAAGCTAGCACCGATAATGGCAGGAGCTACAGAATTAGAGAATAAATAAGGACGTGAACGCTGGCGCAACATATCAATAATTTCTTTCTTACCGGTGGTAAATCCTCCCATTGCCCCACCAAATGCTTTCCCTAATGTACCAGTAAAAATATCCACACGACCGTATGCTTTAAATTGTTCGGCCACGCCATGCCCTGTAGGACCTACTACACCGGCCGAATGAGATTCATCCACCATTACCAACGCGTCATATTTTTCCGCCAGTTCACAAATCTTATCCAATGGAGCCACATTACCATCCATCGAGAATACACCATCTGTAGCAATAATACGATGACGCTGTGCCTGCGCTTCCTGCAAACAACGTTCCAGGTCAGCCATATCAGCATTGGCATAACGATAGCGTTTTTGCCTTACACAAGCGTACACCATCTATAATAGATGCATGATTCAACGCATCTGAAATAATAGCGTCTTCTTCTGTAAACAGCGGTTCGAACAAACCACCGTTAGCATCAAAACAAGCTGCATAAGTATAGTATCTTCTGTTTTAAAATAATCAGAAATGGCAGCTTCCAGCTGTTGTGCAATCCTGAGTTCCACAGATAAAGCGTACGGAAAGACATACCGAGCCATGTGTGTCCATCGCCTCTTTTGGCAGCATTGATCAAGCGTTGATTATCTGACAAAACCTAAAATAATTGTTGGCACAAAAGTTCAAACACATCTTCTCCGTCATTCACCTTGATGTCCGCACGCTGAGGTGTGGTAATTATACGTTCATTTTTATACAATCCGGCTGCCTTAATATCAGCCAGTTCCTTCGCAAGGAACTCCTTCATTTTACCATACATAGCTTTGTTTTTTTATTAAGTATATAGTTTAAGTTTAAAAATCAGTCTGACTTGACAAAGTTCTTATTTTTTTTTGATATCCGATTAAATTATAGAGAAAATTTTGATAAAATATGCAGTTTTCTATCTATCTTTGCTTCCAAAAGAAAACTTAAAGCAAATAGCAAACTATGAAAAATGTATTAATTATCGGCTCCACCGGTCAGATCGGTTCGGAACTAACCATGAAATTGAGAAGTATTTACAATGGTAATATCGTAGCCGGATATATTCCCGGTGCCGAGCCTAAAGGGGAATTAAAAGAATCAGGCCCTTCTGCCATCGTAGATATCACCAACGAACAACAAATTGCCGAAACTGTATCAAAGTACAACATCGACACCATTTACAATCTGGCAGCCTTACTCTCGGCTGTAGCAGAAGCCAAACCTCAACTAGCATGGAAAATAGGCATGGGAGGCCTGTTTAATGTATTGGAAGTAGCACGCGAAATGGGTTGTGCCGTATTTACCCCAAGTTCTATCGGTGTCTTCGGTAACAACACCCCTAAAGACAAGACTCCACAAGACACTATCCGTAATCCGCGTACCATGTATGGCGTTACAAAAGTATCAGGAGAATTACTGAGCGATTATTACCATATCCGTTTTGGCGTAGATACCCGCTCCGTTCGTTTCCCCGGATTAATTTCGTATGTCACACCTCCGGGTGGCGGAACCACTGATTATGCTGTAGACATCTATTATTCGGCTGTAAAAGGTGAAAAATTTGAATGTCCTATTGCAGCCGGTACATTCATGGATATGATGTATATGCCTGACGGTTTACGTGCAGCCATTGAAATCATGGAAGCGAATCCCGACAAACTAATTCATCGCAATTCGTTCAACATTGCTTCAATGAGTTTTGATCCGGAAATTATTTGTAACAATATAAAGAAGTATATGCCCGACTTCCATATGGAGTACAAAGTAGATCCGCTACGTCAAGCTATCGCCGAATCATGGCCGAACTCACTGGACGACACTTGTGCCCGTGAGGAATGGGGATGGAAACCGGAATATGATCTAGACAGCATGACACAGGATATGCTTGCCAAACTAAAATACGATTCAATAAATAAACCACTAATATTGAATAAATAAAATAGCCTTCTCTATTCTATATGGAAAAGATAGAGAAGGCTATTTTTATACATTTCTTGCACTTATATAAAATTTTGATCGTATCTTCGTGCAAATTAACATACTGATTAAAAACATACTATGAATACAAGAGCTATTACCCAGAACAAGAAAGTCGTTACATTCGGAGAAGTAATGCTAAGGCTGACCGCCCCCAAATTCCAGCGCTTTTCCCAAACAAACGAGTTTATTGCTACTTATGGAGGAAGTGAAGCGAATGTAGCCATATCACTGGTCAACTTCGGCATCCCCACAGAATTCGTTACCAGACTTCCCGAGAATGCAATGGCACAAGCCTGCGTAAACTCACTCCAAGCTTACGGATTAGGTACAGACGGCATTATTTATGGTGGGAAACGCATGGGATTATACTTTCTGGAAAGCGGTGCAGCATTTCGTAACTCCAATGTAGTATATGACCGTGAAGGCTCTTCCTTTGCCACTTTACGTCCCGGCATGATAGACTGGGAAAAGATTCTTTCCGATGCAGGCTGGTTCCACTGGTCGGGTATAGCAGCGTCCCTGTCACAGGAAGGAGCAGATGCCTGCCTGGAAGCACTGCAAACAGCAGACCGCCTGGGATTAACAATCTCATGCGACTTAAATTTCCGCAAAAAATTATGGAATTACGGTAAATCCGCATCAGAGGTAATGCTCCCCCTTGTTCAATATAGTGATGTCATTTTTGGTGCAGAACCCGAATACAAAGAAATTTTCGGCATTCCCCCGGTAGGTTTTAAAGCTGTAGACACCTCATATCCATTAGATTTGTCCGGTTTCAAAGTATTCGGTCAAAAAGTATCAGAACAAGCTCCCCGATGCCAGAAAATGTTTCTGGAGTTGCGTAATACCATCACTTCCAATCACAATCTGCTGGCAGCCATACTTTATTCTAAAGGAACATTAAGGCATACCGGCATTTACGATATTGTCCATGAAGTAGACCGTGTGGGTGCAGGAGATGCATTTGTAGGCGGCATGATTTATGGTTTGCTGACCTACCCCGACAATGACCAAAAAACATTGGAATTCGCCCTTGCCGCATCTGCATTGAAAAATACCATATATGGAGATTTCAATCAAGTAACAGTAGAAGAAGTGGAAGAGTTAATGCAAGGAAACACTTCAGGAAGAGTAGTCAGATAACTATTTTCATGATTATAGCCAAACAGAATTGATCTGCAAGATACAACGTAAAAAAGCAAGTTAACTTCATGGGACAAGCAAGTTAAGTTGAAATGCCAAGTAAGCTAAGTTACTTACCCAATGTACTTAAGTTAATTTTTGAAGCCACAGAAGATTCATCTACCCTTTTTCCACAAACCAATTCCAATCGACCATTATAAAAAGAGGAGGATGCTCATGAATGAGCATCCTCCTCTTTTTATTTATTTCTTAAAAGAAACCTTCTTATGCCTTTGTTTCTTCCGGCATCTTGTTACCCATAGTCAGGTAAGCGATAGGAGCAGCAATGAAGATAGAAGACAATGTACCGATCACAACGCCCAAAATCATTGCAAAGGCGAAGCTGCGGATACTGTCACCACCCAGCACGAAGATACACAACAATACGATCAATGTACTTAATGAAGTATTGATGGTACGAGCCAAAGTAGTATTCAATGAATCATTAAACAACTGCATACGGTTACGTTTCGGATACAGACCGAAGAACTCACGGATACGGTCAAAGATAACCACCTTGTCATTGATAGAATAACCGATAGCGGTCAAAATAGCGCCAATAAAAGTCTGGTCAATTTCCAATGAGAACGGAACCCATCCATAACATAACGAGTATGCACCGATGATCAAAATAGTATCGACAGCCAATGCAACAGTCGCACCCACACTATAAGCTACATTGCGGAAACGCAGCAAGATATACAAACCGATAGCCACCAATGCAAACAATACAGACCAGACAGCCGAAGTCTTGATATCATCAGCGATACTAGGACCTACTTTCTGAGAACTGATGATAGAACCACCGACACGATTATCACGGTCAATAAAGATTTCCAATGTAGTACCTTCGCCCAGCAAGTTACCATCTTTCAAAGACTGATACAAGAACTCTTCAATTTCAGAGTCGATAGTAGGAGAATCTTCATTAATACGGTAATTGGTTGTAATACGGATTGTCTTCTTGTCTGTACCCAAAGCAATAGCCTGTACATTATCTTCTGTGATTTTCTTCTTCAACAGGTCACGCACTGTTTCAGGTTCAACCTGCTGTTCAAACTGAACTACGAAGTTACGTCCACCGGTAAAGTCAATACTCTGCGCCAAACCACGGATAAAGAATGAAATGATACAGATAACGATAATCGCTCCGAATACCGTGAATGAACGTTTCATCATTCCCATAAAGTTGTAATTCACGTTCTGCATCAGATTCTTGGAGATCCCTGTAGTGAATGTCAAGTTCAACCACTTGTCTTTATTCATGAAGTGCTCATAAACAATACGGGTCAAGAATACTGCTGTAAAGAATGAGCAGAGGATACCGATAATCAACGTAGTGGCAAAACCACGAATCGGACCCGTACCGAAATAGAACAGAATGATACCAGTGATAATTGATGTCAAGTTTGAGTCAAAAATAGCAGAGAATGCGTTAGAATAACCGTCTGCTAAAGCAGCCTTAACAGTTTTACCGGCTCTCAATTCTTCTTTTGTACGTTCATAAATCAACACGTTAGCATCTACAGCCATACCCAATGACAACACCATACCGGCAATACCAGACATGGTCAGTGCAGCTTGGAACGAGGTAAGGATTCCTAATGTGAAGAAGAAGTTAACAACCAATGCGCAGTTGGCAACCATACCCGGAATCAATCCGTACATAGCGCACATATAGATCATCAACAGAATCAACGCAACAACAAATGAAATAATACCTTGATTGATAGATTCCTGACCCAATGACGGACCAACAATATCCTCCTGAACGATACGTGCAGGAGCAGGCATCTTACCAGACTTCAATACGTTAGCCAAGTCTTTTGTCACCTCCGGAGTAAAGTTACCGGTAATCTGAGAGTGTCCCCCCGTAATTTCACCGTTTACATTCGGAGCGCTGTATACGTAACCATCCAGTACGATAGCGATAGCCTTGCCTACATTGTTCTTTGTCAGAACAGCCCAGCGGCGTGCGCCGTCAGTGTTCATAGACATACTGACACAAGGCTTGTTGAACTGGTCATATTCATCTTTAGCATCAGTGATCACATCACCTTCCAACGGAGCACGTCCGTTACGTTCAGTAGACTTGATAGCATACAATTCAAAGATACGTCCCTGCTTGTCAAAGTCAGCAGCCTTTACACCCCATTTCAAACGAAGATCTTTCGGCAACATTTCTTTCACTTCTTTCATAGCAAGGTACTGGTTTACCTGAGCAGTATCTTTATAATCGGCATAACCTACCACCGACCCGTAACCATTCGGATTTAATTGGAGAACAGAAGCCAACGGATGTTCTTTCTTCATCTGCTCCATTGCGGCAGAGTTACTTGCCGTTTCGCCTTTCAATGCGGCTGCAAGACTGTCGGCAGCAGAAATTGCAGAAGCCTGTGCTACAGCAACAGTATCAGTAGCTACAGAATCAGCAGAAGCAGCACCACTTTCAACGGCAAGAATATCACGCAGTCTGTTATCTACAGAAGAAAGATAAGGAACTATTTCTTTTGCGTCGAAAGTTTCCCAGAATTCCAAGTTAGCAGATCCCTGCAACAGTTTTCTGACACGTTCCGGTTCTTTGATACCCGGCAGTTCCACCATGATACGGCCCATCTTTCCTTCCAATGCCTGAATGTTAGGCTGTGCCACACCAAAACGGTCAATACGTGTACGTAATACATTATAAGAGTTGTCGATAGCAGCCTTTACCTCTTCGCGCAATACTTTTTCAACTTCACTGTCGGAACTGCGGGTGGTTACTTTGTCTTTCAACTGCTGAGTAGCAAATAATTCAGCCAATTTGCCATTGGGAGCTTGTTTCTTATACTCTTTTACAAAAAGAGTGATAAAGTCATCCTGACTAGTGATAGATTGTTTTGATGCTTCTGCAACCGCTTTGTTAAAAGCTTCATCAGTCTTGTTGTCAGCCAAAGCCTTCACTACATCCGGTACAGAAACTTCAAGGATAACGTTCATACCACCTTTCAGGTCTAGACCCAGACCAATCTCCATCTCGCGACACTGTTTCAGCGTATAACTACCCAAATAAACTTTTTCATTCTGCATAGAATCAAGGTAATGTGCTTCACCTTTCGGGTCCTGTGCCGCTTTGTCCATGTGATAGCGGGTCACAAAAGAGAAAGAAAGATAAAACACACATACAAGGGTGAGTAATACCGCAAAAACCTTTACAAATCCTTTGTTTTGCATGTTACTTTGAAATTTATTATTTTTACTTTTTGATTAATTCTTAGTTTATACAAGGTTGCAAATATAGTTTTTTTTTCACATTCCCACGGTATCAAACACAAATATTTAGATTCCAAAAGAGAAAAAAGGCTGCAAAAGCATTTTTTGCAGCCTAAATTATTCTATCTCACAGACTATTTTATTTCAAACCCCTGTTTTAAGCAAGGGTTCCAAGCTGGGATCAGCCCCACGAAAACCTCTGTAAAGGGTCATAGGATCTTCCGTTCCACCTTTCTCTAGAATATTTTTACGAAAAGAGTCTGCGGTATTTTTATCGAACACTCCATGTTCTTTAAACGCTTCAAAAGCATCCGTGTCAAGAACTTCTGCCCATAGATAGCTGTAATACCCAGCAGCATATCCACCTATATCACGTGTCGCGTCATGGCTCGCGCTACCCGGCAGGCAGTTATTTCACGCTGTTGATGAAGCGCGCTCTCGATCGTGCCGACTCGCTGAATACCATCACTCCGCTCGGCCGCCGGCTTCTTGCCGAGGTTGACGCTGTCGTGGCGTCGAGCGAGGGCCGATGGGGGCAGCTCGACTCAATCGGCGAGGCAGAGCACCGCGGCATAGCCGCCCGTCTTTACCGCGCCTGTCCGCAATTGCTCGACAGCGCACGGGTTGTGGCACTCTCGTCGTCATCGCCACGGTCGGTGATGAGTATGTATTCGTTCACCCACCAGTTGTCGAAGATGGCGCGGCATATCGACATCACGGCAATGTCGGGAGAGAGGTTCAGCCCGTTGATGCGCAATTTCGACCTTGACGAGGAGTATAAGGCATACCGCAAGGATTCGTCGTATCTTAACACCTACGGCAGGTTTCTGGCTAAAAACGTAACCATTGACCCTTTGCTCCGTGTGCTTGGCGAGAACTATCCGCTCGATTACGACGAGGCGCAGAATCTTGCCATGGCGGAATATTATGTTATGGCAGGAATGGACGCCATGGGGCAGGAAAGCGACCCGTCGGCATATTTCACACTGAAGGAGTACAGGCAACTGTGGTCGGTGTACAACTTCCGCGAATATCTGCTTTATTCAGCCAACACCCTGTCGTCGCGTCCGGCGGAGATTGCCGCGCCGCTGCTTCTCGACCTTGTGCAGACAGCCGACAGTGTGGTCTCGGGCAAACTTCATGCAGCAGCCAAATTGCGCTTCGGGCATGCGGAGACAATGATGCCGTTGCTGGCACTTATGCGCGTGCCCGGTTGCAGCTATCTGACAAACTATTTTGACACAGTGGCAGACAATTGGCATGCTTATGCCACGGTGCCGATGGCGTGCAATCTGCAGATGACGCTGTTCCGGTCGGGCTCAGGCAGAGTTTATGCGCGGGTGGATCTCAATGAGTGCCCGGTAAGGTTGTTGCCAGGCCAGACATCCGACTATGTGTTGTGGGATGAATTGCGCGTTCATCTGCTCGAATTGTTGCCGGTAGAGTAAAAAATGCTTGCCAAATGTTCTCGATAAAGCTATGTTTCGTGACAAAATGAAAACAAAACAGTCTTGAAAACGGCAAAAATCAGTTTGATGTTGTTAAATGATGTTATACAACATGTTTTTTAAATGAAAAGCTATTGCTGGGACAAAATTTGTCAGTACATTTGCATCAAGTTTTTCATGGTATTAAATTTTAAGGTGAAAGGATTATTTGTCGGGAGATAAATAATCTTTTTTTATGTCCCTGTTTCACGGCCGCCCCCTTGTCGGCGCCGCATACCCCGTCTTCGCTGGATTGACACAAGAGAGAATGAAAGAATTGTTAATATGTGTTTTGTGGATAGAGCTTTAAGGGTAATGTGTGTTAAAAGATGTTTTAATATAGGCAAATTGTGCCTCAAAAAGTATGTTTTATAACATATTTGTCAGTACATTTGCATCAAGTTTTTCATGGTATTAGATTTTAAGGTAGGAAGGTTATTTGTCGGGAGATAAATAACTTTTTTATTTTGTATGTACTTGAAAATGATGGAGAACGGCAAAATATGTTTTTAAACATATCATTTTCTTAGTCAACTTATTGGAATAATCTATACATTTGTAACCGAAAAGAGACCAAAGTAGTGTTACCATTATTGTCGGATTCCTTAACCGATGATAATGAGAATTTTGGAAAAAATCTTTAGTTGTTGTTACAAATGTAATAGTTGAATGGATAGAGCAGGAACGCCGACCGGCGTTCCTGCTTGTTTTTAAGGGAGCTGAGGTGCAGTAGAAATTTAGGGGCTTTAAGGGCAGTAGAAATTTAGGGGCTTTAGGGGCTTTAAGGACTTTAAGGTCTTTAGCGGAAGAGCAAAATCAAATAAATTTGTTTTGCTCTTGGATAAAACCGGCTGCGCCTCGGAAAAATTGAAGTAAACTTCATTTTTCTCTCGGCTTGCACGGTTTTCACTCATCCTTGCACTATCCTTTAGATAAGTTAGGCTGCGGTTCG
>OKWD01000123.1_pt1 | contig 13787 bp, 13 predicted proteins | sample 1607011 | NCBI WGS metagenome assembly OKWD01 (sample SAMN04414077, study PRJEB24778) | human gut metagenome | material: faecal | host: Homo sapiens | reverse complement strand
ACAGAAAATTCTGTGTATTCGCAAGAAAATAGGAATCGTGCGGGGAACTACGCCCACCTGACCTCAGAAAACGGCAAATGAGCCGTTTTGACAAGCGGCCGTCCGGCGTTTCAGCAGCACGTAAAGCGCGCTGAGGGTAGTGATACCACCCCTCGCCTCGCACACACGGAAAGGCCCTGAGCGCAGGGCATACAAGCCGCAATTTCGACAGAAACGGAAAAGATCACGCAGCCCAGCGGGGCCGCGACGCCTCGGGACAGCGACGCGCATAAGCGCATCGCTGTTCCGCAGGCTTTCTGCGTTTTTTGGGGAGCACACCCGGCCAAGACCCAAAAGCGGCAAGGTTTGCCGTTCTAAACCCCGGCCACGCAGAGTTTCCGAAACGTGTGAAACAGTCCGAGGGTAGTAATAGCGCCCCCATCTGAATCGCCCCTGTTTCGCCGTGTAAGCCGCTGTGTGCGATCCTGTTGGCGAAGGCGAGTGTGTACCCACTTTCACTCGTGAAAGCAAAACGTGGGCCATTTGTGCGAGAAGTTGAAAAGCGGGATGAGAAACGGTTGGGAACAGCGTTGTGACGGTAACTTTTGGGCGATATTTGCGGAAGTGTCTATTGGCGAAAAATCGAACTTTACAGGAAGGTTTTCTGGGCGGTGAAGGCCGTTCGATTTTAGCACAAGATAAAGGGCCGCAGTCGCAAGCGCCCGCAGCCCGCCCACAAAGCCCCGCAGTGCGGGGCTTTCCGAGGTTTTGAAACCGCAGTCTAAGGTGCACCTTGCGAGGCGTTTTCGCAGTCTTGGGTGAACGTGAGGGGCATCAGATCCCCGTGACGGCGGACTTTTCAAGGTGACCGTTCCGCAGGCGGTTGAGAAGTTTGCCGTTTTCAACCACTCAAAAAAAGTGCTTTTTGTGCAGCGGCGATTTTCAGCGCAGATCGTACATATTTTGCGCCGCTGTAGTCAATGAAAAGAGACTTTCAAGCGTTCAAAAATCGCACCGCTGTAACCAAAGAAGAACGCCTCCGGCAGCGCAAAAATTGCGCCGCAATAGTCAAAGATAAGGCGGCGCGGCTCCGAGGTGCAAATGATAACTTTCTGATAACAGTTCGACTTTCGGGTAGCTTTGTTCCCTTGGTTACGGTATTGTTCGTTGCGAAAGGGGCTGATACCATGCCGAAAAGACGAGCGAACGGGGAAGGGAACATCCGCAAACGAAAGGACGGTCGATGGGAGGGCCGGTACACAGTCGGTCACGATCCGGAAACTGGCAAGGCCATCATCAAGAACGTGCTGGGTAAAACGCAGGCCGAGGCAAAATTTCTTTTATCTAAAGACATAAATGGTTCTACTAGAGCTTCAAAAGATAAATCACTATAAATTATATCTTTAAAGTTGGTTGATATAAAGTAACTTCATCATTAAACTTTATAGGTATACCAAAATATAATTTTCTTCTTTACCTTTTCATATATTAATCTCCATTAAATCCATAGGCTCTGAATTGCATTTGGTATCCGGTGAATTGTTTAATTATACCTAATATAGGAGCAACCCTAATTAAATCAATAGAACCAATGGAATGTTTTTTCACATATTCACCTAATGCTTCTTCTAAGGCACTTAATATACAAATTGCTCTATTACCATGCATTGTATCAACACAATCTTGATGAACTAATATATCTACTGTAAAAGTTACTTCTCTAATTTTACCCCCAATTGTTGTAGGAGTAATTCTATATACATCTATAAACATATAAGCACCAGCATCTTTAACTGTTTCTTTTACTCTTTTATACATGAATATCTTTTTATTTGCTATATCACTAACTTTTGGTTTTTCTTGTTCTAATATATCTTTTTCTTTATATTCATTATCAGTATAATATAAGAATTTTGTTAGCTCAGAGTGTTTTAATAAATGTGCATGAATCTCAGCTAACACTTTATTCGTATAACCATATAATGCCATATTCTAAAACATCCCCTTCACTAAAATTTCTTTAACTATATCTTCTTGATTTCTTCTTATTATTTTTAATTTAACCTTAGTGCCTATATAATCAATATCATCCGTACAAATTATCCTACAACCTTTACCATCGTATTTAGTATCTATGTAAACACAGTTATCTTTGGCTTCTATTTCCCATCTGATAACTTCATGATTTGTTGTATAAACTTCATTACCACCTAAATATATATAATCAAGACCTATAATTCCACTTTCATCAACTTCATCATTTACTTTATTATAAGCATGATTATTCTTTTTATCATCCAGTGATGTTGAAAAAATTTGTCCGACAATACAATCTTTTACACCTGGTCTACTGAAATCATCTATATGAGTAATTTCAAAGACTTTACCACTAACCATTATTTTAAGACCACAATCAAGTGGTTTTGTTAATTCATTATCTGTAAAAGTTAATCTTCTTTTACCATCTTCATTAGACATATAAACCTTGTCTTTTAAACCATCACTATATAGTGTTAAGTTTGTTACTAACATTGGTATGATATATCTTTTTCCATGAAAATCAAATGCATATGAAAAATTACATTTTTTAGCTGTAAAAGTTTTATGTGATAATACGGCTTTCTTTTCTTCATGATACATTACCCACCATAGTCCATGCCAAAATAATATATCTCCACTATTAACATCCATATCCCATTTAAAGCTAAAGTATTTTTCATCATTAGTTTTTTGGTCATTCTTAGAAGTATCTTCAACTAAAACATTGATTTCACAATCTTTAGTACTCTTTCCAACATTCTCTCTTTTTACATAAGGAACTGTATGTACAGTTGGTGCAAGTTTATTATCTATTAAATCATCGAAGGTTTCTCTCGCTTCCAGTGTTCCTGCTTCTGATGGATTACAAACTCTATTAGTATACATTCTTCTTCTAAATATTTGAAGATAATCTTTATTATTCAAATCCATCACCTGACCAATCTCTATTTCTGTATCTTATCCTCATTTTAATGAAATCTTTTTCAATTCTTTCATGTAAAACTTCATTATTAGCTAACATTGTAGCATTAGATAATTGTTGGAAATCGCTTGTATTAAGATTTTGTTTTAAGAATCTATCTCTAAGAACTACGCTATTATGCCATGATATTATCATACCATGAGCCAATATAACTTCTTCATCTAAATCTAAATCTTCATCATCGGAATTTATAGTTTTCTTAATAAATTTTTCACCAAATTCATCTTCAACTACTCTAGGTTTATATTTTTTATTTAATTCTTTAAAAAGAACAATTGCAGTTTCTATATATTTTTCAAATATAAACTCAATTTCTTCATCAGATATTTTGCAATATCTCGAATCCTCAATAAGAACTGATATTCTTGCATATATGTTTGAAACAGGTGTCATTATGAACACCTCCTTCTTATAATCTATCTACATCTGATTGTATCTTCTTCATACTTCTATCTATATCATCAAAAACATTTTGTACACCGAGTTTTTTCTCTAAATATGACATTTTGAAATTATTAGAAAACTCTTTTTCTTTATATAAATAAATAGCTCTTTCAATCAATCTATTAATTACTTGGATTTTCATTTTATCTACTTCATAGAAAAACTCATCTACACTACAGTCAGCTGAAAGTAAATCATCAAAATACTCTTCATCAGGGATTTCTTCCATGCCTTTTTTAATTCTTCCTAATCCTACTATTTGTTCTAATTCTTCTATACCAATATTTTCATTATTTGGACAATATACATCTTCTATTAATACTGAGAAATCTTCAAATAAACTCTTTTGTTTTTTTACTATACTTTGTAAATCACTAAAAGTTATATCTTCTTCTTCAGTTGGTTTTAAAGATATATAGCTTCCACCATTTTTATCACTTCTAAGAACAACTTCAAATATAGAATTATTTTTAATTGTTATATCTGCATCCTTTAAATCTCTTTTCATCTCACTGATTGTTTTTTTATCTAATCTATCTTTTTTTCTTTCACGCATATTATCTCTCCTTTAAATAATTATACGAGGGAGAAATTATATCCTCCCTTTTTTACTATTTATAAATTAGTTCATTTTGTATATTCCATAAACAGAAGCTTTACAAACACCTAATTGTATTCTTCTCATGAACATATATTCAAATTGCATATCTTTTCTTACTGCTGGGTCAGATACTTCTATAACATCTACATCGCCTTCAAATAATAATTTTATTATTTTAGTTCCGTTAGGTATTACATAAAGCATTTTATTACTTAACATAAATTCATCTTTTCTGTTAACTGATTGAGGTATTTCAACAACAGGAGTTCCATAGTAATCTCCAACTCTACCAGTTTTGCTTATGTTTTCTTTGTCGCTATCTGATAAGTATGCTTGGAATGCACCATCTGCACCAGTTCTTAATTTAGCTAAAGCAGTTTTAGTTCCGTATATAGTAGCTTTTTGTCCAGTTTTAGCTTCAACTCTTTCTATTAATTCAACCATTTTTTCATCTTGGTATGCACCAGTTACACCGAATTTAGCACCTAAACTAGAGTAAGCATCTTCTATACCTCTAACTATATATTCACCTATTTTAACTTCAAATGATTTTCCTAATCTGCTTATCCATTCAGCAAAATCAGTTCTGCGTTTATTTTCGACTAGGGTCGTTACTCCTAATCCGTTCTCTTATGAACTGCTCATGCTTTCACATGAGACAAGACTATATCACTACCTATTTCTAGGTATCCTCCATTTCCACCCACTTGAGTGTACGAGCTTATGCTCTAGTCGTTGAAGGTTATTCTAATTTAACACTAATTCTTTTATAAGTATGTTTTCTATATTTTTAAATTCCCAATAAGGAATTCTAATAAGTTTTATTCTTTTTCTTTTACAATATTGTGTTTTTATTTCATCATGTATTTTAGTTTCTATAAGTTTATCAATACCACCCCAATGTGGTAATATTTCAAAATGTTGTATTCCATCATATTCTATTGCAATATTTAATGAAGGTATGTAAAAATCAAATGGCAACTCTTTTTTACATTTACAATCTTTGAATTTGTATTGTGATTTAAAATCTATACACATTTCTTTTAATATATCTTTTACTTTTTCCTCACCTTTAGACTTATTACATTCTGTGCATCTAGTTCCTTCTTTAAATTTTCTAAATCTAACTTGATTCATATGTCCTTTAGGACACTTTATCTCTATTAAACTATTATTTTTTCATATGTTATAAATCTTATAAATTTATAATTTTGAGATTCTATAAAATTAATAATATCTTTTTAGACCATATTATATGACATTGAAAACATCTTCTATTATTATAGAAATTACTAAAGTATGTTTCATATGATTCGTGTCCTTTATTACATTGAATTTCTATTATACTTGCATATTTATTAAATTTTACAAATCTTATAAATTTATAATCTTGAGATTCTACATATTTTATAATTTCATCTTTAGTCCAAATAGTATCCTTTTCTCTTCTACATTGTTCACATCTCGTTCCTTCTTTTTTAGAAGTACCTTTAAATGCATCAAATCGAACTTTATAAGGTTTATGATTAGTATTACCGCACCATACTAGCACTATTGATTTCATTCCATTTAATTTAACCATTGATATGAATTTATAATTTGTTTCATTTTCTATAAATTCTTTTATTGTAATTTCATTCCAAATCTTTCTTGTCATTTTCATCACCTCCACTTATTTATATTATACTCATAAACTTATAAAAAATTAAGTGTTAATTAAAATCTTCCCTGCTGATTGTCCATTCATTCACCTTTAGGATTTAACCTTGGGTAATCTCAATTACTTTTTTCTACTTTCGTAACATTCACACTTATCATTTTCAGATTATGTTTTAGTGAATTGAGCTTTAGGAGTTTCCAGCAATTAAAAGGATTTGCTATGCTTTTTACAAACATAGGGGGCTGTCTAGTAAACTAAGTTACCCCTTCTAAAGTCATCAAATTCAGTATATAATTTAGCACCTAATTGGAAACCAGTCATAGTAATTTTACCATGAGTTAAGTTTTGTCTTCTTAATTCAGAAGTACCATCAGCTACATATCCTATTTCAAATAATTCTTGGTTCATAACTTCAAAGTCTTTAGTATCACCTAAAGCTATATCTTCTATGTCTACCCAAGATTCAAATCTAGCTAAAACATTTTCAGCTACAACTGGAGTTAATATTTCTCTCATTATAGCAAATACTTTGTATTTGTTATCCATGAATTTATACATATCCCAACCATCTTCACATCCAGCTGTTTTAAGTATTATATTTTTTATAGCTTCATTTGCAGATTCTGCATCGAAATTAGCAGTTTTACCTTTATATAGACTGTAAGCCATATCTCTTACATCAGTTATATTTAATTCTGACATTCGTCTCATTCTCCTTTTTATCTTATATTTTATTTATTTTATATTTTATACAAATCTTATTACTAATGATTTTTGTACTGTATCGTCTACACCTTGTTTTCCAAATTCATATTTATACATAGGTATTACTATGTCTTCTTTAGCTTCAACAACAGCTATTACAGTGTCACCAGTAGTAGCTTTAGCTAATTTACCATCTGCTCCTAATTTTAATTCGTCTTTTTCAACTACTTCGTCAGCAACTAATTTTGCTGGTATTGTAACTATATCACCTAAAACTGGTTGATATCCTCTTCCTGGTCTACCTGCTTCTAATTCAAATTCACAAGGTAATTTTCTTTCATCGTATTGGTTTGCAACACTGCAATGGAATAATAAATTAGCTCTTTTAGTATCAGCAGTAGCTAATTTAACTTTATAAGCTTCATAATCAGCTTCAACTCCTAGTACAGCATTTTCAGCTTTTCCAACTATTTCTAGGAAAAATCCATTTTCTAAGTTTTTGTCATGAACGAAAGTTCTTGGTTTACCTTCGATTATGTCTAATCTAACTATATTTTTTACATCCATGTTTTTCATGCTCCTTTTATTATTTATTTTTGTTTCCAAATTCTTTTAATAGATAATCAAATCTTGATTTTGGTTTTGCTGGTTCTTCTTTTTTAGAATCAACTATATTTAAACTGTTTTCCTTTTCCATTTTAGCAAATTTTTCTTTTTCTGCTCTATTCTTTTTAGCTTCTAAAGCAAATAAGCAAGTTTCAAACATATCTAAATTAATTGATTTGTTATAAACTTTTTCTACTAAATCAGAAGTTTCTTCTTCATTGAATTCAAATTGTGATAAGATAGCATTAACTTTTTCATCGAATTGAGCTTTTTCTTCTTGAGCTTCTATATCAGCTTTAAATTGTCTAAGTTCTTTTAATTCTTTTCCAACTGCTTGATACATTTCTTCTTTAGCAGTATATTTTTCTTTTTTGTCAGTTATTTTCAAATCTAGCTGAACTAGATTCTTTAGGTCTCCATTCTTGAATATATAATGCTTTATTATCCAAATCTAAAGTAACATCATCATTATTTATAGAATAAGTTACTCCATAGAATTCATTTTCTTCTTCATCTTCTATAACAACAACTGAATCTTCAGGGATTAATTCTACTACATAATATTTTCTCCAAGTATAAGTGTCACCCCAATAACTCACATATTCATAAGTGTAAGATTCTAATTGTTTTCTTATAGCTTTAAATGTATTATTTAAAGAAAGTCCAAAGTCTGCTTTGTCATCTTCTACTGTATGATTTTTCTTTTTGCAAGATTCATCTTCTTTGTCTTTATCTTTGTCATCTTCTTCATCTGATTTATCATCATCTTTGTCGTCGTCTTCCTCGTCATCTGCTTTATCGTCTTTTTTATCATCATCTGCTTTATCTTCAGTTGCATGATTTTTCTTTTTACAAGATTCATCTTCTTTGTCTTTATCGTCTTCTTTATCATCATCTTTTTTGTCATCTGCTTTATCTTCTTCATCATCATTAACTGCATGATTTTCTTTTTTGCATACACAAGGATTTTCACCACATTCAGGACAAACTTCTTCATCTTTGTTTTCTTCAGCAAATTCTTCTTTGTTTTCAACAGTAGAAGTTTCTTTATTTACATCCACACTTAATCCCTCCTCTCTTTGACATTTTAATAATTTATTTAATTTTTCAACAGAAGATAAATATTCTTTATATTCACTATCTTCTTTAGAAAAATTCATACTAAGTACACAATCTTCCCCCATAGCAATATCTTCACATAAGTTCGTTATTCTTATGCAGTTCTCTTATGAACTTCTTTAGCTTTCGCTAAACGTTGAGACTATATCATTATCTTACATTAATTAAATAAGACACTCTCTACTTCCATTCACTTGAATGTACTTTACTTTAATTGTAATAAGGTTCTTACAATTATTTCAATAGTCGTTGAAGTTTATTCATATCACTTATAGTAATTTAGAATCTTACCTGCTAGACTTCCATTGTAAAAGTACTTAGGATTTAACCATATACCATCTAACTAATTTTTTCTGCTTTCGCCACATTCACGCCCATTGTTTCCAATCACGTTGTAGTTTAGTTAGCTTTAGGATTTACAAGCAATTCAGAGAGTTTGCTATATGAATCACTCCATATAGGGAGCTAATCACTCCTGGGTATTTAGCACCTAACACTGTAACTCCAAGAAATTCAAATTTATTAATATTACATCTTTGTTTTCTATCATAAGAACAATTATTTATATAAATTTCCATAGAGACTTCTTTTTCTTGGTCTTCTTCTAATATGTCATAAGCATCATTAGAATAACATTTCCATATGTAACCATAACACCCTAAGTATGTTTCTCCATCTTTTTCTTCAAAGAAATAATCATTACTTTCAGGTATTACTCCAATAGGTACTTCTTTATAATATTCTCTTACTTTAATTGTTCCATCTTCATCTGTAAATATATCTAAATCAGTTTCATGTCCTGCAAAATCTTTATTATCTTGTCCATCAGTTTTTTCAACAAATGCCAATATTGGAATGTTTGCAAGTGTATCTATTGAATCGTTTATACTATCTACTGAAAATACAGAACCATTAAGGTTTTCACCTGTATGCATAATGTATATTTTAACTTTTTTAAAGTTTGTGTTAACTAAAACTTCATCTGTACTTTCAAATCTTTTAATAGGTAATCTAAGTTTGTTATTCATAATTACACCTCCTTTCAAATTAGAAGGTAAATTTGTTATTTACTAATATTATTTTACTATTTTCTTCTTTACTAAAATTTCTATTTAATAAACTCATATCATTAATAAAGAATACATAAATCATTTCTCCATTAACTTCTTTTTGTTTTTTTAGAACTTGTTTATTATCTAACAATTTATCTTTTATACTTTCATCAGTCGTATAAACAAGCATAAAAGCAACACTCTCCTTTGAAAAATGTCAATCTTACATATTATTTATAAGACGATATTTTTAATAAAATATCGAAAAATGAAGTATTATTTAGTGCTATCAGGATTCTCGCCAACATCTTTTTGATTATCAGGGTTATCTGAATTTTTAGGTCTACCTAATTCTTCTTCTTCATCTCCACTTTGAGTGTAAGAAGTAGCTAGAGGTACAAAGAATTCGTCTATACCATTTTCAGTTTCAAATTCAAGTAATGATAATGCTTCTAATGGTGCATAATGATTACAAGCTAAAAATTTCATTCTTGATAATCCTACTGTACAACCTTGCATTGATTCTGTTACTAAAGTTTGTTTATTGTATTGAGTGTTTCTTACAAATCTAACCATCCATAAAGGATTTCTTTTTAATTGTTTTACTCTATATTTAGTATAGTTTTCAAATACATTATTTAAAACATCACAATATATTTCATCTGCTGTTACCCCAGTAAGTATAGCTTGGTTATTACTTTGATTACCATTGAATATCTCACTATTAACACCTGAATTATTATAAACTAATTCAGTTAATGTTTGTCTATTACTTGCATTTACATTACCAGTTCTTTGTAATGTTAATGCTTGTACTTTCAAAGGGTTAGTATTTACACAAACTCCTACTGGTAAATTAGCTTTAGCTGAATTATGCATTTTTATAAGGTCGGCTTCTGCTATCCTTGATTCACCTTCTTCATCTACATCATATTGCATATGTATCATTTTTAAATTATTAGCTTTATTTTCCACAACTTCATTTTCTTCTTCTTCCATTAATCTTAATAATGAAGGAAATAAATAAGATAAAGTTGGAACAGATTTTGTTGAAGTCATATTATTTAAACTTAAACATATTGCTTCAGGGTCATCCACTATTACATAACCTGAACCAGCAGTTCCTAAATATTGTTCAGGTGATAGTGAACCTGCTTTATGTTGGTCATATAATCTTTGTAAACCTAAAGGCATCATTGAATAATATTCTGCTGTACCTAATTTATTAACATTGATTGCATATTTATATAAATTATCATTTATAACCTTACATATCTTACATATTTCTGTTGGTATTTCTTTTAATATCGTACCTTGATTATCAGATACATCATATAAGAAAACTTCTCCTTGTATCATAAGGTTAACTCCTATGTTACGATAATTTGACTTCCAACTAATTCTTTCTAATAAATTACTTATATCTAAATAATCTTTATATAATTTATCAGGTGTTATTTTTCTTTTTGATTTAGAAAATTTACTAATTGTAGTTGGATATAAATATAAATCATAGATATTCATACCAGCATAGTTATTAATTATTCTATTGTATATACCACTATTATAATACAACCAAATACTAGCTTTTTGTAAAGCAAGTGCATTTGCTTGTGGGTCTTCTAAGAATCCCATTATTTCACTAGCACTATATTTAACTGGTTTAGTTGTATATTTTTGCGCATTGTTAGCTACAGAAGTTTCGGCAAACAACTTCTTTTGCTTTTTTTCTTCACTCACTCATATCATCCCTTTCTTTCTCAATATTTTAATAAGACTACCATAGATTAGCTAATCCACCTTTTTTCTTTTTCTTTAATTTTTTTCTCTTTCTCTTATAAAATAATTACCATAAGCTAAACTTGAATATCTATCCTTACGTTTACCTGTGGTTTCATAAAGTTTAATATAAGAATCTTTTATTTCATATTCCAATTGAGTTATTTCATCTTGCATTAAAGAAGTTTGAATATAAGGCATTAATTTGTCAGCTTGTTCTTTAGGAGACATCTTATGATATCCTTCTATAAAGTCATCTGCTTCAAATTGTGTTTTTAATAATCTAATGGTTTTATTTTGAAATGCTGTTTTAAGGGTTACTGCAATTTCGTGGTTAAACTTTGAGTTACCATTAACACAAAATATAGATTTTTGTGCTTCAGAATAACCACAACGTTCTTCATATTTTTCATCGTTCATTGCTTTTAATGGAGGATAAACTATTCCTCTTTCTACATCTGTTGTATATTCACCTAACTCATCTAACACAGATATCCCATTACCGGCAGTATCTAGTACTATATAATCACTTTGAGTGTCAAAATATAATCTTTTTATATTTAATGCTAATTGTTTGGCTGTACAACCATCATAGGTTTCCTGCCATAAAACTTGTGATATATAATTTTGATTCTTTGGAATACTTCTTATAAAAGTAAATACGGCATTATCGTTGTCATGTCCATTTTTACTATTCATTAAGGCTATATCACAACTAATTATTCTAAGTTCTTTATCATTTTAATTTTTTCAAATGATAACTCTTTTTCTCTTTATTTTTATTTCTATAATATTCCTCAGGTGTTGGAGGATACCATGCATATTCCAATGTTCTGCAAGGTAATATGTCACTTGATTTAAAATAACTAGTATCTTTATCAGAATAAAATAATGCTTCAAATTCCATCATAAATGATATTTCCGACATATTCTCATCTGATAAAATATCTTGTATTCTTTTTTTAGTTAATATTCCATGATAAGCAGATAATTGATAAGGTAAATTACATACAAAATAATCATCACCTGCTAACATTTTCTTAACATGGGAAGAATAGAGGTCATAACTCCAATGATTCTCGAACCCAAATTGTTATCCTAAAGGCTTTTTATCCTTTAGTTCTTATAGTTTCCTATAAGTTCAGCATATATTTTCACACAATAAATGTAGCGTGTGTCAATCACTCTTGGAGATATTTTATTCTTTGCAATTAAAAAAGAACTATTATATAATAGTTCTTGCAAAGGTTCAATCTCTATGCGTTACAGTGGATAAGGCTTTTTAGTTCCTTAACTTACCTCGGTATCAACTTATGTTAAATTAACACTTAGTCTTTCTTACCATGTATATCACTATACATATGACCGATTTTGATTGATACTCAACTATAGCTATCTACATTTCACCATAGTTTGCACTAGTTTTAATGCACTGCTCAAATAAATCTCTTGGTTTTCCTCTGATGGATAATCTGCATATTTTCCATCATCTCTATTCTTAAATTTTGGTATTCTAACACAGTTTAAGAATGGTCTTAATACTGAGTTTAATGTATCAAAACCGTTATATTCTACATAATTCGCTACGTTATGTACGTTCTCTTATGAACTGCTCATACTTTCATATGAGACTAGACTATATCACTACCTATTATTAGGTAACTCCCATTTCGAGTGTCAATCACTTACACCCTACGAACTTACGTTCTAGTCGTTGAAGTTTATTCATATTTATTTATGTTTACTTTTAATTCTTTAATTAATATTTCTTCTATATTATTAAAACACCAATATGGTATCCTTATTAATTTTATATTATTATTCTTACAGTATTGATTTTTTATTCCATCATTTTGTTTTGTATATTTAAAACCTTTTTCTCCACCAAATAAATCTACTGATTCATAATGTTGTTTACCATCGTATTCAATTAATATGTTATAATCAGGTAAATAAAAATCAAAAGGAAGAGGATTTATAAATCTACAATCTTTATATTTATATTGAAATTTATATTTTATATTGTATCTTTTTAATACATTTGCAACTTCTTGTTCACCATAAGTCATACCACAATGAGGACATCTTTTACCTTCATATTTAAAATTAGAAAATCTCATTGTAAATATGTGGGTTTCATCTTTTGGACATGTTATTTCTACCATACTTTTTATATAATCTGATTCACAATATTTTACAATTTTATTAAATTTGTATTGAGTAGAATTTATATATAGCATCATTTTATTAATATTATCTTCTTTTATGCAATCCTTACATTTAACGTTTGAATTTATAATTTTATTTAAAGAAGTCTCTATTAATTCATGTTTTTCATTACCACAAGATACTATTATTCTTGATTTGTGATAATCTTTTTCATTATATTTTTTTACTTCTATTAATTTTTTATTAACTTTTTCTACATTTTCTTTTATTTTTAATATATGTTTATTTTTTCTACATAATTTACATCCAATAATATTTCCATTTATTATTGATTTAAAAGATACATCAATATATTCATGTCCTTCTATTCCACACCATAATATAGCTCTACTTCTTATCCAATCATTACTAATATAATCTATTGAGATTATTTGATATTCATCACCTATAATCTTTTTTATTTCGTTTATCTTATCATCTTTTTTACATTCTCTACAGTGAAAACTATCTTTATATAAAAGATTAGCAAATGTGCATTGTATATGTTTATGACCACTAACGCCACACCATAAAGTTACAATAGCTTCCTTTCCATTACCATCTATACTTACTATTTTAAAATTTTTATAATTTTCATTTATATAATTGATA
>OKWD01000122.1_pt1 | contig 13856 bp, 12 predicted proteins | sample 1607011 | NCBI WGS metagenome assembly OKWD01 (sample SAMN04414077, study PRJEB24778) | human gut metagenome | material: faecal | host: Homo sapiens | reverse complement strand
CCTTCAAATTCAACAAAGACTTTTTTGTTCTTGCTGCCGGCAGGCAGACGGAAATGTTTACGATACCACATCACAGTATCCGTCAATTGCTCTATACTCAAACGAAAAAGCCTCATCTTCATTAAAAGGACGAGGTAATGTTACTTTTTTCCAATCCGCATCCTGAAAACGTACCTCTTTGGCTTCCGGTATATCGCCGACATAAAGTAACCATTCAGCATTAAAATTGTATTTATCACGGACAGCTGATGCTGCCGCAATCTGACTTATTCCTATAAAAGTCAATAAAAATAAAAGAATTTTGTTTCTCATAGCTATCTCAAATTGTTTGTTGCAAAACTAGCATAAAGTTCTCTTGCCTACCATAGAATAAGGTACATTTTTATAGAAATTCGTTCAAAGCAAATCGTCAGGATGCTCATATTACGCCTATTTATATAACCAACTAAAAATCAATGCAATAAGCAAGTATCCTGAAACATTTATTCTACAAGTTGCAACATCAGAACTATATGATTTATTGCTTCACTACAACCGGAATCAACATGACAGGGCCTAATAGACCTGAAGGTTTGGGCTCCCAATTAGAAGCATCAAAGATACCGTTCTTCACATTTTCCTTTTTCCTTGCAGACATGTTTACATTATAAAAAATCTTCCAATCCATTCCCTTCTTATCCATATAAGCAATTCTATTCGCCATAGAATTGGCCACTCTGACAACTAATTCATCCTGTCCTTTGAATTTTTCAGCAGGAATATAAAGTTGATAAGGAGAATCAATCACTGTACCGATATAATCTCCATTCAAATAGACAGATGCATTTTCCGCTACAGAGCCAAGATCCAATTTTATCACATCCGCTACAGGTACCTTGTCTATAGTAGTCGTGTACACGGCTGTTCCTGAAAAAGCCTTATATTCATCCCCTGAGAAATCAGTCCATGACGCCAAGCTGTCCACTGTTATGGAAGCAGGAAGCTGAGGACCTCCTTGAACAAAAGAAACAGTCCAATTTCCGGAAACAGGATTTGGCTCACCTGCATTTTGATAATAAGCATAGGCATCTCCTGTAAAATTCTGACCGGAAGTTGATACAATGACAGTTTCACCCGGATTCAATTCTAGGTAAACATCTGTTTCCCCGTCATTGCGTTTCATAGCAGCCAAACCACTGGCACCGGTCATTGGATTGAAAATCGCCGCACTCCGAGCTTCTGTACGAAGTGGAATCCAATCCTCTATTTTACGGTCGCTGCTATTTTCTATAAAGTAATATTTTCCCGTCGCACTATTTCTTCGGATACATTGCAGACCTGCTTGATACATTTTCTCGGCACCCACATTCGCCTCATTCATCAGAGCATTAATATCATCTGACAAACAAATCTTCCCCTTACCTACACGAGCACATTTAACAGCACCTTCAGCATGAAAGTCCAGAGCATCCAGCATTTCTTTAAAATGAGCCTGTTTTTCTTCCGAAAGAATCATTCCGGCCATATTTTGAGGAATTCCCTTATAAAACACAACAGTAGCACCTTCATCAGCCAAAGCCATCAGTTTTTCCATTGTTTCATAAGGAATATATTGCGCCACCGAAACAAGAACGGTTTTATATGCGGCACCAGGCGTTACAATCATTTCTTTCTCAATATTAGTTTTAAGAAGTTGCTTGTCAGAAATCATATCCCACGCATAACCATTCTCTGTTAAAGTAACTGCACTTTCTCTAACTGAAGATTCCAACATATTACGATCCAATCCGCTAAAATGCTGAAGACTTCTGTTTCCTTGTTCAGACATTACATCGGCTATGTTATAATATAAAAGAACATCATTATCTGGAGTACCATCCTGTAAAAATGACTGCACGCGAGTAACATACTGATTCAAATATTTAAAATCCTCCCAGAACGGATTATTCGGATTAAAATGGACTGCCGCATAAAATAACCATCCCGGCCAGGGAGCCTCCTGCGGACTGAAACAAGTGCCATGATAAAAAATATGATTCACCCCACCCAGAAAGAAAAGGTCAAGCGCTTTCTTTACATCTCCCAGATTCGATTGAAAATGTTCATCCAGCCAAGTCACACTTTCTGAAGATGAGAGTTTCTTTCCTTCCGTATGAGCTACAGACGGAGCTGCTTTTATACTGACCAAATCACGCCCCTCTATTTCGGGCACATCACTCACTGCATACAAATCCAGAATATTGGCAGGAGAACCATGAGCCTGATTCCTTATACCCTTTCCTTGTTTTGCCGCCCAATGTTGCCAACGAATAGAATAATGATTTATCAATAAATCGTTTATGGTTTGTCTATAATCATACAACACCCTTGCATTCTTATCCGGTGTGTCCATACCTAACAATGCAGGTAAGTGCTGACGCAAGTCATATCCCCTATATTTTTGGAATTCGTCAAAAAAAGCAGGAGTCCAATTTGACTCGCCTCTTGCATCGTCCACTTCATAAGAGTCATTAAAATAATACCTCAGATAACTGATATCCTGTCCTTTAAAAGCCTCATCGAATTTACTGAGATAATGATCAATGGCCGAAGCTGAAAAATGATCTATCACATCACCTTCACCACCAGGCCCTGCACGTTCTACCATTTTTCCATGATGACCTTGGAACAGAGCGCAAATAGTCCAGTCACCTTGAGGAGCCGTCCAGTCCAATGTACCATCCGGCTTTATTTTTGAAGTCAAGTCGAGACATTCACCTTTATCACTATTAGCGGTCACTATAATCAAAGGCAGTTCCTTTTTATATCGTACCTGATCCAATGCCAATGTCTGTAAATCAGCATTCGCACTGACTGGTTCTTTCAAATCCTCCAGTTTTACCGGAGTATGCCCTGCCAATCTGACAAAGCCTTCTTCCTTATATCGGACAGGTTCACCTAATTGTTCGCCTTCTTTCAATTGATAAGTTTTATAACCCACCGTCTTGCACGCATCTTCGGGAGTAACCCAAGGTCCTCCAAACGGCCATCCCGAAGCATTAGCCAAATCAATTCCTAACCCCAACTGCTTTGCTTCCTGCAAAGTATACAGAAACAAATCAACCCATTCCGAAGAAAGAAAATCTTTAAAGCGGTCCTCATAACCATGTATTCCATAAATAGGAGTGATCTCTAATCCACCCAGATTTGCCTCCTGGTACTTACGCATAACCGTATCCAAGTCAGTAGTCCTGACCGCATTGCCTTCCCACCACCATCGCGTCCAAGGCTTGGTCTCGTTAGTCACTTGCGGCCATTCAATCTTCTGATTCTGTGTACAAGCCAAACAGCCACAAACTGCAAAAAGTACATAACAGAACTTACTGCATTTCTTTAAAAATAAGGATTGCTTCATAAATCTTACTTGTTTAAAAATGGAAACGGGCATTTTCAACACGTTGAGCACCTATCATATTCTTTAATTTCCTTGCCACATCAGGATATTGCTTTATCACATTAGTAGTTTCTGCCGGATCTGTATAAATGTTATACAATTCTTCATAAGTTTTAGACGAATCACTAACTTCCAGTCTCACCAACTTCCAACCATCAGGTGTCATAATAGATTGCTTTCCTCCAAATTCAAAGAACTCATAATAAATACAATCATGCTCCTTCTGAGTACCTTTTCCCGTAAGAGTAGGCAAATAAGATATACCATCAATATTTTGAGGAATATCCGCCTGCACCAATTCACCTATAGTAGGCAAAAAATCCCAAAATGCAGAAATATGATTGGTAACTACCCCTTGTGGAATAACTCCCGGCCATTGAATGACGAACGGAGTACGGATACCTCCTTCATATAAATCTCTTTTCTGGCCTCTGAACGGACCATTACTGTCAAAATAAGATGGATCGTGCCCTCCCTCCGAATGGACTCCATTATCGGAAGTAAAAACAATGATCGTATGATCATACAAACCTTTCTCTTTCAACTCTTTAATAATCAAACCCACACTTTTATCCAAATAAGTAACCATCGCCGCATACGCCGCACGCGGAGTTTGCTGCGATTTATAACCGTCTCTGCTTCCTCCAAAAGGAGTTTCACAAAATTCCCCCTCATACTCCGTCATCGCTTCCCCCATTATATCAAGATCCGCATGGGGTATGGTCGGTGAAAAATAAAGGAAGAAAGGTTTCTGCGCATTTTCATCAATAAAATTCAAAGCCTTTTCCAACATCAAGTCATGCGAATAATATTTCCCATCCAGCATAATCTTCTGCTCATTCTCATGCAAAAACTCAGGGTAATAACTATGAGCAAAACGTTGCCCCAGATAACCGTAGAAATAATCAAAACCATGTTTGCCGGGCATACCTTCCGTACCCGGTCCTCCCATTCCCCATTTGCCTACACATCCGGTAACATAATTCTTTGTTTTAAAAATATCGGCTACGGTAACTTCACCGGCAGGAAGCGGAGTTTCATATAACAATCCATCCGAACCTGCCACTTTTGCATTTCCTCTGATTGCGGCATGTCCCATATGCTTTCCTGTAATCAGAGCACAACGGGACGGAGCACTGACCGTAGAACCGGAATAATGCTGCATAAACTTCATCCCGTTCTGAGCTATCCCATCAATATTCGGTGTCTTAATCTGACGCTGACCATAGCATCCCAAATCACCTATTCCCAAATCATCCGCCATAATATAAATAACATTGGGCGATTTCTCTGCCGTTGTAGTCTGGGCCATCGTAAGCCCTGAAGACAACAAAGCTGCGGAAAATAATATCTTACGTGTATTTTTCATATCCAACCTTACTTTATTTAAAGGATGAAATATCCACCATCATTAAATTCAATCTTTTTCCATTTGTAAAATGTCCGGATTGGAAAAGAACTTTCGTACCATCCGGACTAAAGCTGGGATGTGCATGATCCGGTTTCATCTTGGTATCCGACGCCAACCAATGACGCTCCCCGGTCTGTACATTAACCAACCATACATTTCCTCCAAAAGTATCTCCGGCAGCCCATTTATTATCACGGCTGGCATTACAATGCCAGAAACCTCTTCCTACCAATTGGCCGTCAATCGCTTGGCGGTCTTTTTCTAATTCCACCTGCCCTATCAACTCTACATCATCCGTACGCAAATTGATACGCACAATACCACTTGCCTGTTTGCGAAGACGCGGCTGAAATCCTAAGATATTGAAATATACAAAATCTTTGGTTGCAAAAGTTTCATGAGTCACCCAATCTAGCGGAGTTTCTTTATATAAAGGTTTAAAGACTGTTCCATCTGCCGTGCAAAACCACATACGCTGATGGGCATCGCCACCGGTTTCGTTACAAAAACGATTTCACCCGGAGTAAAACGGCTGGCTTGTATATGTCCTGTTTTAAACTCCGTATCAATAACCTTAGTTACTTCTCCCGTACTGAGATTCATTTTACGAATTCCGCAAAGAGTTGGCTTTATCTTTACCGGCTGGTTACTTTCAGGCAGGAAAGCGTTTTTCATCATACGTTCCTTTTCCTCTTCCGTACCCTCACGCTCAACAGTTATGTAGGCATAATCATCATTACAATCCACAGCATATCCTCCCGGACGTCCCATCTCAGTGGGGAAAGTTCCTATGAAAGTTTCATAAGCGGATGGTTTACCTACTTTTCCTTGTTTTACATCGGCAAAGAATTTATTCAAGTCCATTACATACATGTTCCAGTTTTCTTTTTCTTTCCGGCTGACAAACATACGATTCGTTTTATTAGCCAAAAAAGCACTGCCCAAGTTCGGTCCTTCCGTAGCTTGAATAATCTTACCGGTGGCCATTTCAATAAAGTAAATCTGTGTAGGAGTCCATTTACGTTTTTCTCCGTTAGGAAGCGTACTTTCCACCTCTTTGTCATTTCCACGGCTGGAAGACCTGAACAATAAGTATTTGCCATCAGCCGTCCACATGGGATCAGTCTGATAAAGAAAACGGTCATTCTTCATCGTGTCGGTCAACATAGTGATAGTATTGCCGGTCGCACTATCTACATAAGTCCGCATTTCCGATGCAGTGCAGTTTCCAAACTGAGCCAATGCGGCTTTACTAAAAGCTAAAAATAATGTAATAGCTAAAAATGTCTTTCTCATAGCATGTCATTTTTTATCTGATACGACAAATTTATGCATGAGAGAAATTATATCAAATAGAATTTTATCCATTTATATGGTTAATTGTTCACTTTAAACCAACTATTCTCTATATATCCTAGATTTTTTCACTGATATACTGCTCCCATAAAAAAAGTGGAAAAAGTAATAATAACTCTTTCCACTTTTACTATAAATATTAAACACCTACAGCGGCATCTCAATAACCATAATTCTGGTAAGCTTTCTTAGCAGCTTCATCTAACAACACACCATTTTCATCTGTAAGCAAGTCAAGCATAGTCTGGGCAAAAGGCTTAAAAGTAAAATACGGTTCAAACATTCCCATACCATTACCTGTCTGCCCAATACCATTAATCAAATTATCGGAATTATCCCACAACCCTTGTTTAGGTGAAGCTAATTGATCATGATAGATTATACGATCAGCTTGCCACCCTGAATGATGCAAATTCTCATAATAAACCATCTCTTGATTCAACTCACGTGCCAATTCATTCAAAATGAAATTCACAAAACGGTCTTCAGTCGTAGTAGCTGTTTCCGGATACATTTCGGCTTTGGAATTTGCCGAACCACCATCCCAATAAGATTCATCAACCAACATCGTGGATGTCATATCTTTCTCCACTTCATACGGCCATTGCTGTTCTGCCTGTGTCAGTTTTTCATATCCAGGCTGCAAACGTGCAAGAACTTCTGCACGAGTTTCACCAGCCTTGAACGCTGCACGGGCACGTACTTTATTTATATCATCTATAGCCGCATTATAATTCCCCTTACGTCCATAAGCTTCAGCACGAAGCAAATAAGTTTCAGCCAAACGGAATAAAGGTACATCACGTCCAGACTCATAATGAGTATAGTTACTGCGATTAGGTTCATCATATTTCACAGTAGCAGGACAAACAGTAGAACCAAATTTATCTAAGCCACCATAACTCTTATCATTATAAGTATAACTTTTGCCACTAGCTTGATATGGAACACGATAGTAATATTTACTGCCATCTTTAATCCAACGGGCAATCAGGACAAAAGGCTGAGCCAATGCTTCTTTTATATCAATTGCTGTTTCTTTCGTATTTTCCACATAAGCGAAAGCCAAATCACCAGTACCCATTTTATGTTCTCCAGCTACGGCTTGACGACCTCTCCACGAAGCACGATTATAACCAGGAAGAATATGCTCATTAAAATAGTCAGCCATCTCTGCCGTCCATTCATAAGTAGCATTGCTGCTATTATTATAAGCATAATAATCTTTATTAGCAGCCGGACTGGAATTAGAATCTCCACCACGTAGTGCCGTCACATATTCCACATGGAAAGACTTTTGATAACGTGAATCGGCTTGCTTATTTACATAAAGATCAAAACCAAAATCATTTGTATAGCCTACACGTGATGCTGATTTTGTGGGATATTCCCAGCAGAATTCAGGAATTCCCCAAGATGCGTTAGCATAATCCCCACCAAAAAAGTAAGGCAAACGATTACCAAAACGGCCATTATCAGCACTACCTACAGGACCATATACACATGAAAGAATTAATTCACGGCTATTTTCATTAGAATAATCATTCAAAGGATGACTGAACAACTTGCCAAAATCTGACTCCAATTCATAATAACCATTATCAATAACTGCAGAAGCATAATAAATACATGAATCCAAATCAGCAGTTCCCTTACCTTTATATAACATACCAAGATATGACTTCGGATTGCTAGTATCAACATTACCATTTACATCTACCCCATACTCTGCTGTTCCAAATTTTTCAGCCTGCGCACGCTGTAAATATAACTTTGCCAAAAAATGAGCAGCGGCTCCCTTAGTGGCCCGTCCAAAATCAGCACTCAGATTCTGTTCGCTAACATCAGGCAAATGATCATAAGCATAACGTAGATCACCTATCAACATACTATAAATACCAGGAACACTTTGACGCATATAGTTATAATTGGAAGGGAGTTCTGTTGTATATCCTTGGGGTACATAAATAGCACCATACATTGTACTCATAATATAAACAGAATAAGCGCGATTAAATAAAGCCTCGCTTAAAGACCTCGCTGCATACTCCGCATCAGTAGCAAACTTACCCAATGCCTTTCCTTCACGAATAGACAATATGGCACGGTTACAATTATTAATAATCGGATAAAATCCCAACAGTGATTTAGAATTCTCCCCACACAGAGAATTTGCCCAATTAGCAAACCGCCCAGTAGCATTCCACTCACTAGGCGAATACATGCCACGATTAGGAGTCTTATTTGTAAAGTTATCCACACCAGACATAAAAGTGGAAGGACCTTGTTCATACTGTTTAGTCACACGCAAAGCATCGTAAGTCCCTACAATCAATTGTTCCAATCCTTGCTCTGTTTCAAAATAATCCTGCGTAATGGTAGAAACCATTTTTTTCTTCTAAAAAAACTGTCAGTACAAGAAAGACTTCCTAATGCAATTACAGAACACAATATATACTTTTTCATAATTTACATCTCTATTTTTAATAATTAAAATCCAAGTCTCAGACCAATTACAAAACTACGGGTCAATACTGTATTATTAGTTTGGCCGCCAATATATTTATATGTACCGTTACTGCGTCCACCTTCAGCTCCCCAACCAGTTGTATCGTCAGGATTAATTCCAGCTTTTTACTAAATCACCACCCCAAATAAACGGATTCAATACTTGACCATAGATCTGACAACTATTGGCACCAATTTTACCCAGCCATTTTTCCGGGAAAGTATAAGATAATGCAATATTACGAACAGCCACCATATTTCCTTTGGTATAATTCATATATTCTTTATAATCGGTAAATGATTCTCCTCCAGCACGTGGCTGTGGAAATTTAGCATCTGTATTTTCAGGACTCCATGTATCATTTTCTACCCGACGTCCATAAGTTTGCATCAATCCATAATACATATTACCAAAACGTCCGTAAAAGAAAGCATTCAACTGCCAATTCTTGTAAATGAATGTAGTAGTAAAACCTCCTTCCCACTTCGGAGTAAACGAACCTTGGAAATGATAATCATCCTTGTCAAACTTGCCAAAACCATTATCCATATAAGTCACTTTTGATCCATCTTCCAATGTCACTGTTTTTGATCCTTCCGTACCTTCCGGAACCTCTATAAATTCCTGGTCTACTAATTTAGCCATACCAGGGAACATAGTAATACCATTTCCTTTTGCTTTATAAATAGCCAACATTCTTCTGTCCTCAGGAGTATCCTGCCACAAACGATCGTACTTATATGTCCAAATCTCATCCATAGGTTTGCCAATAAACCAACCATTGGTAGGATCGTCCACCTTACCATCAGCCAATTCTACGATTTTGGATCTATTAGTAGAAAAAGTAAAGTCAGTTTTCCAAGTAAAATCTTCCGTCTGAATATTAGTCGTTGACAAAGTTATCTCAAGTCCTTTGTTCTGTGTCTTACCAACATTTGTCAAAATTTGAGTATAACCAGTCATCAGAGGAATAGAACGATTCAACAACAAATCTGATGTATTAGCTATATAATATTCCACACTACCAGTAATACGATTATTCAAGAAACCAAAATCAACACCAAAGTTGGTAGAAGCTGTCTTTTCCCAACCTAAATTACGATTAGGCAATACCGAGGCTTTAGCACCAGTCGTATTAGTCGTGATTCCACCCTGTCCAAAAGGTTTATTGGCCCATTGGGATACCATAGATCCTGCAGTCTGATAAGAGTTAATAGAAGCATTACCTGTTACACCATAGCCCACACGTAATTTCAAAGAATTCAACCAACCAATATTTTTCATAAAATTCTCTTCATTCATTTTCCATGCCAAAGCTGCTGATGGGAAAAAATCCCATTTGTTTCCTGCTGCCAGCATAGAAGCACCATCCCAACGCCCAGTAACAGTTAACAAATATCGATCCATCAAATTATAGTTTAAACGGGCCATATAAGAAGCACGCTGTTGCTCGTTAAAGGATGACCCAGCACCCAATTTAGCTTTATTAGAATCACCAATACTATACCACAAAGCTGTAGGGAATTTAGATTCATAAGCACGTGCATCCAAACCTTCCGTACGATAATATTCAGCCGACTGCATCAACGTCAAACCAACAGTATGAATTTTATTGAATGTTTTGTTATAAAAAATCATGTTTTCCAATGTCCATGCAAGTTTTTGGTTATGATTGTTATAAGCTACATTCGGTTCGGTAGAAGCATATCCCAAAGGATTAGTAAATTTATCTCCATAATAACTTCCCTCACGAGAATTACGATATTGCGTTCCGAAATTAGTACGCCATTTTACCCCCTCTAATGGAGTCCAAATCTTACCAAAATCCAACTCTGCAAACGAGCTGAGCATAAAACCATAATAACGGGTTTCATTCAAAGCTTCATCAATATTAAGCAACACATTATGTCGTGACGGACCATCATCCGGACTTAATATTTTTCCATTTTCATCAAAAGCTGGAGCATATGGCATCAAACTGGTAGCCAAACCATAAGAATCTTTAGCTGTTGTATTCGAAAAGTTGCTGACAATACCATAATTTTTGATAGAATGACTAGCATTGATACCCATCCCCACCTTCAAAAACTCTGTAGCCTGAATCTCACCATTCATATTAACTGTATAACGTTTATAATCCTGATCTTTCATCGGAGATTCCTGATCCAAATATGCCAAAGACATATATAACTTTGATTTTTCCGTACCAGCCGATAATGAAATCTGATGATTATGTGTCAATGAAGTACGTGTTACATAATCAGTCCAAGGAGTAGTAGGATATTAGCCGAATTATAAACAGGAACTCTATCAGCATATCCTAATACTTCTTTTTCATATTGTGTTGCATCACGTAATACAGGAGTTCCATCAGCATTAAATTGAAAAGCAGCATTAAAAACAGGACGTAGATAAGGATACTGAGAAACACCCCCAAAATAAGCATCACCATCAATATCAGGATCTGGAGCATTACCATACTTACCAGTATAAGCTCCCGCATTGACATTGGCCTGACGGTTCCAGTCTATCAATTCACCAGAATTCATCCAATCTGTCATTGAATGAATCTTAGAAAAAGATACTGTACCATCATAATTAATAGTCACCTTGCCTGTTTTACCTTTTTTAGTTGTGATAAGAATAACTCCATTAGCACCACGCGAACCATAAATAGCAGTAGCAGAAGCATCTTTTAAAATTTCCATGGACTCAATATCATTAGGATTGACATCTGCCATAGAGCCAACAGACATAGGAATACCATCAATCACATAAAGAGGATCATTACTTGCATTCAAAGAACGACTACCACGAATACGAACATCCCCCAACTCACCCGGACGATTATTTGAAGTGATTTGTACACCAGCAGCTTTTCCTTGCATAGCCTGTAAAGCATTCTGAACGGGACGCTCACGAATCGTTTTGGAACTTACTTGGGTCAAAGCACCAGTCACATCACTTTTTTCTGAACACCATAACCAACCACTACCACTTCCTCTAATGTTTCTGTATCTTCCTCCAAAATTACTTTAATGGTAGATTGTCCTTTCACCGCAACATTTACTGTCTTGTACCCCACAAAACTAATTTCAATAGTTCCACTTTCCGGAACATTGGTCAATGTGAACTTACCATCAAAGTCAGTAATAGTACCATTGGTAGTACCTTTCACCACCACACTGGCACCGATTACAGACTCACCTGTCTTGTCAAGGACAGTACCCGAAACGGTTTTGCTCTGTGCAAAGGCCCCTACAGCCAATACGGATAACAAAGCAACGAAGAACAGCCGCTGGAACTTCTCCAAACGACGTAACAGACTTGAATTCTTTCTGTCTTTCATACTTTAATTATTAAGTTAAACAAAAGTTAGTTTTCTATTCTCTCAGGAGAAATAGGTCTCCTACCTGTGAAAAAGTGTTGCAAATATATGCGCGAATATTAAAAAAGCCAATGTAGGATTGTACAAAAGCATGGAATTTTCCGTCTTTTCAACTGAAAAATAGTACAAACTTCTGTGAACAATCTCAAAATGGATAGTTTCAAGAGCATTTTTGTTATACAAGAGTGCTTTTATTTCTGATTGTTACTTTAATATTGTATTGTAAAACGTATAAACTAAAATTTGAATATGGCTAATCTTTCAATAGTAATTGTACCTGCTAAAAAATTATCTAACGGTAGACATAGAGTCAGGATCGCAGTGGCTCATCGTTCACAAACGAGATATATTTCAACCCAATTCATTTTGGATTCTGCAAATCAAATGAAAAATGGACGAGTAGTAAAACATGAAAAATGCAGCTAATATAAAATGCTTGTTTGCGCAAGTTGATTAATGAATACGAAGAGATTCTTTCGTCTATTCATTATCAGTCGAATATTTCATGCACTGAATTGATACATGTTATAACTCGGGAACAACAAAAAAAAGGAATAACCTTTAATACGGTAGTGAAAGAATATCTTTCAATGATGGAAGCAGACGATCGTAAAAAATCACATAAATTATATAATATAGCTTGTGCAAAGTTCCTTAAACATATGAAAGGTGATTTTTCCTTTGGTACAACTCAGTCCGACACATATACAAAGTTTCGCTGATGTAATGAAGGCTGAAGGATTAAAAGAAACTTCTATCAGAATTTACCTCACTTTAATAAAAGTAATATTGAACTATGCCAGGAAAATGAATTATGTAACTTATTTAGTTCATCCTTTTGTTTTATTTAAAATGCCAGTTAGTAATATCAGAAAACTAGATCTGTCCGTTGATGAATTAAAAAAAATACGTGATGTGAAATTATTCAAGTCTGTGCATATCATGGCTCGAGATATATTTATGTTAACTTATTATTTAGGTGGTATTAATCTAAGAGACTTAATGGAGTATGATTTCACTAAAGGGAACTGTATGAGATATATAAGACATAAAACCCGTAATAGCAAAAAAGAATGAAAATGAAATAGCTTTCACTATCCAGCCAGAAGCACAGACAATTATTGAACGATATATTTCTGAAAATGGGAAATTAGTTTTTGGCAAATATGAATCTTATGAAAAAGTATATAGTTTGGTCTTTAGACATATAGGGAAGGTGACTGATCTGGCAGGCATAAATAGAAAGGTTTCATATTATTCTGCAAGAAAAACATTTTGCACAACATGGTTATGATATAGGTATCGAAATAGAAAAATAGAAATATTGTATTGGTCATAGTATGAAAACAAATCGTCCTATATTTAATTATATACGAATAATGCAAGAGCACGCCGATAAAGTTTTTAGAGAAATCTTCGATCAATTGCTTAAATAGTCAATGTTATTATATATGCATAAATGTCTTTCATATCATGTAAATGTTATTATTGTATTACCTTAAAAAGTAAGTGTGGTTCATAAATCAAGCAAATGCACTTAGACAGCTGATAAAGTACACTTACTTTTTGGAGATATTTTTTAAGTTCAAGTCAGGATATAAACTACTCCATATAAATTTGAGAGCAAAGTAAAATATTTCATAAATACTAACTAAAAGAGTTTTTTCCAACAGCAATAAGAGCACTTTATATTCTCTATTATTGTATCATCTATATTATAAAATTCGATGAAATGGGCTTTTTTGATACTTCAACTTTATATTATCAAGTTAAACTTTTG
>OKWD01000121.1_pt1 | contig 13873 bp, 15 predicted proteins | sample 1607011 | NCBI WGS metagenome assembly OKWD01 (sample SAMN04414077, study PRJEB24778) | human gut metagenome | material: faecal | host: Homo sapiens | reverse complement strand
TAAGTTGACAAACAAGAAAATCGACAAGGCATGATAATAAAGTCGAACGCCGTCTGCAAGAAATTTCCATAGTTCAGCGTCACGGCATCCTGCATCACGCCGTCGACCATCTCCGCAGGTTTCAACTCAAGCTTAAGGTCTGTGAAATTCACTCCTCCGACAAGCAGCCCGAGAGGAGGCATAATCACGTCGGCGACAACAGAAGAGATAATTTTACCGAAAGCGCCGCCGATAATCACACCGACAGCCATGTCAATCACGTTGCCCCGCATCGCGAAGGCTTTGAAATCTTGTAAAAATTTACTTTTTCCCATAGTATTCAGTCTGTTTTATAAAAAAACAGGACTGATTTTCAGCCATTCAGCCTCAAACCAGTCCTAAATTATTTGTCATGTCCTGCGATTAGAACTCGCAGTTACCCGGAGTGCGTGGGAACGCAATGACGTCGCGGATATTGGTCATACCAGTCACGAACAGCACAAGGCGCTCGAAGCCGAGTCCGAAACCAGAGTGGGGCACAGTGCCGAAACGGCGAGTGTCAAGATACCACCACATATCCTTCATCGGGATGTTGAGTTCCTCGATGCGCTGGCTCAGCTTCTCATAGCTTTCCTCACGCTCCGAACCACCGATAATCTCTCCGATTTTCGGGAACAGCACGTCCATGGCACGCACAGTCTTGCCGTCTTCGTTCTGCTTCATATAGAAAGCCTTGATTTCCTTCGGATAGTCGGTAAGGATTACAGGGCGCTTGAAATGTTCCTCTACGAGGAAACGCTCATGCTCGCTCTGAAGGTCGGCTCCCCAATAAACAGGGAATTCAAACTTATGTCCCGACTCCTCAAGGATTTTCACGCCCTCAGTATAAGTGAGTCGTACAAATTCTGTGTTGACAACCGATTTGAGTCGCTCAACAAGATCCTCGTCATACATCTTTGCAAGGAATTCAATATCATCGGCAGCATGCTCGAGAGCATAGCTTACGCAATATTTGATGAAATCCTCTGCCAACTCCATATTGTCGTTGATGTCGTTGAACGCAACCTCAGGCTCAATCATCCAGAACTCCGACAAGTGGCGCGGAGTGTTGGAATTCTCGGCGCGGAACGTAGGTCCGAACGTATAGATTGCGCCGAGAGCCGTTGCTCCAAGCTCGCCCTCAAGCTGTCCGGAAACAGTAAGGCTGGCAGGCTTTCCGAAGAAATCCTGAGAATAGTCCACCTTGCCCTCTTCGTTCTTAGGGATGTCGTTGAGGTCAAGCGTTGTCACTTGAAACATCGCGCCGGCACCCTCGCAGTCGCTCGATGTGATGAGCGGCGTGTTGAGATAGAAGAAACCACGGTCGTGAAGAATTTGTGGATTGCATAAGCCAACGTGTGGCGTATGCGGAGCACCGCGCCGAAAGTGTTTGTGCGCGGACGCAGATGAGCCTTCTCGCGCAGGAATTCGAGAGTGTGTCCTTTTTTCTGCAAAGGATAAGTCTCAGGATCGGCAGTGCCGTAGATTTCAAGCGTTTCCGCCTGCACCTCGGCAGTCTGACCCTTGCCCTGCGACTCCACGAGTTTGCCTTCTACGTGGATGCTCGCACCCGTTGTGATGGGTTTCAGATCCTCGTCGGAGAATTTCTCCATATCGAAGACAATCTGAAGGTTCTTTATTGTAGAGCCGTCGTTGAGAGCCACAAACTGCACATGCTTGTTGCCGCGGCGCGTGCGCACCCAGCCTTTCACACAAACGTCTGTGCCAATCAACTCAGGCGCCCATATTTCTGAAATTTTTGTACGTTTCATTTTGTATGATTTAAAATTCTATTCAAAAGATCCTTGTTTCAAGAAGTTCACTTCTTCCTGAGTAAGGTAACGCCAGCGTCCGCGTGGCAGATTCTTCTTTGTCAAGCCAGCGAAATACACACGGTCAAGTTTAGTCACGCGATATCCGAGCGACTCAAACATACGGCGCACGATACGGTTGCGTCCGCTGTGGATTTCGATTCCCGCCTGGTTCTTGTCGTGGTCGTTGACGTAACTGATTGCATCTGCGTGGATTGGTCCGTCCTCAAGTTCGATGCCGTCGGCAAGCTGCTGCATATCGTCTTCAGCGATGTCCTTGTCGGTCCACACTTGATAGATTTTTTTCTTCACATATTTCGGGTGAGTCAGCTTCGAAGCCAAGTCGCCGTCGTTTGTGAGCAGAAGCACGCCAGTAGTGTTGCGGTCAAGGCGTCCTACAGGATAGATGCGCTCCTTGCAAGCGTTCTTGACGATGTCCATCACCGTGAGACGTCCGTCTGGATCGTCGCTTGTAGTGACACAGTCTTTAGGCTTGTTGAGCAGGATATAGCATTTGTTTTCGAGCGTAACCACCTTGTCGTTGTATTCAACCACGTCGTCGCGCTTGATTTTTGAGCCGAGTTCGGTAACAACGTTTCCGTTCACCTTCACAAGTCCTTGCTGTATCAGCTCGTCTGCCTCACGACGCGAGCAGATTCCGGCATTCGCCATAAACTTGTTCAAGCGTACTTCCTCGTTCGGATCCACTTCAGGCACGTCGTAGACAATCTGTTTTGGACGTGGAGTGAAACGCTGTCCGCCCTGGCGGTTGAAACTTGCACCCGGACGATTGTTGTTGTAGCCTCCCTGACGGTTGTTGTTATTGTAACCTCCCTGGCGGTTGTTGTTGTAGCCGCCCTGGCGGTTGTTGTAGCCACCCTGGCGGTTGTTATAATTGTTGTATCCGCCTTGAGGTTGTTGTTGTAACCACCCTGGCGGTTGTTGCCATAACTGTTGTAGCTGTTCTGATTGTTGTAGTTCGGTCTGCGATAGTCCTGACGTGGCGCTGCGTCGCTTCCTCCTTCCACAGGCGCACCCTGTGCTGAATCAGTAGGCACAAACGAAGCTTTCGGATTGTAAGTAACCTTCTCAAAGTGTCCTGACTCGCCATTCATCTCCTGAGACTCGCCGATGCGTCTTCTTTTCGGCTTTTTGTTCTCTTCCATAGTAAATTCAATTGTTTTTTATATACAAATACTGCCTCTCGGCGTCTTTTTTATCTTTGCTATTAATTTGTAATCTTAATTCTTAAAAACTTGTAGATTTAAATCAATTTTGCAATTTATAATTCCATCGACAAAGTAACTGCATTTTTTTTCAAAATGGAAAAGCAACATAATTAAAAAGGCTTTGTCAGAAACTTGAATTTTAACATTCTTTTTAATTATGTTGCTTTCCTACACTGTTTCAATGCTTTAGAACCCAGTGTAGTTGTGAGGAGTAATCGCTTTAAGCTCTTCTTTCACGGCATCGCTCACTTTGAGCGTGTCGATGAAGCTGGCGATGCTTTCGGCGTCCACTTTGCTGTTGGTTCGGGTGAGAGCCTTCAGCGTTTCGTAAGGCTTCTCATATCCTTCGCGGCGAAGGATGGTCTGGATTGCCTCAGCAACCACATTCCACATATTGTCGAGGTCGCGGCTGATGGCTGCTTCATTGAGCAGCAGCTTGCTGCAAGCCTTGAGAGTGCTGTGAAGCGCTATCATCATGTGAGCCAACGGCACACCGACATTGCGCAGCACAGTGGAGTCGGTCAAGTCGCGCTGCAGGCGCGAAACCGGCAATTTGCCAGCCAGATGCTTGAGAATCGCGTTGGCCAAGCCGAGGTTGCCCTCCGAGTTCTCGAAGTCGATTGGATTCACCTTGTGAGGCATGGCTGAAGAACCCACCTCTCCGGCTTTGATTTTCTGTTTGAAATACTCCATCGAGATATATTGCCACATGTCACGGTCAAGGTCGATCATTATCGTGTTGATGCGCGCCATGGCATCGAAGAGAGCAGCCAGGTTGTCGTAGTTTGAAATCTGAGTTGTCCACTCCTCACGCTCGATACCGAGACTCTCATTGAGAAATTTCTTGGCAAACGCACGCCAGTCGCGGTCGGGGAAAGCCACGCGGTGGGCGTTGAAATTTCCCGTAGCGCCGCCAAACTTGCCGCTCACCGGCACCTGCTTCAACAGCTCTATCTGCTTCTCCAAGCGGTAGGCAAACACGCGTATTTCCTTGCCCAAGCGTGTCGGCGACGCAGGCTGTCCATGGGTTTTGGCAAGCATTGGAATGTCTTTCCACTCCTCGGCATACTGGTTGAGCAAGCCAACCATCTCATCGAGCAGAGGCAGGTAAGCCTCGTGGAGAGAGTCGCGGATGAGCATCGGCACCGAAGTGTTGTTGATGTCCTGCGACGTGAGTCCGAAATGGATGAACTCCTTATATTGAGCCAAGCCAAGACGGTCGAACTGCTCCTTTATGAAATATTCCACCGCTTTCACGTCGTGGTTGGTTACGCTTTCGATATCCTTCACGCGCTGCGCGTCGTCGACCGAAAATTTGGCGTAGATGTCGCGCAGCTCTCCGAAGAGTGCGTGGTCAACGCCCGCAAGTTGCGGCAACGGAAGTTTGCAGAGGGCGATAAAATATTCGATTTCAACTTTTACGCGATAGCGGATCAACGCGTATTCAGAATAGTAATTTTCCAGAATCTCCACCTTGCCGCGGTAACGGCCGTCGATTGGAGATATGGCTGTCAGTGATGAGAGAGACATTTATGTTTGTTTTTAAGATTGATATTTTCAATAACTCTGCAAAATTACTATATTTCCACCAATCTGCAAGCATCGTAACGGCATATTTTTTTTCGTTTATTATCATTCTGATTATCCAACAGATACGGCATAGGGCAAACTTTTGCCCCAAAAATTATCCCCAAAAAATTTGGAGGATTAAAAAATTCGCCATACCTTTGCAACGCTTTTGAGAAGCAAGGGTGTTTAGCTCAGCTGGTTCAGAGCATCTGCCTTACAAGCAGAGGGTCGGCGGTTCGAATCCGTCAACACCCACACAGAGGAATCGACAAGAAGTCGGTTCTTTTTTGTTTATCTACTAAACTATTTTATACTCGCGATGAGACCCAACTCAATCAAGACAATCCTAATGGCGGCGTCAGTGGCTCTGGCGTCGACAGCCGTGGCTCAGACCACCACGCTGACCCTTGACGATGCTGTGCGTATAGCCCTATCCGACAACCCGACGGTGAAGGTTGCCGACAGTGAAATCACCAAGCAGGAGTATGCCAAAAAAGGCACGCTCGCCAACCTTATGCCAACCCTCGACTTCTCAGCTGGCTACAACCGCACGTTGAAGAAGCAAGTGATGTATATGGGCGACATGAAAGGATTCGGTGGCGGCTCTTCGGAAGGCACGGAGGGAGCGGAAGGCACGGAAGCCGCGTCGGCGATGCGCGACGGCATCAAGGTGGGTATGGACAACACCTGGTCGGCAGGCTTCGCGCTCTCGTTGCCACTTGTCAACGCCCAACTGTGGAAACAGCTGAGCATCTCTGCCGACGATGTTGAGCTTGCGGTGGAAAAGTCGCGACAGTCGCGCATCTCCATGGTGTCGCAGGTGAAGCAGGCATACTATGCCGTGATGCTCGCCGAGGCAAGCCGCGACGCACTCAAGGAAAACTATGACAACGCAAAGAAGAAATATGACGACATCAACCAGAAATACCAGCAGGGACTGTCGTCGGAATACGACCTTATTCGCGCCGACGTCGCGGTGAAAAATGTGGAGCCAAGTCTGTTTGATGCCGAAAATTCCATTGTGCTTGCCAAATGGCGACTAAAAGCGCTTATCGGAGTGGATCTCGACATGAGTATCGATTGCACGGGGTCGCTCAACGATTATACCGACCGCCTTTATGACGGCTATATGAAGGTAGACACCACGATGCTTGCCCAAACTCATCGTTGCGGCAAATCGACCTGCAGCAGCGGCAGCTGCTCAAGTCGCGCGACGTGGCGAAGTCCGCTTATTATCCGACGCTCAACCTGTCGTTCGCATACCAATGGAACGCGATGGCAAACGATTTCCGCTTCAAGGACTATCGTTGGAATCCGTATTCAACGCTCGGACTGTCGCTCAACATCCCGATTTTTTCCGGCGGACGCCGCTACAACTCGTTGAAGCAGACAAAAGTGCAGATTGACCAACTTGCCCTCACGCGTCTCGACACCGAGCGCAACCTGATGGTGGGCGTGCGCCAGAGCGTCGACAAGATGCGCACAGGCATACGCCAGTATGAGTCGGCATGTAAAAGTGTCGACCAGGCGCGCAAGGGCTACGACATCGCCGTGAAGCGCTACGACACCGGTGCCGGCACGCTGCTCGAGGTCAACGATTCGCAGCTGGCACTCACACAGTCGCAACTCAACCGCAGCCAGGCGGTCTACTCATATCTTGTGGCGCAGGCGCAGCTTGACGAGACTCTCGGCACGGAATACACTTACGAAAAATAAAACAGAACCCCAATGAATATCAAGACACTCAACAAGATTGCCATGACAATGGCTGTCGCCATCGCCGCTACGGCATGCTCCGGCGGCGACAAAGCCAAAGAGGAAAAGAAAGCCGCCGACGGCACAATGAATGTGGAGGTGGCAAAACAGACTACCGCGAGGTGGACCAGGTCAATTCGTTCACAGGCACCGTGGAAGCCGACGTGACAAACAACATCGCCCCGCAGTCGCCTATGCGCATACGCAAGGTGTATGTGGAGGTGGGACAGCACGTGTCGGCAGGACAGAAACTTGCCGATATGGATCCTGCAAACCTCGACCAGGTGCGCCTGCAGATGGAAAACAACCATCTTGAGTTCAAGCGTGTGGACGAGCTGTTTAAAATCGGCGGATGCTCAAAGTCGGAATGGGACGCCAAAAAGATGGCATACGACATCTCGCGCCGCAACTATGAGAACCTTGCCGAGAACACGCGTCTCATCAGTCCTATCAGCGGCGTCGTGTCGCAGCGCAACTACGACAGCGGCGACATGTACAGCGGAGCCAGCCCGATTTTTGTGGTGGAGAAAATCCGCCCTGTCAAGATGAAGGTCAACGTCTCGGAGTCGCTCTTCACCAAGATAAAGAAAGGCATGAACGTAGACTTCACCCTCGATGTCTACGGCGACGAGGTGTTTACCGGCAAGGTCAATATCGTTTATCCGACCATTGATCCGTCGACCCGCACATTCACCGTTGAGCTTCTGATTGCCAATGCCGACGAGCGTGTGCGCCCTGGAATGTATGCCCGTGTCACTATCAATCACGGACGCGCCAAGCACGTTGTGGTGCCCGACCGCGCCGTGCAGAAACTTGTAGGCTCGGGCGACCGCTATGTGTATGTTGTCAAGGGCGACAAGGCAGAGTACCGCAAAGTGGAGCTTGGACAGCGTCTCGACACCGAATATGAAATCCTCAGCGGATTGAATCCCGGCGAAACGGTTGTCGTGGCTGGGCAGTCGCGCCTGAAAAACGGCGCCAAAGTGAAGATTGTGAAGAAATAACAAAAGGATTGCCCTATGAGTATATATCAGACAGCCGTCAAGCGGCCAATCACAACAATCCTGATTTTCCTCGGCATCGCCATCTTCGGACTGTTCTCGTTGACGCGGTTGAGCATCGACCTCTATCCCGACATCGAGACCAACTCCATCATGGTGATGACCACCTATTCAGGTGCGAGCGCGGAGGACATAGAAACCAATGTCACGCGTCCGCTGGAAAATATGCTTAACGGCGTGAGCGACTTGAAGCACATCACGTCGCAGTCGAAGGAAAACATCTCCATCATCACGCTGACGTTTGAATACGGCATCGACATCGATGTGGCAACCAACGACGTGCGCGACAAGCTCGACCGCGTCACCACGCTCCCCGACGGAGCGCAGAAGCCTATTCTGTTCAAGTTCGGCACCGACGACATCCCTATCCTCATCCTTTCCGTGTCGGCAAAGGAGAGCATGACGGGATTGTATAAGATTCTCGACGACCAGGTGGCAACGCCGCTGGCACGCGTGTCGGGCGTGGGCTCGGTCTCGATTTCCGGTATTCCCGACCGTGAGATACAGGTGCTTTGCGACCCTTACAAACTCGATGCCTATGGCATTTCGATAGAGCAGATAAGCCAAGTGCTTGCCGCCGAGAATCTCAATGTGCCGGCGGGCACAATCGACATCGGCTCGAATGTCTACTCAATGCGTGTGCAGAAAGAGTTTGCCGACGTCAACGAGATGCTCGACCTCGTGGTGGGCACCTACAGCGGAACGCCGGTCTATCTGCGCGACGTGGCGCATATCGACGACGCGCCGCAGGAGCGCGCCCAGGAGGCGTATACCAACGGCGAACTTGGCGGCATGATTATCGTTCAGAAGCAGTCGGGAGCCAACTCTGTCGAGATTTCCAAGGCTGTTAAAGCCCGTCTGACACAGATAGCGAAAAACCTTCCGAGCGATGTGCATATCGGCTTGATTGTCGACACGTCCGACTATATCATCAACACGATAGAATCGCTGAAGCACACCATCCTCATCACGATGCTCATTGTCAGCTTTGTGGTGCTGCTGTTCCTCGGACGCTGGCGCGCCACGTTTGTGATTGTGCTCACAATCCCAATCTCGCTGCTTTCGGCGCTCATCTATCTGCTTGCCACCGGCAACACGATGAACATTATCTCGATGAGTGCGCTCTCGATAGCCATCGGTATGGTGGTCGACAACGCCATCGTGGTGCTTGAGAACATCACCACCCACATCGAGCGCGGCAGCCGTCCGCGCCAGGCGGCGATGTTTGCCACCAACGAGGTTGCAATCTCCGTAATAGCTTCCACGCTCACCACCATCGCCGTGTTCCTGCCGCTGACCATGATCAGCGGTATGGCAGGAATCATGTTCAAGCAATTGGGATGGATGGTGACAATCATCCTGTCGGTATCGACCATCGGCGCCATCACGCTGACACCGACCCTCTGCTCGTTGATGCTGCGTCTTGACAAGAAATACAACCTGTTCCAGAAAATGGTGTCAAACCCGTTTGACGCATTCTTGAAAAAGGTGACCGACGGCTATGCCGCGCTTCTCCGCACAGCCTTGCGCCACCGCTGGGCGACGCTTGCCATCATCGTAGGCTTGTTTGTCGCGTCGATAGTGGTGCTGATGCCGCATATAAAGACGGAGTTCTTCCCGCAGCAGGACAACTCGCGAATCGGCATCACCGTGAAGCTGCCCGCCGGCACGCGTCAGGAAACGACGCGCGCTCTTGGTTTCCGCATCTATGAGCAGCTGAAAAGCAACTGCCCGGAGGTGACTACGGTAAGTTTCTCAGAGGGACAGGCCGGCGAGGACAACATCTTCGGCAGTATGCAGGACAATGGCAACAACATCCTGCAATACAACATCAGCACCGTGCGCTCGACGGAGCGCGAGCGGTCGCTCAGCGAGATATGCGATGCTATCCGCCACGACCTGAACCAGTATCCTGAAATCCGCACGTTCAACGTTGCGCCGGCGGCGGTGGCGGCGGAATCGGCGGCGAGGCGGCGGTGGAGATTGAAATCTATGGCTACGACTTCACTACGTCCGACCGCATTGCCTCCGACGTGTCGGCAAAGATGCTCAGCGAGGACTGCTGCTCGCAGGTGAGCATCAGCCGCGACGAGTATACTCCCGAATACCGCGTCGACTTCGACCGCCAGAAGCTCGCCCTCAACGGACTTAACATGCAGACAGCCGCTTCCTATCTCCGCAACCGCGTGACAGGCAGCGCGCTGACAAACTATCGCGAGGACGGCGACGAATATAAAATCCGTGTGCGCTACGACAAGAAGTTCCGCCAGTCGGTTGAGGACATCGAGAACATAACCATCTACAACAGTCAAGGCAAGGGCATCAAAATACGCGACCTTGGCAAGGTGGTCGAGTCGCAGACACCGCCAACCATCGAGCGTCGCGACCGCGAGCGCGTAATCACGGTGAAATGCATCGTGGCCAAAGGCTACGCTCTTTCTGATGTGGTCAAGGCAGCCAACAAGGCGATGGGCGAGATAGACATGCCAGCCGACTTCACATGGCAGTTCGGCGGAACGTTTGAAGACCAACAGGACACATTCACCGATATGATAATGCTCATGGCATTGATCATCGTGCTCGTGTTCATCATCATGGCATCGCAGTTTGAGTCGTTGACCTATCCGTTTGTCATCATGTTCTCAATCCCGTTTGCGTTGACCGGCGTGCTGATGGGACTCTTTGTCACAGGCACACCGCTCAGCATCATGGCGATGCTCGGCTTGCTGATGCTTATCGGTATTGTGGTCAACAACGGTATTGTGCTTATCGACTATATCATGCTCTGCCGTGAGCGCGGCCTCGGTCTCGTCAACGCCATCGTGATTTCCGGACGCTCGCGTCTGCGCCCGATTCTTATGACCACCCTCACCACCGTCATCGGTATGATTCCTATGGCAGTGGGCAAGGGCGAAGGTTCCGAGATGTGGCGCGCCCTCGGTATGTCGGTGGCATGGGGATTGTCGTTCTCCACGCTCATCACCCTCATCATTATCCCGACGCTCTATAGCGTGTTTGCCCGCATCGGCATCAACGTGCACGCAAAAAAGAGTTGAAAAACGTTAAAGAAATAAGACAATGAAAGCAGTATTTATAGCATACAACCAAGCGCACGAAGACGACGTGCTGACAGCGATGCGCGAACTCGACATCAAAGGATTCACCGGATGGCCGTCGCTCGTCGGGGCTGGACAGCGCGGCGGAGAACCCCACTTCGGCAGCCATGCGTGGCCAACGCTCAACGGGGCGTTGCTCACCGTGATTGACGACAGCAAGGTGGACACGTTGCTCAACCGGCTGCGCGACATCGACGCGGCAAGCCCGCAGCTTGGACTGCGTGCCTTCACCTGGGCGGTGGAGCAGGCATCTAAACGATTCAGAAAACAGCACGCTGAAAAGTGAGCCAAAAAAACGGCATTCCGGACGTTCAACGGCCGGAATGCGTTCCGCTTTTAACGGCCACCGGAAAATGGCTATTGGTCACGGCATTGTTTTATATTTGTGCTGGCTAAGAGGGGATTGCCAAAAACAACGCAGATATGTTGCATAACATATCTTATTTATTTTACGTGTTCAAAAGATTACTTAATTTAGCAAAAAATAAGTAACTTTTATGAGGCTGCAGAAAATATCTATTTTTTACCTTGTTGCCTTTTTCGCTTTGCTGCCTTCAATAGGCAATATTTGGTCTGGCGAGAACTCTCTCGACCTCTACGACAGCAAAGCCCGCTTTTACGACTCTATGATCGGCAGGACAATATCCCAAGACCCCCTTGCTGAAAAATACTACCACCTCAGTCCCTACCTCTGGTGCGCAGGAAATCCAATTAGATTCATTGATGAAAAGGGTGACAGCATTGCTGTGCTATATTTCCATGGGTTAGGTGGGGCACTTGGCTTTACTAATCCAAACTATGATGGAAAATGGGCTTATTATTCCATGAATGGGGATTATAAATACAAAAAGACTCACGGCAAAAAAGGCGGAAAACCATATCATGATATTGGAGAACAAACATTTAACAGCCCTTCTGATTTTCTAAAAAGCGATTATAATAGAGAGGGAACCGATAAAGAAGTACATCAAGACAACATTAATAATTATGGATATAAAGAAGCATTTGTGATTCCAACAACACGAAATCAAGATAAAGAAATTAGGAAAAAATTCCTACAAGAAACTCGTCAATCATATAATTTAGTAAACAGACAATGTGCACAAGTTGTTCAAAGAGCTCTAGATGCAGGAGAAATTAAAACAACAAATTTGGAATATTTGTATTTTGATGATTCTACCCCTACAGAAGCAGTCCCATATATACCGTTAAGCACATTTAGCGCAATTCGAGATAATTATCCAAATGGAAAAATCTTTAAGAGAAAAATAAAATGAAAACAAAAATAATCACATATTTTATACTGTTTTGGTTCGCTTCCCAAGCTGTGTTCATGTTCTATTGGCCTTTGTACTTATACTGTCAAAATGGTTTAAAGTTTTATGAAATGTTGGCTTTAGGCTGTATCATATTGCCCGCTTCTATTTTTATCATAGTAAATAATAACATAATCAAAAAAATAGCGACTTGCTTATTGTGGGTCTATTCTATAGCTTTTGCAATTATTGGCACATTAGGCAATTTGGTCGCCAGTCCAAAACCAATGCTCGCATTGGCGTCAACAGTTATCATGATTGTGAATATAGCTTTGTTAATAGTCAATTATTTCCTCGTTTTAAATAAAAACCAACATTGAATAATTATGACAAGCGACTTTAACAAGAAATGCCTAAATGCTCACAGCAAAGCCAAGCAGGCAGATCCCAGATTTGTTGAGCCGGATATTCCAGTTGACAAAAATACTGGAATTTTTACATTAACGATAAAGAAAAAGAAAGTGTATTGAAATGAAATCATTACCATATATTGTAATCGTCTATATGTTAGCACAGTCCTCTTGTACCCCGAAATTATTAAAAGAATATGCTGGATCGCCTCGTACCTTTTACGAAAAAGATACAGCAGAATTGAAATTAGATATTGACAGTGTGAAACAATATAGCCGTGTATTAAGTTTTTTGGGGTCAAGAACAATGAAAAATATTGTATTTTCATTGATAATAGAAAAGTGTGGCCAAAACTTTAATAAGAGCCGATTTTATGGAATAGTGAGCGCTGTTCGGCGTGTTCATTTAAGCCTATTGGTTATGGACATTATTATATGGTTTTCGGAGAAGACACAATTCCTGTAGATTTAAATATACAGTATTATGTTTGCCTAAAACAAAAATGATTGAATCAAACAAAAAGATAAATTTCAATATGGAGGGTTTAACGATGATTGGTATAAAAAATAATAACGGCTTTTTCAGAATCTCAGTAGCTGTTATAATGCTGTTAAGCACTTTAGGGCTTATTAGGTTGAGTGCTCAATCCCATGATACCGTAGACAGTTATAGCGAGACATTTTATGCTTTCTATGGCTTTTTCCCATATGAATTCTACTTTAGTGACAATAGAGCAAGGAGGTTAACCGTTAACTTTTATGGGAAAAACCGCTTAGTTATCGAGAACAATTCGTATGTGTTAGGCATAAAAATTGTGCGAGATAAAGATAGAGGTCTGTTCCCTTTTCGTGACACAATTTATTTTCATGTGATTGACCCTCCACAAAAAGAATTGAGTGTACGCCACAGGCAGATAATAGTTGACAGCGTTACTTCGACAAGGCATATTACAGCCTCTCAAACAGTCCCACCATACAGAGATATAAAATTTGAAGACACCAATATGGTTTTCCCGTTATTGCAAAGATCTGACACAATTTTTGTCAGCAGGAATAATCGACATTTGAGGATAAGAGATTTTGAATTTTCTGTTTACCAATACGTTACTCTGCCTAATGGAGAAGCATTAAAACAGGAGTCTGTGAAATTTCCTCCACAAGAAAGAATGCGTCCCATCATATATAAAAAGTTTTGCTGTGCTATATCTCCATGGGTTAGTGGGGCACTTGGCTTTACTAATCCAAAAAAATGATGGAAAATGGGCTTATTATTCCATGAATGGAACCAATGTTTATAAATTGACAAGTGGTGTTTTGGAGGGAAAATTATCATGATTTAGGAACAAAACATTTGACAGCCCTATGGCTTTCTTGAATAGCTTCTACAATCAAGAAGGCAAAAATAAACGTGACATACAGGATGACAAAGTCAATAATTATGGCTATGAGGAAGCATATGTGATTCCAACAACACGAAATCAAGATAAAAAGATTAGGGAAAAATTCCTACAAGAAACTCGTCAATCATATAATTTAGTAAAAAGACAATGTGCGCAAGTTGTTCAAAGAGCTATAGAAGCAGGAGGTATTAAAACAACAAATTTGGAATATTTGTATTTTGATGATTCTACCCATACAGAAGCAGTCC
>OKWD01000118.1_pt1 | contig 13929 bp, 20 predicted proteins | sample 1607011 | NCBI WGS metagenome assembly OKWD01 (sample SAMN04414077, study PRJEB24778) | human gut metagenome | material: faecal | host: Homo sapiens | reverse complement strand
TAACATTTTTGGGTTAAAAAACGACCTTAAAAATGAAATAGAAGAAAAATTACAGGACATAAGTGACCATCATGTAATTCATACAGCAAAAAATATGATGTATATAGAGATACGCCTGCTACACATGGCTATGAAATTAAAAATATAGCAGATATAAGGCAATCTATTTACATGATGCTTGAGAGCACTGAAAAGACTAAAGATAAGGAAGATATAGATTATGTTATTAATCAGTTGAAAGAACTTAAAACACGATATGGATATACACTGTTTGACGATGCATTCACAAGGAAACTAAAGATTAAACTCGGAAGGATTGGCACTTTCTCTGATAGCGCGCTTCTCTTCCTTCAAGATCTTGAAGTATGATTCTTTTGCATTATCAATAAGCCTGTTTGATTCTTTAAATGGATCCTTACAGATTGTTTTGTTTGGCATATGAGATGACTCTTCTATTTGCATTCTCATTGATTCAAATAGAAAAGGATTGATTATTACCATAACTATAAAAGTAAAGCGACCAACTCCAAAGTTGCGGTTTGAAGTTAAGTCGCCTATATAGTCCCTTAATGGGAATAGTTAAACAATTTAGTCGAAATCATCCGCAACTTGATTCCGACACAAATATACTGAAAGATAACAGTAAAACCCAAAAAAGATGAGCACAAAAGAAAGATTTGTTGAATATTTAAAAATCAAAGGGATTGGACAAACCGCTTTTGAAGAATCAGCTGGTTTATCTCGTGGAGCTATTGCCAAAAAAACGGGCTTTAATGCAGATTCAATAGAAAAGATAGCGTCTGCTTGCCCTGACCTTAATATAAATTGGTTAATAACTGGAATTGGCAACATGACAATTAATACCAATTCGTCAATCACTGAAACTCCAACCACGAATAAAGATATTAAAATACTTGATATACGTGTATGCGCAGGACATGGAATTGGATTTGACGGAAATGAAAACAAGGTTATTGGATATGTGAATATACCAGAATTTACTGGATGCTATGGAATAACCGTATATGGTGATTCTATGTACGATATGTACATGTCGGGAGATACAATCTTTGTCCGTGAAATAAAAGACAAACGAAACATAGACAATGGACAGCCGTATGTAATTATAACAAAAGAAGACAGACTTCTTAAAATGATTCATATCGACTACGAGCGAAAAAAAACAATATTGTCTTCCTACAACAATATAGCTAATCCGGATGGGAAAAGAAAATATCCCGATATGGAAATTGACATAGATAATGATGTAATTCATTTATACAAGGTTGTAGGTAAATTAGCGAGAACGCAAATGTAGTTACAATAATAATACTATAAAATTCAACCAGTAGACATCTGATTGTTAACCTTTATTGATAAAGCTATGCCAAACACTCTACAAGAAAGTATGGAAGATGTAAGTTTTGCCTATATGCAAGCCCTTTGTGCATATAATGGATACACTATATCGAAAGCAGAACGAGACAATGATGGTGTAGATGCTACAATCAAGTGCAAAGGGTATCCGTGTAACTCTTCAGACTGTAGAAAACGTTCCCCGATCATTGATATTCAATTAAAAGCTTCATACGTAAAACTCAAAGAAAAGAAAAATGGGGATTACTCCTTTATACTCGAAGCAAAAAATTACAATAATTTGGTTATGAGCGATAGAATGACTCCAATAATATTAGTAGTTTTGCACATGGATAAAGATAGGAAGAAATGGGTAAAACACTCAAAATCGGCTCTAAAAATTACCAAATGTGCCTATTGGGTAAGTCTCAAAAATAATCAGCCTACAAACAATGGAAGTAGTATAACCGTTGTAATACCCAAAGAGAACATTTTATCTTGTGAATGCCTTAAGAAGTTAATGATAAAAGTGTCAAAGGAGGAAGAATTATGAAAGACTTAAAAAGAGCTATAGATCTCATTACAGTAGAAAAGCTTGAAAAAGTTTTTTCTTTTTAAAAATGGCGTGAATTGGACGTTTTAATGAACGGAAGAGTGCGTCAATTTGTTTCCCCAGACGATGAATATGTAGCACTAATACCACTTGTTAAAGAGTTTTCCGATTACTATAGAGTGATGGGAGAAACTTTACAATCCATTGCATCTTTTGAAAACAGAAGTATAGAAGCATTGGTTAATAGAATATTAAACCCATCGTATGACATTCAGAAATGGCGTATAGCTAATAATTACACTTCAGATGGGAAAATACCATTCTTTAGTATGACAGATACTATAGAAAAATAAAAGACGTTTTTAGCTACAGCCTATTTAGACACTTTAAACCCTACAAGATTTCACAAAAAAGTCTATACAACAGATGTCAACAAGAATATTTCAGAATATTCTTTTGGACAAACTGAAATAGGAAGCTATATCCTCAATATATTGTGTCCTCTAGGAAATTACCAATACACTATTTTTAATCCAACAGAACAAGATATTCCATTAAACCGAAAAATCAATATGCGGCTATTGTCATCAATAGACAATATTCAAAAAGACTTAAAGAATAGTAACAATAACAAGGTTGACGAAGACGAGACCAAGGATTATATAGCATAAATTTTTTAGATTCATTAGTTGACATTTATGATGAAACTAAAGATACAGAGATGAATATAATTGTTGATTGGTGCAAAGATATTGGATTTGTAAATGAGCCCCCAATATCCTCTATCAAATTAGAACCTATATTTATGGAAAAAGTTAACTTCATAGCAGATAAGTATAGGCCTAAAAAAGAAGAAAATATTAAGAAAACATATTATGGAAAAATTGAAAGCATTACAGCTAACCCTAAAGTAGAGGACAGGGAATATGTTCAAATCAAAATTGTTACTATTGGAGATGACAATAAAAAACTTAACATACAATCAAGATTGAATTATAGTACTTTTTACTCTATCGTAAAAATAGCTTTTGATAATGGTTCTAACATAAAAACTATCTGGTATCCAAAAAAATATAGGAAAACAAAAATGGATAGACAATGGCATCTTAGAATTGCTAGATGTATGAATCAAAGAACAAACTAAATAAATAAACAATGAAGAAAATTTTATTTTTAATGGCAATACTGCCAATGGTACTGTTTACAGCATGTTCATCAGATGATGAAGAGGAATTAAGCCAAGAGGAAAAGGCGATACAAATTCAAACTGAAGTATATAATAATGTTTTATCAAATATTGTAGGGCATTGGAAAGGAAGTCAACACTATAACACCTCCGTGTATCGCCCCGTTGGATGGGAAGATATTTCACATATTAGTTGGACACAAGAATATATTTTCAACTCTGATGGTACCTGTAAAGACATCGTTTCATCAAACTTGATTTATGAAGGTACGTATTCCATTATAAAAAACAAAGACTATATCAAATATCCATCATCCCAATGTGAACTATTTCTTATTATTACTCATGCCAATGGTGTTGTTAACGAACATGCAATTTGGATGGATGGAGAATATCTACGTATAGGAAGCTCTTTATCAGGAATAAAGCCTTCTGCTTCAAGTGGAGGCGAAGCTTCTATTCGATATAGACAAGTAACAAACTAAAATAATAATACAATGATTGACTTTCTAACTATCGTACTCCTAATATTCGGAGTACTGCAAATTATCCTCTTCTTCAAAGTATGGGGAATGACAAACGACATCAAAGATATAAGGAACAAGTATCTCAAAGACGAAGATGAGAAACAAAGAAAAAACACAGAGTATGACGTTATAACCAAAATAAGTGGCGGTTCTAAACCAACAATATAAATCATTTAATTAACATTTCAAGAGATCGTAATTTAAACTGTGTCAATCCTTAACAAGTCTGATTATCTCAAATTTTACTTTCGGATAAATATCTGAATATCAGATGAATTCAGAGTAGTATTAAACTAAGAAATAATAAACTAAAAGGTTTGACACAGTTTTATTTACATAGCCCATAATTATTCCGAGACATAGCGATAAAAGTATTAAATTTATAGTACCCGATTAAAAACATGATCCAGTGTGCCCCATAGTCAAAATCCACATGAAGCTAACACAGATTATCAAACATATCCTTAATTACAAGAGTTGCATATATTACCCTTATGCCAAAAATTCTCAAACATATTCTCCAATACAGATATTGATATTGTAACTATATCCGCACTAACAAGCCCAAAGTAGGGTGGATGTCTGAAATATTTTGTATCCTTGCTATATCTTAGTTTGGATATTTCCCCTATTTTGGTTTCCAAATCTTATTTGAGAAAGAATACCGAAAGATAACAAAAAAAGCCAACTAATTCACAATACCATTGTATATGAATTAGCTGGCTAATTTTATAGATTTACCGAATGTCCCTTTTTAGATAAATGATCAAATATGACACTATTGAATAGGGAATCTATTTTTAGATTTTCAATCGGATTCCCAATAGCTAAAATAATATTAGTTGAATCTAATAAGAAGACAACATCTTTTCCTAATATCGGGTTTAGATTGTGAGTCTTATAGAAATTCATTGAAGAATCTACTACTGAAACATTATCAAATCCATATATTTTAAAAAGAAATTTAGCGTCTTCTATATTTTTTGTTTCAGTAAGAAAATATAATCCTACTTTATCACCAAACATCTTCTTCATCTTTTTGTAATATACTTTCCATTCTCCCAACTTTAGTTGACATGATGTACATGGGGGATTATCAATATAGCGAAGTATTGTGAATTGTGTTGGATCTTGTTTATGTATATCCATTTCTATCTTTTGCCCTATAGTATCATATATTGCATCATTGAATTTTTTCTTTTTACATCCCGTAAGCATTAGTATAAAAGCTACGCAGATAAAGGCAGGTATAACTTTGTTCATATTGATTTAATGAATATTATGTATTACCAACAATCTGTTTCCCTCGTCTAGAGCCTTGACTAAGCTGTCTGGCATCATATCAAAATCATAACATTTTTCTGCAAGCTCCCGGTCCAAATAACTAATAACTTGATTATTTCTACTTAAAGCACAAGGCACTATTACATCATATATTGACATGTGGTCTGCAAATTTTTCTGCTCTGTGCAGCTTTTTGCCAGGATTTAATGTTACTACATATGCTCCTTTATTTGAGTAATCAGTAACTTCCATAACACATATTCCGTTAGGTAGTTCAAAAGGATTATTAAGCAGATGCATCCCATTTGTAAGCTTTCCTTGTTGTTCTGCACCAACGAAATCTAACTTTGCAGATTCATCAATTGTACCATTTGCGAAACTTAGCAGCCGTTTTCCAACTAAATTTCCATCATAATCCAAACGATATATTGTATCAGCAGGAGAATTATAATAAGATATACCATTATTGTTTCTCAGAAAAACATCGTTAGTTACCCAACCACCAACATATTTATCAGGATAACACAACATATACTTTAACGGCTTTAAAGTAGAATCTGTTATACAGAGTTGATAATTGTTGTATCTTCCGATGGTTCTAGGTTGAATAAAATTCTTATTATTGTTTAAAAGAAATAAATCCCCTGCTTTCAAATAGTAATTTTTTGCTGTCAATATAATCGCCTATATGATTATACCTTAGTAGCTTCCGTTGAGATACATCTAATATATATATATATTCAACACTGACATCAACATCCCACGGATAAATATATTCATCTGGAGCATTCCCATGTTTGCCATAAGAAGCTAAAGGCTTGCCATTGTGATCAAATGAAACAACAGTCCGACTTCCATATGTATCGATAATGAAATATTTTCCAAATGCATCAATCACTTGATTGATGTCTGCAAACATAGTGTTATCATCTTCTTGTAATATTACAAAATCAGTTGTAGCTGTGTTATTGTTGATTTGCTTAAAATTACCATAGTCACTTGAAATCAATAGAGTATCTACAACAGGCACATCAAAAGTACAAAAACTATTTTGATGCACCTGTTTTGTATTATTAGTACATGCTATCGCTAAAATTAAATTTGCGATTATAAGAAAGTATACAATGCTTTTGTCGCGTAAAAACATAAAATTGAAACTTTAATAACACTTTGTTTCAGTACATGCAGGATAGCCTGGTTTACATAAACAAATTTTTTTGTGTAGCCCACCTGCACATTTTACTTGGTCAGCAGGACCATAGTTTGAACTCTCTTCACCAGTAGCTAATGCTTCCGCATTAGATAAAGCTAAATCTGAAACTGTTACTTCCTGTTGTGAGGAATATACATTATAACTAACTAATGTAATAAAAGCTAAAACTAACATAGGTTTAAATACTTTTTCATAGAAATATAAATTTAAAAATTTTGCTGCAAAGTTACTACAAAAAGTGAAATGCGGAAAGATATAGTGATAGAATTGAGTTACAAGGGTTTTGGTTGAAGTGGCGATAATCCGTGAAGCCATTACAATCCCTGCCGAAGCCAAATCCTGACGCCGCTACGTTACTTGTTCGTAACCATGCCCGAAAATGCGACAAACGGGTACGAATAGCGAAACAAGGCTCTAAGGAATAGTGAGTTATCCATAACTCATGCGAAAAATCAGGTTACGGAAAAAGATTGCGCCGTTCCTCCCCGTTTTGCGTACCAACACCGGACTCTTCACCAACTAATTTTGAAACCCAAAAATTAAGGACAATGAAGAGTACATTTTCAGTAATCTACTACCTCAAGCGTCAGGTAGTGAAAAAGGACGGGACAGTTCCCGTCATGGGACGCATCACGGTGGACGGCAGCCAGACACAGTTCAGCTGCAAACTGACTGTCGATCCGAAACTGTGGGACACCAAAGGTGGACGTGTCACGGGCAGAAGCACGGCGGCACTCGAAACGAACCGTATGCTTGACAAGATGCGGGTACGCATCAACAGGCATTATCAGGAAATCATGGAGCGTGACAACTTCGTCACGGCGGAGAAGGTGAAGAACGCCTTTCTCGGACTGGAACACCGCTACCACACGCTGATGCAGGTGTTCCGCCAGCACAACGAGGACTACGAGAAGCAGGTGGAGGCAGGCATGAAAGCCAAAGGCACGCTGCTGAAGTACCGCACCGTTTACAAGCACATGCAAGAGTTCCTCGACATCCGCTACCATGTGAAGGACATCGCCCTAAAAGAGCTTACCCCGGCTTTCATCTCCGACTTCGAGATGTTCCTGCGCACGGACAAGCACTGCTGCACCAATACCGTGTGGCTGTACGTCTGCCCGTTACGGACGATGGTATTCATCGCCATCAACAACGAGTGGCTGACGCGCGACCCGTTCCGCGAGTATGAAATCAAGAAGGAGGAAACAACACGCAGTTTCCTGACCAAAGATGAGATCCGCCTGCTGATGGAGGGGAAACTGAAAAACGCCAAACAGGAATTGTACCGCGACCTCTACCTGTTCTGCGCCTTCACGGGGCTGTCGTTCGCGGATATGCGCAACCTTACGGAAGAGAATATCCGCACCTACTTCGACGAACACGAGTGGATAAACATCAACCGCCAGAAAACGGGCGTGGTGTCCAACATCCGCCTGCTCGACATCGCCAACCGCATAATCGGCAAATACCGGGGACTGTGCGGGGACGGCAGGATATTTCCCGTTCCGCATTATAACACGTGCCTTGCCGGTATCCGTGCCGTCGCCAAGCGTTGCGGCATCACCAAGCATATCACGTGGCATCAGAGCCGCCACACGGCAGCCACGACGATATTCCTCTCCAACGGTGTTCCCATCGAAACGGTCAGCTCCATGCTCGGACACAAGAGCATAAAGACGACGCAGATTTACGCAAAGATAACCAAAGAGAAGCTCAATCAGGACATGGAGAACCTTGCCGCAAGATTGAACGGCGTCGAGGAATTTGCAGGTTGCACCATCTAAAAAGAAAAGCCATGAAACGTGACACAATCATCATCGAGGACAAGGCAGTCAGCGTAACCGGTAACGACGTGTGGATGACCGCCACCGAAATAGCCGGATTGTTCCATACGACCGTCCCGGCAGTGAACGCCGCCATCAGAGCCGTCCGCAAGTCGGACGTGCTGAACGACTACGAGGTGTGCCGCTACATGCAGCTTGAAAACGGGCTGCACGCGGACGTGTACGCCCTTGAAATCATCATCCCGGTCGCTTTCAGGGTGAATACCTACAACACCCACCTGTTCCGCACATGGCTGGTGGGAAAGGCACTCTCACAAGAGAAACGGCAGACATACGTGATGTTCATACAGAACGGAAAAGCCGGGTATTGCTGATTGCACATACCCCATAAGACAAGTAAACGGGTAGCACCACAAAAGGTGTCACCCGTTTACTTTTTCATGAAACCGCCTCACTCCAGCGGCTTGCGGTAGTTCGCTTCCAGTACCCCGCGCAGCCCCGTTTCCGGGTAAAGCACCTTCCCTCCCAAAAGTATGAAGGGCAACACGCGGTTGTTGCGGTATTCCTGCAAGGTGCGCCGGCTCACACGGAGCAGTTCCGACACCTCGCCGTCCGTCAGGTAACGTTCCCCGTCCAGCGGAGGACGGTAGCTTTCCAGAAATGCGGACAGCCATTTCGAGCCTTTGCGCATATCCTGCACCACAGAGGCTATCGGCTCGTCTTCCATCGTAAAAACATCGTTGTTCTCGTTCATCATAACTTCGGATTCAGTGGGTGAATAAATCAAATCATCTGCCGTGCGGATAGAGCGTGCCGACAAGCGGTATCAGCCGCTTCACCTCCTCTGGCTTGTAATAGAACCTGCGGTTTATCTGCGAGTAGCCGATAAGCCGCCTGTCACGCAGCGTCTGCAACGTGCGCGGGCTTATTCTCAACTGCCCGCAGACCTCCTCGCCCGTGAGCCATCTTTCCATGCGCCCCGTGTCGCTTTTGCGCCTCAGGGCGGCGACCTTCTCCGAGAGTGCGCCGAATGCCGCCACCATCATCTCGAAAGTCTTTTTCTCGATAGATACTATTTCCATATTCATGTCATTTAGAGTTTGCCGCAAAGGTAACGAAACGGCATACAAGACGTATCGTTTTCCGCTGAAAGGCTGCCTGTTGCGCCGTTTGACCGGGTTACGGAGCCATCTTCCGCAAAAATCTTACGTGAGTCACGTAGTGAGTTGTTAAAGCCCCTTTTGTTTATTGCCGAATTTTGTCGCAGAAACAAAAAGAAAGGACTGAACATGAAAGTGATAACAATGGAAAGTTCCGCCTACAAGGAGATGATGGCGCAGATTGCGAACATCGCAGGGTACATCCGCGAGGCAAGGGACGAGAAGAAACGGAAGCGGGAAACCGAAGACAAGCTGCTTGACACGGCACAGGCGGCGAAGATGCTCAACGTGAGCAAGCGCACCATGCAGCGTATGCGCACCGACCACCGTATCGAGTATGTGGTGGTACGCGGAAGCTGCCGCTACCGCCTTTCCGAGATACTGCGGCTATTGGAGGACAACACAGTAAGGAACGAGGAAGGGACAATAGACACCCTGTTCCACAACCACACGCTGCGCACGGGCGGCAAACCAAAAGGAAGGAGGACATAGGTCATGGAACTGCTCACACGAAACAACTTCGAGGGCTGGATGCAGAAGCTGATGGAACGGCTCGACCGTCAGGACGAACTGCTGCTGGCGATGAAGGCTGAGGGGAAACAGCCCACTATCACGGAAAGCATCCGCCTTTTCGACAATCAGGATTTGTGCATGTTGCTCCAGATAAGCAAACGCACCCTCCAACGCTACCGCAGCGTAGGCGCATTGCCCTACAAGACGCTGGGCAAGAAGACCTATTACAGCGAGGAGGACGTGCTGACATTCCTTTCCAACCATATCAAGGACTTCAAAAAGGAAGATATAGCCTTCTACAAGGCTCGTATCCATAATTTCTTTCATAAATAACCCATTAAAACATTTTTCAGATGGCAAAGAAAAAAGACGAAAAGGACGTGCTGGTAGTCCGTGACGAGAAGACAGGCGAGATCAGCGTGGTAGCCGGGCTGAACGCGGACGGCACACCCAAGCGCACCCCCGCAAAAGCGGAGAACGCGCAGAGTTTCCTGCAATTCGACCGACATGGCGACGTGCTGGACAACTTCTTCAAGAACTTCTTCCGGCAGTGCAAGGAACCCAGCCGCTTCGGTTTCTACCGCATTGCGGCAGACCAAGCTGAAAATCTCTTAGAGGTGATGAAGCAACTGCTGAAAGACCCCGAAGCGAACAAGGAGCTGCTCGCCCCTCACAAGGTGGACACCTCCGACTATGAGAAGAAGGTGCAGGAAGAGATGGCAGCACAACAGACAGAGAAACAAGAACCTCAAAAACAGGAGAACATGGAACAACGGAAAGAACAGCAACAGGACAAATCCGAACAGATGCAGGGCAAACGTGGCTACCAGCCCATCGACGAGAGTAAAATCAACTGGCAGGAGCTGGAGGACAGATGGGGCGTAAAGCGGGACAACCTTGAAAAGTCCGGCGACCTTACGAAGATGCTCAACTATGGCAAGTCCGACTTGGTAAAGGTCAAACCGACCTTCGGCGGCGAATCATTCGAGCTGGACGCCCGCCTCTCCTTCAAGAAGGACGGTGAGGGAAACATCAGCCTCGTGCCGCACTTCATCCGCAAGGAGCAGAAGCTGGATGAGTACAAGGAACACAAATTCTCCGACAATGACCGGAAGAACCTCCGCGAAACGGGCAATCTCGGTAGGGTCGTGGACATTGTGGACAGGGAAACGGGCGAGATCATCCCCTCCTACATCAGCATCGACCGCAAGACGAATGAAATCACGGACATTCCGGCAAGCAGGGTGCGCATCCCGGAGCGCATCGGCAAGACGGAAATCACCACGCAGGAGCGGGACATGCTCCGCGCCGGACTGCCCGTACGCGACAAGCTCATCGAGCGCAACGACGGCAGAAAGTTCGTCACCACCCTGCAAGTGAACGTGGAGCAGCGCGGCGTGGAGTTCGTGCCGGGAACCGGCAAGTCGCCCCGTACCGCACAGACACAGGAAACCAAAGGCGACACATCGAAAAGTCAGGCGCAGGGCGGGGAAAATGCCGCACAGACCAAGAAGGAGCAACGCCGCAACACGTGGACGAACGAGGACGGCAGCATCCGCCCCATCAGCAAATGGAGCGGCGTGAGCTTCACCGACCAGCAGAAAGCCGACTATGTGGCGGGTAAAGCCGTGAAGCTGGAGAACGTGACCGACAAGCAGGGCTTCCATGCCACGATGTATATCAAGTTCAACCCGGAGAAGGGACGCCCGTACCGCTACGACACGAACCCTGACAATGCACAGCAGGTTGCTCCGTCCAACGAGAGCCGCACGCAGGTGGCGGTGAACAACGATGGCAAGACCAACGAGGCTACAAAGAATCTGAGAGAGCCGTTGCAGAAAGGTCAGACCAACCCGAGGACGCCCGCCAGCAACAGCAGCAGGAGAAGCCGCAGAAGAAAACGGGCAAGGGCATGAAAATGTAATCCCGTGTCCGCCACTGAATCCAAAATAAAATCCAAAGTATCAACAAAAAAGAAGAAGACATGAAGACAATCATTGCAGAAAAGCCCTCCGTGGCACGTGAAATCGCCCGCATCGTGGGCGCGACAAAGAGAGAGGAAGGATATTTCGAGGGAGGCGGTTATGCCGTGACATGGGCATTCGGACACCTCGTTCAGCTTGCCATGCCCGACGGCTACGGCGTGCGCGGATTTGTCCGTGACAACCTCCCGATTATTCCCGACACATTCACGCTCGTCCCCCGTCAGGTCAGGACGGAGAAAGGTTACAAGCCCGACAGCGGCGTGGTGTCGCAGATAAAAGTCATCAAAAGACTGTTCGACACAAGCGAACATATCATCGTGGCGACCGATGCCGGACGCGAGGGAGAGCTTATCTTCCGCTACCTCTACCACTATACGGGTTGCACCACTCCTTTCGTGCGCCTGTGGATCAGCTCTCTCACCGACAAAGCTATCCGCGAGGGACTGCGGAAACTCGAAGACGGCAGCAAATACGACAACCTCTACCTCGCCGCCAAAGCGCGGAGCGAATCCGACTGGCTCGTGGGCATCAACGGCACACAGGCGTTATCCATCGCCGCCGGACACGGCACGTATTCCGTGGGGCGGGTGCAGACACCAACGTTGGCTATGGTATGTGAACGCTACTGGGAGAACCGCCGCTTTACGTCCGAAGCATTCTGGCAGCTCCATATCGCAACGGACGGTTGCGACGGCGAAGTCGTGAAATTCTCATCCTCCGAGAAATGGAAAGAGAAAGAACCGGCGATGGAACTATATAATAAGGTAAAGGCGGCAGGTTGCGCCACTGTCACGAAAGCCGAGCGCAAGGAGAAGACGGAGGAAACTCCCTTGCTCTACGACCTGACCACGCTCCAGAAAGAAGCCAACGCCAAGCACGGCTTCACGGCGGAACAGACGCTTGAAATCGCGCAGAAACTCTACGAAAAGAAGTTGATAACCTATCCGAGAACGGGAAGCCGCTACATCCCCGAAGACGTGTTTGCCGAAATTCCCAAACTGCTCGCTTTCATCGGCACACAGCCCGAATGGAAAGACAAGGTGCGGGCAAAAGCCGCCCCGACACGCCGCAGCGTGGACGACGGCAAGGTGACAGACCACCATGCCCTGCTCGTCACGGGTGAGAAACCGCTCTTCCTCTCCAAAGAGGACAATACCATCTATCAGATGATTGCCGGGCGCATGGTCGAGGCATTCTCTGAGAAATGCGTCAAGGATGTGACCACTGTCACGGCGGAATGTGCCGGAGTGGAGTTTACCGTAAAAGGCAGCGTCGTGAAGCAAACCGGATGGCGTGCCGTCTATGGCGAGGAAAAAGAGGAAATTACCATCCCCGGCTGGCAGGAAGGCGACACGCTGACACCGAAAGGCTCGTCCATTACCGAAGGAAAGACCAAACCCAAGCCGCTGCATACCGAAGCCACCCTGCTCTCGGCAATGGAAACGGCGGGCAAGGAAATTGAGGACGACGCACTGCGGCAGGCGATGAAGGACTGTGGCATCGGTACTCCCGCCACACGCGCCTCCATCATCGAAACGCTTTTCAAGCGCGGTTACATGGAACGCTGCAAGAAGTCGCTTGTTCCCACCGAAAAAGGACTTGCCCTCAATTCCGTCGTCAAGACGATGCGCATCGCCGATGTTGCCATGACGGGCGAATGGGAAAAGGAGCTGGCGCGTATCGAGCGCGGGGAACTGTCCGACGACACCTTCCGCAAGGAGATAGAGGCGTACACACGTGAGATAACCTCCGAACTGATCTCGTGCGACAAGCTCTTCGGCAGCCGTGACTCCGGCTGCGCGTGTCCCAAGTGTGGCACGGGCAGGATGCGGTTCTACGGCAAGGTGGTACGCTGCGACAACACGGAGTGCGGACTGCCCGTGTTCCGGCTGAAAGCGGGACGCACCCTGTCCGACGATGAAATCAAAGACCTGCTCACCGAAGGGCATACCAAGCTGCTCAAAGGGTTCAAGAGCAAACAGGGCAAGAGTTTCGATGCTGTTGTCGCCTTTGACGGGGAATATAACACGACTTTTGTGTTCCCGGAGGCTAAAAAGGACAAGAAATTTTCAGGACGGAAGAAATAGTATTAACTTTGCCACTTGTTCAGAGTAATGAATTGTTCTTCGATACCGGATTACACTCATACTTTGGATTTAGTGGTGGCACTCGGAGGGATACCGAGTGCCTTTTTCTTCCTTTTTCCAACCGATTATCCCGTTAATTATCAATCCGCTAAATCAAAGTAATGAACAACAAGAAGAAAAACGAGGGTCAGACCGACTTTTCCTATTACGGTCTGTACCTGCTGGACTATCTCCGCACGAACAAGTTTGAACAGGCTGACGACACCGCTTTCATACGGGAA
>OKWD01000116.1_pt1 | contig 14073 bp, 16 predicted proteins | sample 1607011 | NCBI WGS metagenome assembly OKWD01 (sample SAMN04414077, study PRJEB24778) | human gut metagenome | material: faecal | host: Homo sapiens | reverse complement strand
CAAGACAAAAAAGTAAGTTAACTTGCTTGACCAAGCAACATAGGTTCGTCAGCCAACGAACGTATCTTACTTAGCTATTGAAGCCAACTTACTTTTTTTATATCAAAACGCATGAGCTTATACCCGACAAAGTACGCAAAAGTCCTTGTCATACAATCTCCGCAAACTCCTCAATATGATTGTCCACATATTCTGCAATCCGGGCAGTTACCGACTCTTCCATATCCATGAACTGCTCTTCCAACTCATCAAAGGCCTCGTATTGCTCATACATTGCCATAAATTCCTCATCATCCCTGTCCTTTTCCAAATCAGCACGGTTCTCATCATATATTTTCTTCGCGCTATAAATCAATTTGGCAAATTCTTTCGCTCCAAACTGCCGCATTGCTTTTGCAAAAGGATTATCAAAGATATAAGGTCCAAAACCATTCTGTATCAATTGCACAAAACCACCTTCATTTATTTCTTCACGCAAGAAATGATACCCCAACAATGAATGCTGGTAACCATTGAGCAAAGGCATTGTTTCCGCATTGACAACACCTCCTGTCACCTCCAAGTATTTATCTATAAACACCTTCAAGAAACCATCCATGCCCTCTTCCGCACCTCGGCGCAAAGCTTCGTCCGTAATTGCTATTTTATTTGCTTCCATTCCTATCATTATAATATAGGTACAAAGATAGAAATTTCAATCGGAAAGAAAAAACATTTTGGCAACTCTAGTTTGCAAAATGCTGTCCTGCAATAAATTTATTTTATTTAAAGATAAAAAGTGACGGGCAACAAGTTGCAGAAAAGAATAAAAACGACTAACTTTGTAGGCGAAAAGAATAACCAATCTTTTCACGTGGTTACGAATATTTATTTTATTACCAAAAAACGTAAAGAATATGACTTATTCACACGAAGTAGAACACATGTGTGTTGTGAAGAAAGGTCCCAATCACGGACCGGCTCCTATTCCTGAAGAAGGAAAGTGGGTAAAATCAAAAGAAATTAAAGACATCTCTGGTTTGACACACGGTATTGGCTGGTGTGCTCCTCAGCAGGGTGCTTGTAAACTAACCCTTAACGTAAAAGAAGGTATCATCCAGGAAGCATTGGTAGAAACTATCGGTTGCTCAGGTATGACTCACTCGGCTGCCATGGCTGCTGAAATCCTTCCGGGCAAGACTGTATTGGAAGCATTGAACACCGACTTGGTTTGTGACGCTATCAACACAGCAATGCGCGAACTATTCCTTCAAATCGTTTACGGACGTACTCAGTCGGCTTTCTCAGAAGGCGGTCTGATTATCGGTGCCGGTCTGGAAGACTTGGGTAAAGGTCTTCGCAGCCAGGTAGGTACTTTGTATGGTACTTTGGCTAAAGGTCCCCGTTACCTTGAAATGGCTGAAGGTTACATCAAGAACGTATTTCTGGATAAGAACGACGAAATCTGCGGTTACGAATTCGTTCACATGGGTAAGTTCATGGACGAAATCAAGAAGGGTACTGATGCTAACGAAGCGTTGAAGAAAGTTACAGGTACTTACGGACGTGTAACTGAAGAACAGGGAGCTGTTAAGAAAATTGATCCACGTCACGAATAATTATAAGGAGGAAAGAATATGATTAGAGAAGTAAAATTCGAAAGCCAAGACCGTCGTATCAAACAGATCATTGCTGCTTTGAACGAAAACGGCATCAAAGACATCGAAGAAGCTAACGCAATCTGCGAAGCTGCCGGACTTGATCCTTATAAAACTTGTGAAGAAACTCAGCCTATCTGTTTCGAAAATGCCAAGTGGGCTTACGTAGTAGGTTCTGCCATTGCATTGAAGAAAGGTTGCAAAAACGCTGCCGAAGCTGCCGAAGCTATCGGTATCGGTCTGCAGGCATTCTGTATTCCGGGTTCTGTAGCCGACGACCGTAAAGTAGGTATCGGTCACGGTAACCTGGCTGCTATGTTGCTGCGCGAAGAAACTAAATGTTTCGCATTCCTGGCAGGTCACGAATCATTCGCTGCTGCCGAAGGTGCTATCAAAATCGCTGCAAAAGCAGACAAAGTACGTAAAGAACCTCTGCGTTGTATCTTGAACGGTTTGGGCAAAGACGCTGCACAGATCATCTCTCGTATCAACGGATTTACATACGTTCAGACTGAATTCGATTATTTCACAGGTGAACTGAAAGTAGTTCGTGAAATCGCTTATTCTGACGGTCCTCGTGCAAAAGTAAAATGCTACGGAGCCGATGATGTTCGCGAAGGTGTAGCTATCATGTGGAAAGAAGGTGTAGACGTATCTATCACCGGTAACTCTACTAACCCGACTCGTTTCCAACATCCGGTTGCAGGTACTTACAAGAAAGAACGTGTTCTTGCAGGTAAGCCTTATTTCTCAGTTGCATCAGGTGGTGGTACAGGTCGTACTCTTCACCCGGACAACATGGCTGCCGGTCCTGCTTCTTACGGTATGACGGACACTATGGGTCGTATGCACTCAGACGCTCAGTTCGCTGGTTCTTCATCAGTTCCTGCTCACGTGGAAATGATGGGATTCCTGGGTATCGGTAACAACCCGATGGTAGGATGTACAGTGGCTTGTGCGGTTGACGTGGCTACTGCTTTGAGCAAGTAATATAATACATTGCTAATATATAAATCCCTGTAACCATTGCAGTTATAGGGATTTTTATTTCCAGTAATTTCATTCGTTTACTGATCGACCCACCCCCTCCTATTTTTCAATATCAATCAAAAGTATTGCAAATAATTGTCTAAAATTACGGAATGAAATTGGTTCTTTAAATCATAAATCGGTTATACAATTAAGAGTTGGTTTAGGATAAAAGGAGGTCAAAACGAAGATTATTTATATGCAATCTGGCATTTTTGAAAATTTAAAAAACAAGCAAAATTCAACAACCTGTTTTATCCTGCATATACTCAAAGAACGATTATCATAATATAAAATTGACGAGCAAGAAAAACTAGATCAAATCCCTGTATCTTAAATATTATCAAAAAAAAGGAAGGCTGTTTTCACGCCCTCCTGTCTGTCCGCACAATTATATAATCCCGTATTTGCAGTATCTCACAGAAGGTAGAGTTAGCTGATGCCTAACATGATAGCCCCTTTACCTAGTTGTTTTCGGTCTGTTCGAACTAATATACATTTTAATATCAGACTTCCCCTGCCAAATTCACATCAAAAACGAGGTTTTACAAATTTGTCATCTGGAGATGTAAAAGACAACCCCGGAACAGAACGGCGGATATCTTTATAGGCATGTTCTTTAATCAGTGAATAATCTGTAGCATCCAAAGCATAGTAATAATCATCTTTATCTGTCGATAACTTTACAGTCCAGTCAAACATATTTCCAAAGATGGTCAACTCATCTTTTGCCGGATCGAAACCGGGGAGAGCTGATTTCACCAAACTTCCATCACTATTGATAATATAAAAATGATGCTTGCTATCTACCATATACCCCAAAGTCCGACGGCTACGGAATTCAGTAATAAACACATATTCCGGCAAGACTCCTTCAGGCAACTGAATAGCTTTCACATACGGACGTCCTTTGGTGCACTTCAGATGGAACAATTTATGGTTGGCATCTAAAACCAGATATCCCTCATCATAGTCTTTACGAGTAGTTGGATTGCCCGAAGCATAGCATGCAGGAAAAGCAAACCCTTTCTGAACCAGCATATCCGTAAACAATTTACTTTTCGCCTCATCGATACAATTCGTTTCCATACGAATAAATTCTATACCTTTATCGGTAAAACGGAATGCATCTTCGGGCATTTTCAAATCCACCCGTTTGGACATGGACTCCATCAGAAAATAGAGTCCTGTCTGGGGAGCATTGATGGCTGACGGCACACTCTTGAAAGTAAAGTTTGTCAATTGAATATCTTTCGGACTAACTGCCTTACCACAAATGGTATCAGGGAAACGTTCGTCCGCCGTAAGCTGGCGCACATAGAGAGAAGGCAACAAACTGTCTACCTGCTGTTGTGTATATGTATTGCCTTTCGTATCATAGCGGTGAAGTTGCTTATTCTCATCTAGTTGTGTAATAACAAAATCACCAAGTACGGAACTATACATAGTAAAAGGAGTTTTGACAGGCTTCAGTGTGAGAAAAGCATAACACCAAGGCAACTGCCATACAAGCAGGACAGCTACGGTAATATAAAAAAATATTTTGCTGAATCGAATCATGTTTGTTTGATTTTTTAATAATAAACATTCAATTAGTCTTGCTTACCGGCCTTGAACCGTACCACAGAAATCCACGAAAGAGAAGCGGCAAGCAACGTATAAAGTGTCAGACAGGGCAAGAAACTATTATATGCCTCCGCTCCCGGAGCCAGAAAGTAGACACGGAAAATCAATGCCGCAATAATCAGATTCAAAACCCTGCGCTTCCATGTGGGTTCCAGGCAAATCCATGAAACAAGCAGATAACCGGCAAATCCGGCAAAAAACCATGGAGCCGCAGATAATAAAACACGCTGCACCAACTCACTTGTAAAATGTTGTGGCAGATAAACTCCCATCATAATAAAACTCATAGCAAAACAGGTCACCAGTGCAAGTACGCCATAGGCCAACATTGACATGACCATTTTCTTCTGTGAATAAGGCAAATGCAAAGTAAGCTTCAAACACTTACGTTGCATCTCGGGGAAAAACTGTACGGCAGCAAGCAAGATACCGATAAGTAAAGGGACAAATTGCAACAAATCAATAAATATAGCATCCTTCTGGACCATCACTACCCATAAATGATCGATTCCCTGTATGGCAATGGTACGGCCAATACGAAGCATGGAATATCCTGTGATCCCTATCATAAAAAGAGTTGCCAGCAACCAATACCAACGCGTTTTATCCACTCTTTATAAAATATGGCTTGTATCATATTTCTTCTATTTAGTTTACATATTAATACTTTCCGGTAAGACCGATAAAGGCATCTTCCAGACTTACATTTTCGTGCTGCAAACCAGTAAAGGGAACTTGACTTTCCTTCAACAGTTTCTCCACATCCACGGGAGGCAAAAAGGAGTACGTTTCCAAGGTTTGACGAATGACAGCCGGATGATAGCAAGTTGCCGGCAACTGAGGCTGATAACCCTCGGGCACAGTACAAGTATATCTTCTCAGCTCTTTCATCAACGTTTCAATAGGCTGTTGAATAAGGATAGAGCCATAATCCATAATAATACAATCATCAATCAACCGCTCCATATCCTGAATAATATGGGAAGTCAGGAAAACAGTCTTGTTCTACGGGAACGGGCAATAATACAACGTAAATAAATCCACAAAAAGACGGCGATAGCCGGATCAAGTCCTAAAGAGAAATCATCCAGAATCAACAACTCCGGATTTTGTGCCAGGATCAGTCCCAATGCCACTTGCGAACGCTGTCCGTTCGACATTCTTGAGATACGTTGCCCCGGAGCTACCTTCAATTTATTCATCAAGTCATAATAAGCCTCCTTTTTCCATTGTCCCGGATAAAAAGAAGCATAAAACTTTTCTATTTGTGTGATATTCATAAACTGATATTGAACATGGCCTTCCAGCAATAAACCGATATTCCTGCGTAAAGCAGGATTCATGGTCTGAATGTTCTCACCAAAGATGCGACATTCGCCTGAACGCGGCTGAAGATAACCGCTCAATATATTAATGGTTGTCGTTTTCCCTGTACCATTTTTACCCAACAACCCCAAGATACGCCCTTGAGGAACTTCAAAACTCAAGTTCTCATAAATCTTGCGTTGACCGTAATAATGGGTCAGGTTCTTACATTCTATAATTGCACTCATGCTTTATAAATCATTTTTCGTTTGCTATTAGAAACACGCCAGGAAAAGAATAGGAATCAAGATACCGGCCACCAACTCGATTCCTCCTCTGCCCCACAATCCTTTAGGACCTTTTATCATCACTATACCGCTGACAGTGATAATAATCAGACAGACAGCAAAAGCATCGGCAAACCAAGTCCACCACTTACCCGGATTGAAATGGAGTTGTACCATGGAAGAGATCAGCGGACGGCGCTTCACCCCCTCGTAGACAGCATCTTTTGTCCGGGTGTTAATCACCAGACTTGAGCCTCCTTTCAGAAAAACCTTAATCAGATCCGGTTCCGGGTAATAATATTTAGTAAAATTTCCGGCTTCGCCCAGCGGTTCCAACAAAGTCAAAATCATCTTCTCATTAACTTTGCTCTTGTCCGACAGATCCTCTGTTATTTTATATTCCGTTCGTGTAACTGTATAATGGGGATTTATGCTATCCCTATGGTTCATCACGATACCCGAAATAGCATAAATCAAAATCATTCCCGCAAAGAAGAAAGACAGATCACGATGGATGATCCGGCTCCACTTGCGGAATGCAGTACCTTTATTCTGCGATTTCATAAGAACTGGCTTCCATATAGTAGAATGACAGATAATCTTTTCCGGTAGCAGCTTTTCTTTCTGCTATCTTTGCGCGAAAGTCCGCAATACGGGCTTCAGGGGTGCTGGCTGTTTCACCGCGTGCTTTTTTTTTTCCGAATCACACCCGGCAGCAGTTTCTCCATGAGATTTTTCAGTCTGTGCTTTCAGTTTAGCCTCCCAGTTTTGCAAGTAAGCTTCATCTACCCGCTGTTCCTTTAACGTTCCGGTCACTGTGACAATAGCGTTGATGCATTTGGTATCAAACGAGCCCAAAGGTCCGGCTTCCACACGAATCGTTTTGGTATCATCACTGCCCATCAGGAATATTTTTGTAGCTCCGTGCTTGCAGGTATGTGTGCAGATTCCTTCGATAGTCACCTCCTTGTTGGCCAGTGAATCGGCATGCACCAGCAGATTATCGATGCTCAATGCCGCCGGAGCCGCCTGCTCCGTTTTTTCAGACTGGCTCTGTTTGTTACTGTTTCCACAAGAAGTAGTAGTTACTAAAGCTGCCATTAAGGTTGCAGCGACCATAAACTTAATTTTCATATGCTAACTGTTTTTATTTTTTAAAAAAAGATGCCCAATGAACAAACGGCATACTGGGCCGTTCCGCATTTTTTATAATATGCCGCCTGCCATTGAACAGACAAAGACAGGTTATATTGTTTCATGATGGGATAATCCCCTTGCAGACGAATCCCCACCATACTATAACTATCAGATAAATAGTCAATATTTGCCAATAAAGTCTGGGCGGACGACTTCGCGGTATTCAATCCCGGTAAAGAATATTCAGCCGATAAATTGGCATAATATCCACCGTTAGCTTCTGCGGTCAATCGTAGCAGCCTCTTCTGATACAGCAAACGGGCACGCAAAGAACTCTCCAAAACAGACAAGTGAACAAACCGGGATACGGCGTTGTAATCCGTTTCCAACCGATGGTAGATTATGTTTGGGACAATTGCTCCTCCCCATACACCTTTATCGGTCAAAAGCTTCTCCCACAAACCACTTACGGCAATCCGACTATTCGTGACCTTCATTCCCGGAGATGTACTAATTAATGCTCCATAGGAGCTTCCGCCCGCCTCTCCGTAAATATTCTCCATTCCTTTACGAACTATATAGCCTGCATCCAGTTTCACAGCAAGGTGTTCTGCCTGCTGAAGTTCCCGCATCCAGGTCACGTTTCCTTTCAAATCAGTCGTATTCAATTCCAGCAAAGTGAGATTATTGGCATTGCTCAATTTCTTGTCCATTGACATACGGTCAATTGAAACTGTGGCCGATATCCCCTTTTCCGTATCAACTGGCAGAATGCCTATGCTTCCTCCCCACCGGATGCCTTGATGCTTCGTCCCGGTCTGGTTTCCGGCGAACGCACATAATCCATGCCCAATCCCAACATATGGTATACCGAAGTAGAGCCTTTATCTGCAAGGAATGAAATCTCACTTTTCTGCTGATAAAGCCGGAAATCTGCGGAAACTCCCAAACGATATGTCCCCAGACGATATCCTGCTCCCAAAGCAAAAGAGAGATCGGAAGCTGTATTACGTGGACGCGGATCTTTATCCCGATAATTATGAGACGCTCTGTAACCACCGGTGATTCCCCATATCCAGGAACCTGACTCACTGGCGTAACCTCCATTGAAATAATAAGTTTCTCCCTTCAGGAAACCACCAATGGAATCACCAGTCACGTAAGGAGCGATCAATTTCCAGTCTATATTTTCATTCCATAACACATTCTCCTGCTTCTCACTCCTGTATCCTGCTGAACCGAATACACGATCACGTTCCGAAAGAATAACGAAGGAATTGACATCTACCCCGATACGGGTATCCTTATCACCTTCCTGTTTCAAAGATGCTTTTCCTTTATCATGATAAGCTCCATTTACGTCCAGCCTTGTCCATATATACGGAGTATAGTAATAATAAAGTGCCGGATTCTGCCATATCTCGCCACGAAATCCAGTCGCAAATGAAGCGGTACGGATTACCTTATCGGACAGGGAGAGTGTGTCGGTAGTCTGCCCGAAGGCTTCCTGCCGACTCTCCACAAATAAAGCAATCAGCAACATAATGATAATTCGGATTAGCATCATGAATAATAAAGATTTATATATCAATAAGACGGATTCAATTATTTGTTAAACAGGCTCGGAGTAGCCGCAGGTGTGAAATCAACGGTAGAGTTATTTGTATCCTGCAATACTTCCCGATCACCATCCTTGTAGGCGGCTTTACGCATTACGCACTTTCCGATGTTTTCTGCAACGGTATTGTTCATACCGATATAAGTATGCCCCATATCCAGCCCGGTAGAGGTTACATTCCACTGCCATTCATTGGAAGCACCTACATTTACAGCATCAATCACCCATTCATTGGGGAACTTATATTTGCTTTGCGGTTTACTGGCTGTTCCATTTTGCATAATATACGTATAGTTGTATGCATAGTCTGAAATATACTTTTCTTTAGTCATACTTTTGGGTAATCTGCCAATAGCATAAGCGCGATTTCCCTGTTTATTCAACACCCAGATAGTTTTGGAATAACAATAATAAACATCCAGATTGGGAACAGCCGGATTATCCACATCTTGCTTTGATTCAATATACCACTCAAAATTGGCTTTACTTAAATCTATAGAATTCGGATTAGCCTCTTTATGATTGATCGCATTGTCACAAAGGATAAAGGATTCTCCCGGTTGTACCGGATAATCTGTTCCACTGCCCGGTATTGCTACAACAGAGCCTACCGCAATAGCTTCATCCATGATATCCGGATCTACCGATTGATATTTCTGAGTAGTTTGGAATTGTGATTCCATAAATATCAATCCATCCGCATACAAAACTTTATCCGAGTTATTATAGATACGTATATACTGGTCGCCATTATATTGCTTACCTGCTTCATTATAGGTTCCGGGAATAAATATCTCGGCAATCACAAAATCAGGATCACCTGTATTGAGTACATGAACCTTCAGTTCCAGCTTGTACGACCCTCCAGATACGGCCACATTCTGTTGTACTCCCTGTACATCGACTTCCACCGGAGTTCCATTCTGTGAGTAAGTTCCCTTACCAATGAAAGTTACATTATACAACCCGTCCGCCAGTTCAATACTCTGAGCCGGATAGGTAATGTCTGTCTTGACAGATGTATTTACATTTTCAAAAGTATAGGTTCCACCGGTCAGTTGCAGCCCCTCGATAGTTGTATCTACAGTAGTGGTAATACCTACAGTGGATATGCTCACTTTGTCATCATCACTACATGCGGTAAATCCCAGCATTGTCACAAAAAGGACTAACATTGTCAATTGATTCTTTTTCATCTTCATCTCTATTTTATTGTTCATTTACTAAAAGGTTAAGTTCATTTCCATACCGAAATAAGGCGATTCGGACGTTCTCCGTTGCAGTACGCCCCGTAACGTATAATCAGGATAAATACCCAAAAGCCGGTTTACATAAAAAGCCAGATTCAGATACTTACCGATCCGTTTACTCGCCTTCAAATTGATATCCATATAAAAAGGCACGGTAGTACGCTCAAAATAAGTGGCTGAATATTTCTCCACCAGATGCTGTAACTGAATATTGTTTTTATCCTCTTCGCGAAACGGATGCGTTTCACCGGATTGATCTATATAGCTTACTGGCACGCCATTATTCCACAAGTTCCGTCTGTTGGTATACCAAGTGCATTGTGCCGACGTAGAGAAAGTAAGTCCCAAACGCTGTATATAGGTATCAAACATAAAGTTCGTATTGAATGCCTGACTTTCTGTTCCGTTGTCCCCATTATACAATCCCACATATTTCAGCTGTTTATTGTCCAACAATATAGAAGAGGCCTTATATTGAGGAGAATCCGAATTATAAATTGTCTTTATCCAGGCTCCATACATAGTGACGCGAGTCTTGAGCGATTCTATTCGTTTGGAAGCGAACTGAAACTCCACTCCTTCTTTACACACCTTCATTACATTACCTTGTGTGGAATACACATCCAGATTATATTCATTTGTATAAGTCAACTGAGAAAGTTCTGGAGGAGCCGTCAATGCTGATCCGTCGATACTAGCAGGATCATATAGTTTATATGCCAATGACCTATAATAAGTGATATCATCAAAAGCATTATTCATCCGTTCGCGGAAATAAGTTATCGACAGGCGGTTTCCCTTATAGCTGACGTCGGCCCGCACTTCCCATTTCATGTTACGTGCTGGTTCCAATTGATAGTTTGTATTATCCCATTTATATGTCATCATATTGATACGGCGATAATCCGGATTGGTATGGTAATAATTCAACTGAATCAAATCTACATACTTAAAATCCGGATATAGCTGTGCGGTGGTCGGCATACGGCTGATCCAGCCCAAACCTCCCGAAAAGGAAACATCCCATCCGTTTGATACCGGTAAACTCCATTGCAAGTCCAGACGAAGATCGGGATATATCTTGCCCTGCATCTTATATTTAGTGTCCAGCCCCAATAAAGACTGCAAACGGATACCAGCCGTAAAAGCCAATTTATGTCTATTTACAGGAAGATTCAACACCTCCTCGGCATAGAAGGCGAAAGGTTGCAGCTCCGGTATATCCTTAAAACGGCGAGGCCATGTACTCAAACTTTCACTGATGGGCCGTGTCACATCGAATACCTGGCCTTCTCCCAAATTCTTCTGATAATTCCATTCCATCCCCATATTCATCGCATTCTGTAATACCCCCAACGGGAAAGCCAACCGCGTACGGGCGGAAGCCGTAACATATAAAGGTTTACCATCAATATCCATCTGTGCCACATAATTATAAGGTAGATAGATGCCATCAAACTCTCCGGTTTCTGTCTGAGTAGCAATAGCTGCCGGACGATTCAGAGAAACGGACTTTATTTCACGCATCTTCTCCCACTGCTGACTGACAGAAGTAACCACACCAACCTCACGAATCCATAAATGGACCGGAAACTTCATGCTCCATTTCCCCGCTATCTTCAGGCTGTTAAAGTCCGATTTATAAGAATCTTCCTTTACTGTCGCATCTTTATCCCTCTTCGCATCATCAAACGAGCCGGTATAATCGGACTGATATTCCAATGAATATTACGTTCATTCCATAACCATTTGCCATCCAAGCGGGCGGAAGCAGTAAGGCGAGTGTAATTTTTCACACTGTTACGCGGATCTATTTTGGACTCCAAATAGTTTAAATCAGCATTCAACACATAACGCCCGTTCCCATCCAGCCGAATTCCCTTGCCTACAGAAAACAGTTTACTGGTTTTATCAGCCTTAAAACGCGCAGACAAGGGGCTCTCATTCATTTTACGCTGAATGATTACCGCACCGTTTGCCACATTACCATAAGCCACGGAAGGAATGCCACGAATGATTTCCACCTTCTCAATATTATCGGTTGAGATGGTACGCATATCCATCCCTTTTGACATTGTGCTCGTTGCATTCACTGCGGAAGTACTGTTTGGCATATATTGCAGATTCGCATCCGTATTCTGGGAGATACCATCAATATAAAATCCAACTCCCAATGAAGAGATATCCTCCGTCTTACCTGTTTCACGTATCCGGATCAGATTGGCCTGCCCCATCTGAGGATCAGCCGACTTTCCTCCAGGTACTAATTCCATCAAGTCACTGAAACTGCTGGGCTGAAGATGTTTCATGGCTGTACGGTCAACGATAGAAGCGCTGGTAGCGCGTTTTGATTCAGAAGCGGTCACCACTACCTCGTTCAGCGCCATGACCGAAGGTTTTAAATAAAAGATTGCTGAAATATCCCCAATGACCTTCACTTCTTTTTCTGTAGAATCATATCCTAAATAGGATACAATAACCCGATAAGTTCCAGGATGGATATGTAGAAGTTCAAAATGTCCATTCGCATCTGTTATTCCCCCATAAACAATCTGCTTATCCACAAACAATTGAACTGTAGCGTAATCCAACGCTTTATAAGTCTGCTCATCCAGTACAGTTCCCCGAAATACAAATGTCTGCCCCCATAAAAGAGACACATTGCTACAAATTATAAATAAAAAAATATATGCAATCTTACAAATCATTTCATTCTCTATTGGTTTGCAAAATTACAATTCATAAAAGCTCGGCACAATCCCCATTTCTAGGTATATACTAAATTATACATAGATCGGAGATACCTACATGACGGTATACAATTTACAAATAAAATCACTTTCACCTAAACTTTATATTCACATTTTTTTTTTTCAATGATAAGATAAATACATCTACTTTTTTACCTGTTTCAATGGGGAAAATGCCACGCCATATAAATACAGTTCATTATCAACATATTACCCCATAAGCAATGGTATGAAAGCATAATGGCATACAACTTTATATTACAAATCCATTGGCAGAATATTTATATCCGGCAGTCAAGGAACATCGGGTTTATTAAGTAATATTCCTCCTTTAAATTCATATTAAATTAGCAAATGAAGAAAAGCAACTGCAAAAAACACTATATTTGTGGAAATGAATTCAAATTAAACAGTTAGATTATGGGTACTTTAGGTTGCATCAATGACATGATGAGAAGAGATAAAGAAAATCGTGAACTACGAAAGGCAGGAAAGGAACGCTTGAATGAAACCAGAAACCGACTAATTGATTTGAACAAAAAAGGGCACTCCTCCCATCTATCCCTTGAGCAATTAGAAGAGATCAGAATAAAAACGCAAGAAAAAGAAGAAGCGGAAACTAACCAGCTCTTCAAAATAAAATTAATCATGTTAGGAATCGTTCTGATATCAGGAGCTCTGATATGGATAGGGATTACCTTCTTTTTTTAAAATTCTACTCTCTATTTTCTTCCTTATTCCTTGAAAAAACCAATAAGAATTCTTATATTTGTGATACCAACTTGGAATAACCTTAAAAACAGATAGATATGAAAAGAATATTATTACTACTGGTTTTATGTTTAAACATAAGTATGGTGCTTGGACAAGAGTATAAAAATTGGGAAAAATATGATATAGAGGGATTCTATATTATTGCCAAATCAAAAGCAGAAGCCAAGATTAGCAAAAATGTATTGAGGAGGAGCAGATTATTATATTCCTACCGAAATGGATGACCAAGTATTCCCAAGCGGAATCAGTAAAAAGATCACTCCCAAGCTGTACAAACTAAAAGACACCGAGATTTTATGTCTTTTTTACTTTTCCACCATTCCTGTATGATTCAGACAACGGAATGATAGAAATAAAAAACAATAAGGGAGTTTTTTATAAAAGTCCGACAAATCCTTAAAAATGATTTAAAACGAGAAATAATCATATTTGTTTTGAGGCATGGAACAATGATCTGATAACAATCTTAATCTGGTTTGTTACTACCCGACCGCTCTTCCGCAAAACACTTCTTTCGGATAGAGAATACATTATTTCACAACGTTAAATATTCTGCAAATAATATTTTTTCTCATCTGTTCATATTTAAGTCCTATTAAGAAAAGTTGAAAAGAGAATAGTAATTCATATTCTCTTTCAATTGTGTAATCAAATAAGAAT
>OKWD01000115.1_pt1 | contig 14132 bp, 17 predicted proteins | sample 1607011 | NCBI WGS metagenome assembly OKWD01 (sample SAMN04414077, study PRJEB24778) | human gut metagenome | material: faecal | host: Homo sapiens | reverse complement strand
CTCCATCTCCGCATCTTTGGTAAACTTGAAAGCATACGCTTCAAAATGTTTATAGTTCATACCATGAAATATCAATGGTAAACAATAGCGTACCACATCATCCAAATACATCAGGTAATTTTTACCATCCTTATCCGGCAGACGGATAAAACGCCCTGCCTGTGCTACAGGCAGCTCTATAATTGCATATTCTCCAACTTTATGTCCTTCTTTCCTCATTCTTTACAGCCAAAAAGATATTTTCATCCGCTTCGTTACCCAGTTGTTTTACTGATTTCAGCCAGACAGGACTAATAAACCCATTCAGCCGTTGTTGATAAAAAAGAATCGACAAATAACTGTTGTTCCTCATCCAGTTGTACATGATTGACTAAACAAATATTTTCTTTCTCCAATTCTGCCGTTACCTGCTTGATCGCACCTTCATATTCTTTAGAGTACCTGTTGTTCAGTTTATTTATCTGTCTAATCAGTTTCAATGCTTCTTCCCGTTCAGAATGCGCCGCTTTATCTTCGCACTCGGCCACCCGGCTTTGAGTAGCTACACGTACTCTGAAAAATTCATCCAAATTATTAGAGTAAATTCCTAAAAAGCTCAACCGTTCCAGTATAGGAACACGTTCTTTCATGGCTTCCTGCAAAATGCGACGATTAAAATACATCCAACTGATATCTCTCGGCAGATAATATTTATCTTCCTTTTTCTTCTTCTCCATACGGTTTTAATATTTTTAGCAAAATACGTCATACACATTACAATAACATGTCAATATAACTACAAATCAATAACAATAAAAAAGTCACAGCCGACGCATACAGCCATGACTTAAAGAGAGTTTTTATAAGAAAATCAAATAAACTCTTCAACCAAATACATCTCATTAAATAAAACTTGTTGATAATTGGAAGAATCACTCTCTAACAAATTCAACAAAGTATATTCAGCTCCACGTACCCAATACACAAAATCACGATTGGGGTGGTAATCTTTCGCAAATTCCAGCAACTGTTGCAAATTAAAATCGGAGGAAATGATACCCGCACCGCTTTTTTCGGCATCATATGCATTACAGTCCTGTTCTATATGGGCAGGAACCATCAGAATAGGCTTGCCTAAATACATGGCCTCGCACACCGATTCAAATCCGGCAGTACTGGCATAAGCCTTGCATCCCGCCATCTGCCTCAAAATTCCACATCATCCAGTTGATAAAAGCTCAATGTATTATCCACTCTCTTCACCGGTTCCTCCTCCCACTTGTCCCAAAAGAAACGAAGCGGTATCCTAGGATGTTGCCTATGCCATTTCATTACATTTTCACTGAAACCCGCATTAACCATATAGCCATGTATATAGTCACCGGAATAAGGTTCATGTAAAGTCACTTCCTTACGCAACAAGGGAGGAATCACACGGATATTATTCTGAGGATCATCCTTCATGTAACGAAAAGAAAGAGCCAAACGTTCCTTCGCCCCCAAGCTGGTCAATACGGTAAAAAACTTCAAAAGAGCCAAGCTTACTTTATCAGCCTTTGGAAATTCAAAACTTTTATGCAAGAACAGATATTGATGCCCTATACAGATTTGCGGAACAGAGGGACGGAACAGGAAATAAGTCAGTCCGGTCAGCAATTCATAGAAATTGATAACCCTGTCCGCACCACTGGCCTCGATACGCTGACGAATGTAGTTAATGCTATTGATATACACAGGAAGTTTCACTAGATTATACGCCACGCTCCGCATCAAACTCACCCGTTTGTTAGCTGGTGTAGGCAAGAAAATTAGGACTGACAAAACGTTTTACCGGAGCATGGATATTACGATTGAAAAATCCCGGCAAGCGGCGCGAACTACTTTTACCTACCAGTACTTCCACTACTTCGTGACCGTTCCGGCGCAATATTTCCTCCAACGTAATGGCTTGAGTAAGATGTCCTCTCCCCTCACCCTGTACTATAAATAAAAATTTCATGAGGCTGTATGTATTAGGGTAAACTCTTTATTTTCTTCATTCTCATCAGCTAGTACATGATGGTATTCCATGATATTCCAATTCCCGTCCGCATCCTCAGTCAGTGCCGAAAGGCTTTCTACCCAATCGCCCGAATTCAGATAATGAATACCATCATAATAGGTATTAGCCGGATGATGGATATGACCACAAATCACTCCGTCACATTTACGTACACGTGCAAACTCCACCAATACTTTCTCAAAGTCCGATATATAGGAAACAGCCGACTTTACTTTTTGTTTGACGGCCTGTGACAGAGAATAATACGGTTTCCCCCGCTGGGTACGATATTGGTTATAAAAGCGGTTCGCCCATAAGAGGAATGTATAACCTGCATCGCCCAACCGGGCTAACCATTTCATCTGTGTGGTAACCCGGTCGAATAGATCGCCATGTGTCACATAATAACGCTTTCCATGTGTTTCAAGGATGTATTCTTTGACGATTTTTACGTTATAGAATGTCATAGGGACCAAGCCGTCCAGGAAATCATCGTGGTTGCCACGCACATAAATTACTTCAGTACCGAAGTTCTCCATCATTTTCATGATAACCTTAAAGAAATCAGTATGTTTTGCTTGCCACCTCTTAGTACCCGCCTTACGCAAATGCCAACCATCTATAATGTCTCCGTTCAATATCAGACGGTCACAACTGACAGATTTCAGAAAGTTACTGACCTTCAATTGTTTTGGAATGAGAGGTTCCCAGATGGATATCCGATAAAACCACTGTAGGATAATACGTTCTTAGATGCATATCTTTATTATTAAAACTATGCAAATATCCATGTTATCTGTTACAAGATCGTGTCGGCAAAATTACTATGCTATTAAAATTAATGAAAAGACAGGCCGTTTCTTCATGGAACAAGAAACGGCCTGCAAAGCTTCAGTTTATCATACATAAACCATACTTCAATCTATAACTAACAATTAATTGTCAATATCAATCACATTGAACTGCATATCAAACTTTATCTCCCAACCATTAGAAAGTTTCACTTCATAGTCATGCTTGTCCCTCTCGATCTTGAGCATCTTGGCATCGGGGTAATTCGTAGCAACGTACTTCTTTATTGCGTCAGGAACCACAGCGACAGGTACAGCGCTGTATTTGCAATTCACTTCTGTCCAAATACCTTTTTTTATCGAATTCCAAGTTTGTCTCCATTAGTAAAAATCACATCATAGCTTTTATCAAACCAGTCTGTTTCCATTTTAGCCATCGCCACCTTATTATCGGGGAAATGAGTTTTGATAAAAGTCTGTGCAGTCTGAGGCAATTGGTTTACTTGAATAGGTTTGTCATCATCCGCCCATACCACTGTTTGCAACGTAAATAAGCACACTAACAATAATAATACCTTTTTCATAATCGTCATTTTTTTTATTTGGTTCTACATTCTGTTTTCTGATGCAAATATGCAGGGAGATTCTGAAAAGAATTTGAAATTCTGAAAAAAACACGATTTTTTTTCATTGATTATGAGTGGATGCGTAAAGTGTAAAACAATGCTCCCCGCTCTTATATTCATAGCAAAGCCTGAGAGCCTGCATTTTACATATCGTATCTGCTATTGCCAAACCTAGACCGGTAGAGCCTTCTTTTTTCTTTCCTTGATAAAAACGCTCAAAAATACGCCGGGCATCCAGCGGTTGTGCCGCCCCTGTATTGCAGAACATCACACTGTGGGGAGTAATGACAATCCGGATGTGCCCACCGTCCATATTGTGCACAAAAGCATTCTTCAACAAATTGGTAAGCAACACCACTGCCAATGTTTCATTTATCGTAAGATAGAAAACACCTTCTTCCTCTATACTTGTTATGATCTCACGATATTGATACACTTCTTTATAGTCCTCCAGATATTGCCTCAATAATTTATTCACTTCTACTTGGACAGTATCCGTAAATTGACCGTTCTCTATCTTCGAAAGCAATAACAAAGACTTGTTCAGCTTCGTTATATGTTCCAAAGTCTGGTGGGTTTTCATCAACTCCTCCAATTGGCTTTCTGAAAGATTTTCATCCTCCATCAGCATCTCCAACCGATTACGACAAATAGCCAGTGGTGTCTGCATCTCATGAGATGCATTACCAATAAATTGTTTTTGCTGTTCGAACATCTGCTCACTGCGCTCTGCATAACGAACAGCCGCTTCATTTAATTTTCTGAATTCTGAAACCCGGGTATTATTTTGTAAAGGCTCGTTTACCTTACCGATACGATATTTATCCAACCAATGAAGCAATACATAAAGAGGACGCATATTCCGATAAAACACCCACACATTAATAACAATTATAGTCAATAATAAAGCGATATAAAGAAAAATAATCCAACCTGCCATAGCATCTTTCAAATCTTCTTTTTCTATAGAAGGAGTCGCTACCGTCAATTCAAAAAACTTTTCGCCATCATCCTTAAAAATGGTCGTAAGGATTCGTGCAGGTTCAGTTTCATCTTTTTCAGGAATATAAACCATAGAATCTTTATAAATGATATCATCACAAGATCCTGCATATTCCTTCGTCACTTCACGCAGGAAATACTGATTGTTGGAAGCTGTATTTTTAGAAGGAAGCTCCTCTCCCGCCAATGCACGTATGATGATAATTTCCGAATAATCCTCCAATGAGTCATCCACTTCATCATTCACCTCATCCATTACAGCAAATAGAAAAGGATGGCCCAGCCGGTCAATAAAACCGACAACACCAACGATATACGGATAATGATATAATAAATCAGTTTCATTTATTCCACTACCATTTTATATCCAAAACCATAAACAGCCTTCAGTTCAGGAGTAGCTCCAGCCTCTTTCAATCTCTTTCGTAAATTCTTGATTTGGGCATAGATAAAATCAAAATTATCGACTTGATCTATATGGTCGCCCCATACGGATTCGGCAAGTGTGCTTTTATTAACCAATCTGCCGGGACGGTTCATAAAATAAACCAGAATATCATATTCCTTACGGTTCAGTTCAAGCTTCTTTCCAGCTACGGTCACCCCATATTTATCGGGAAAAATTTCTATATTTCCATATTTGATACTATTTTCCCCACCTTGCTGATGACGGCGTATCACGCTTTTGATACGTGCATTCAGTTCCACCAAATGAAAAGGTTTAGGCAGATAATCATCGGCTCCGAGCTCCAATCCTAGCACTTTGTCTTCTATAGAGTCTTTGGCTGAAAGAATGATCACATTTTCCCGTTTATGCATTTCTTTCAACTTTTCCAACAAATCCAAGCCACTGCCATCCGGCAACATAATATCCAGCAAAATGCAGTCATAATCATAATCCTCTATCTTTTGTAATGCGGTGCGGTAATCGGCAGCAATTTCCACCACATAACGCTCCTTTTCCAATGAACGCTGAGTCACTTCACGCAAATTAGCATCGTCTTCTACTAATAGTATTTTCATAAGTCCAACTTTTGGTTCTTAAAGACAAAGAAACAAGATAATTCTGAAAAAACACTGAAATAAGAAAAAAAACGAAGAAGCCATACAATTTTTCCATCAACCAACTAATAAACAACAAATATCAAACTAAAAACCGTTATCAACTATACAATCAGCCCCCTGCATCTACCACAACAAGATGCAAGGGGCCACACACAACTCTCTCTAATCAAACCCTAATTATTTGATTTCCATTTGAGAAAAATCCATTTGGCTCAAGCTACTGGTGACGGTGTTTCTTTTAAATCAAAAGAGACTTCCTTTTCACCATTTTTAGCCGAGTTTATTTTTACCTTTATACCCTTTGTTTCCGATGTTATTTTCAAAGATTTCAAATTAAAAGATACCGCACCGTTTCTCCAATAACCAGTAGTATCAGCATACGTATTGTAACGATACTCTAAATGAATATAGCCATCCTGGACGGGCGTAATTGTAGTGTTCTTTACCAAACTAACCAAATGTTTCATTTTAGAAGGCATGTTCTGATTAAAGATAATATTTAAATAACCACCACTAATCCACATATTACCTTCAAATATATCTACAGGATCATTTCCAAACGCTTCTTCATTCTCTGCTGTTAACTCCTCTATAGGTTTAGTTAGAATTTCCTTTATATTCAACACTTTGACCGAACAATCATATCCTTCCGGATAATTATCATACAAAGGATTGAAATAAAGAATAACCCGTTGTCCATCTATCGGAGAATACCAAAAATAATCAGTAGTTGCAGGCCAAATTTGTCCCCATCTGTCACCGGTAAAGTCATATACATGGGCACCTTTCACATTTACAGTAGCCCAATCCACTGCCACATCACCAAGAGAGTAGCCGTCACTATCATCACATGATTGGAGAGTGACTCCCATAACTACCAGGAATGCTAATAATAAAAGGTTCAACTTTTTCATAACTATAATGTATTAATCTCTTTTCTACTCTTAAAAGTAAAAAAGAGATCAAATACTGCATTTCATCCATTAATATTAACTTATTTTCAGTAAAAGTCTTGTAGAAAAACCAGATTCATCAAGGAAATAATAGAAACTTCCCGATTCGTCACGAACCGGGAAGCTTAAAACTGAGTTATATACAGATTTTCCCATTCAGGGGGAACATGGCTTTTCTATCAGCTTTTCACCCTTGTTTTGTTAAGGTAAATGGTTATATATTTAAAAGTTTAGTTTTTAGCGTATTATGTTAACTCACATAACAAAAAATATACCACGGGGCATAGTACCACTCAATACACTAAAAATCAACAGAATAATCATTTTTTTATTTTCCACATTATGTGGAAATACCACAATTTCATTCCACAATTTTGTAGAATTAATCCCCGTTTTTAAAATATATCTTTATCTTTGTAGAATTGATTACTCACTAAACAATATAATTACTATGAAAAAAAGACATTACGGAATGCTCTCATTGGCATTTACTTCATGCTTGGCTGTTCATGCGGAAAATAAAAATCAAAACACAGACAAGCCCAATGTCATCTTCATTTATGCTGATGATTTAGGATATGGTGACTTGGAGTGTTATGGAGCAAAAACGTACAAACTCCAAATGTCAACCGTCTGGCATCCGAAGGGATACGATTTATCAACGCACACGCTACCGCCGCTACCAGTACCCCATCCAGATATTCCATGCTGACCGGAGAATATGCATGGCGTAAACCCGGAACAGATGTAGCTGCAGGCAATGCAGGAATGATTATACGTCCCGAGCAATATACTATGGCAGATATGTTTAAAAGCTCCGGATATGCCACAGGAGCATTTGGCAAATGGCATTTAGGATTAGGTGATAAAACTGCACAACAAGACTGGAATGCTCCTCTCTCCGCTTCTCTAGGTGATTTGGGGTTTGACTATTCCTATATCATGGCAGCCACAGCCGACCGGGTTCCCTGTGTATTTATCGAGAATGGCCAAGTAGCCAATTATGATCCTTCAGCTCCGATAGAAGTAAGCTATATAAAAAATTTCCCCGGTGAACCTACCGGAAAAGACAACCCTGAACTTTTTATATAATCTGAAACCGAGCCACGGTCATGATATGTCTATCGTGAACGGTATCAGCCGAATCGGTTATATGAAAGGAGGTGGCAAAGCATTATGGAAAGATGAAAATATAGCCGATTCCATTACCGCACATGCAGTTGATTTTATCAAACAACATAAAGACGAGCCTTTCTTTATGTATTTCGCCACTAATGATGTGCATGTTCCCCGTTTTCCACACAATCGCTTCCGTGGTAAAAACAAGATGGGACTGCGCGGTGATGCTATCGCACAATTTGACTGGAGTGTAGGTCAGTTACTCGAGGCCCTCGATAAAATGGGATTGACCCAGAACACATTAATTATTCTTTCCAGCGACAATGGACCGGTAGTAGACGACGGATATGATGACAAGGCAGAAGAGTTACTGAACGGGCACGAACCTGCCGGCAACCTGAGAGGTGGAAAATACAGTGCATTTGAAGGGGGGACTCGTGTTCCTGTAATTGTACACTGGCCTAAAGCCATCAACAAGCCGGAAGTCAGCGATGTGCTTATTTCGCAAATAGACTGGCTGGCATCACTAGCTTCTCTGGTAGATGCCCGTATTCCGAAAGGAAGTGCTCCCGACAGCTACAACCGATTAGCAAATCTATTAGGACAAGACAAAACAGACCGCCCATGGGTTATTGAACAGGCATCCAATCACACCCTATCCGTGCGTACTAAAGATTGGAAATTTATTGAAGGCAGCGATGGTCCTAAAATGATTCCATGGGGTCCGAAAATTGAAACTGGTTATTTAGGTATTCCCCAGTTATATGATATGAAACAAGCAGGGGAAAAAGTGAATTTAGCGACTGAACATCCCGAAAAAGTATTCGAATTACAACAAATATTAAGAAAAGTACGAGATAAAAGTATTCAGATGAAGTAACATGCTGAATACACACCAACCCAATGTTTCCAAAAGGGTGAATCAAGACAAAAGAATCACATAAAGGGTCTTGAATTCACCCTCTTTTTTAATCAAGAAAATTTCAATATGGTCCTCATTTCAAAAGAACCAATCCTTATAGACAAAGATCCTTTTCTTTAAAGTCAAAGTATTTATAACAAAACACCTTGAACACTTTCACAAGAATGGGTTACACACAAAAACTCTCAAAGATACAAGATACGTTTTTCCACTTTACCCATAAAAAAGAAATCTCAATTTATTTCTTTATTTTCCCTTCATTCACCAGTTCAGACAGCGCCCTGGCCAATGACGGACGAGTAACTCCCAGCTTCTGCGCCACCTCCTGCTGATTATGAATAACAGAATGTGTTTCTAGATATTTCAACAAACGAGTCTTTAAATTCAACAAAGCAAACTCATTCAATTTCCTGCTTAAAAAGACACTCCTGTCCGAAATATCCTTCAAAAAAATTCTGCATCATCAATGGATGCAAACGCATAAATTCTAAAAATCTTTCTTTACCTATTACAAAAACCTCACAAGGTCCTATTGCCTCTACATTAACGGGAAAACGATTTTCAGTGGCAAAAATAAAAGCCGAAGCCAGCAAGTTAGGAGCTCCAATTTCTTCTACCGTCAGTTCTTTCCCTTCATCATTTATCATTCCCGCCCGTACACTTCCCGATGCAAGAATGTACAGCCCTTTACATAAGTCACCTTGCCGGGCAATGATATCACCCGGTTCAAAGTGCTTCAAACTATTCGGAAGTCCGAATAGGAAAGCAACCAATTCTTCCTCTTTCATTCCCCGGAAAGGAGCCATCTGCAATAATCCTGTCAGTTCCATCCTACTTTCTTTTAACTGTTATTTGTATCCGCTGTAACATATGGTACAACTTAAAAGACGAAAACCGTCTACTTTGCACAAAAGTAATAGAAATCATTAAAATGAAAAAGATATGGAGAATAACATGTTTTGTTTCCAATGTCAGGAAACGGCCAAAGGTTTCGGTTGCACCTTAAAAGGTGTTTGTGGAAAAAATGCAACTACAGCACGTACCATGGATTTATTGCTCTTTGTAGTACGAGGAATTTCTGTTGTGGCGGATCAATTGCGCCAGCATTCCCTCCCCGTTGAAAAAGAAGTGGACAATTTCATTGTAGACGCCTTATTCTGTACCATTACCAATGCCAATTTCGATGACGAAAGCATTACGAAACGCATTGACAAAGGATTAGCAATACGTGATGACCTTAAGCATCAAGCCTCTGCCAAGGACATTCCTCTGCCGGAAGCCGATGAATTAAATTGGAAAGGCAGCCACGATGAATATGATGCAAAAGCCGCAACAGTCGGCGTATTACGTGAACAAAACGAGGATCTACGCTCTTTAAAAGAACTGATTATGTATGGTCTGAAAGGAATGGCTGCTTATCTGGAACATGCCATGAGGTTAGGACATAATGACGAAAGTATTCATCGTTTCATGCAGAACACCATCGCACAAATTACAACAAAATCTTTATCGGCAGATGAACTGACTGTATTAGCACTGAGAACAGGTGAAATAGGCGTTCGAACAATGGCTTTGCTCGACAAGGCAAACACTTCCAGTTATGGTAATCCGGAAATTACCCATGTAAATATAGGAACAGGTACGCCCGTATCTATAGCGGACATGACCTGCATGATCTGGAAGAATTGTTGGAACAAACCAAAGACAGTGGCGTGGACGTATATACTCACGGTGAAATGCTTCCTGCACATTACTATCCGGCATTTAAAAAATATACACATTTTGCAGGAAACTATGGAAATGCCTGGTGGAAACAACGGGAGGAGTTTACCTCGTTCAATGGTCCTATCCTGTTCACCAACCAACTGCATCGTTCCCCCCTCTGCCCCAATGCCACTTATAAAGAACGCATGTTTACCACTAATTCTACCGGATATCCCGGCTGCAAGCATATTACAGCAGACGAGAAAGGACATAAGGACTATACTGAAATTATAGAAACAGCCAAACAATGTGCCGCACCGACAGAAATAGAACATGGAGAAATCGTTGGTGGTTTTGCCCATAATCAGGTATTACAACTAGCAGACAAGGTCGTAGAAGCGGTAAAGAGCGGAGCTATCCGTAAGTTCATCGTCATGGCAGGTTGTGACGGACGTATGCGCAGTCGTGATTACTACACCACTTTTGCCGAGATGCTCCCCAAAGACACAGTCATTTTGACTGCGGGATGTGCTAAATATCGTTATAACAACTAGGGTTAGGTGACATTAATGGCATTCCGCGTGTTTTAGATGCAGGACAATGTAACGATAGCTATTCATTGGCAGTCATCGCCCTCAAACTGAAGGAAGTATTCGGGCTACATGACATCAATGAACTGCCCATTATTTACAATATCGCCTGGTATGAACAGAAAGCGGTAATCGTATTGCTGGCATTACTCAGTTTGGGAATAAAAGAGATTCATCTCGGTCCCACCTTACCCGCATTCCTCTCGCCCAACGTGACGAAAGTACTGGTCGAAAACTTTGGAGTAAGCGGTATCGGTACAGTAGAAAGTGATATGAGAAAATGGGGATTAACGAACGAATAAACGGAATAATTATGAAACAGAAAAATTACCATTCATGTACAGTCGGACAAATTGTAGCCGGCAACTTTGATACAACCAAAGTATTCTCCCGTTACCATATTGATTTTTGCTGCCATGGCAATACTCCGTTTGCAGAAGCCTGCCGGAACCGTGGTATTGATCCCGAAGCAGTAGCACATGAATTAAATGAATTACAAGAGAATACGGTTAGTAATGCTCCTGACTTTGCCGGATGGCCCATCGATTTATTAATAGACTACGTATTGAAAATACACCATCGGGGAATCCGTGCCAAAGGTCCGCAAATAGAAGCATTATTAGCCAAAGTAACCGAAGCGCATTCAAAGAATCATCCAGAGTTACTGCAAGTCCAGGCACTGTTCCGCGACTCGCTTCTTGATTTGGAAAATCATTTATCAAAAGAAGAGAATGTATTATTTCCTTATGTTTATGAAATGTTCCAAGCCAAAGAGGAAGGCTTGAAAGTAGCTAAATTCCATTGCGGCACCATTCTGTATCCCATCGAAGTGATGGAAGATGAACATAATCACGAAGGAGAAACGTTTTGAAAAAATCTCTTCATTAACCAACGGATTCACCGCCCCTGAAGATGCTTGTGCCAGCTTCCGCTTGGTTTTACAACAATTGAAACAATTTGAAGAGGCATTACATGAACATATCCACCTGGAAAACAATATCATTTTTCCCAGAGCATTAGAATTGGAAAAGAAGGAAGCCATCTGATAACTACACCATGACACTTCCATTCACAAAAGTGCCCAAAGTGAAATAATGCACAAATCACTTTGGGCATCTTCATGTATTATAACCCACGCTCCACTATATAATCTTGTCCCTGTTCTGTCATCAAGTCATATTCATACACCTTATACAAAGCAGGGTATTGCGGGTTTATCTCCTTGGAAACCAAAGGCTCTTTGATATCTGCCTGCATATAATATTCATTCGGATTCTTACCTTTTGCCTCTTTTAATCCAACCCCACGCAAAGGAACATACGAACGTAAACGCAAATTACCTCCCAAACGGGAATGAATCTTCGCTTTATCCAGCTGCACGCCATTCCAGTTCATATCCACCACAAATCCTCCACGGGCAACCAGTCCTTGCACACTTCCTGTGGCCCAGGCATCCGGAAGAGCCGGAAGCAAATGTACAGCTCCGTCATGGCTCTGCAACAACATTTCAGCCACACCGGCAGTATAGCCAAAGTTGCCGTCAATCTGGAAAGGCGGATGAGCATCAAACAGATTAGGATAAGTCCGTCCTTGCGGATAAGCCTCTTTCACTTCATCTCCAGGCAGCAGCTTCAACATATTATTAATAATCCGGAACGCATGATTACCGTCCAGCAAACGGGCCCACAGATTAACTTTCCAGCCAATGGACCAACCGGTAGCTTCGTCGCCACGCTGTAACAACGTGTTTTTAGCTGCCTGGAAAAGCAAAGGATGGGTGTAAGGAGATATCTGATTACTAGGGAACAATCCATATACATGAGAAATATGGCGATGCTTGTCATTCGGATTATCCAAGTCTTCCAGCCATTCCTGTAGCTGATTGTATTTCCCGATCTGCATCGGGGCCAGACGATTTAACATAGACCGCAAAGAATCTTGATAAGAAGCGGACATTTTCAGAATTCTTGACGCATGCAATGCATTGCTAAGCACATCGAAAATTATCTGATTATCCATCGTACAACCTGCCACAATCGTTGAAGCTTTTTTAGTATCCTCTCCCGAAGGTCCATGTTCCGGAGACATGGACGGAGCAGTCACCATCCAACCGTATTCAGGATGTTCAGTCAAATAATCAAGATAAAATCAGCAGCTCCTTCAATGCCGGATAGGCTTCGGAAAGAAACAGCTTGTCCCCACTATATAAATAATGCTGCCACAAGTGGGTAGTCAACCAAGCACCTCCCATGGGCCATGTACCATAAAACGCCTTATCCACCGGACCGGTGGCACGCCATATATCTGTATTGTGATGAGCCACCCATCCGTTGCATCCGTACATAGTCCGTGCCGTTTCCCTGCCGGTAACTGATAATTCTTTCACCATTTCGAACAAGGGCTGGTGCGTTTCACTCAGATTGGTCACTTCAGCCGGCCAGTAATTCATTTCCGTATTAATATTGATGGTATATTTTCCATCCCATGGAGCAGCCAGTTTATTATTCCATATACCTTGCAAATTGGCAGGCTGACCTCCCGGCTGGGAGGAGGAAATAAGCAAATAACGTCCATACTGAAAAAGCAACACCGCCAAAGAAACATCCTTACCTTCATTGAACAGTTCGATGCGTTTGACAGTTTCCAGCTTAGCCCGCTCACTGGTTCCCAAATCCAATCTTACACGGTCAAACTGCTCTTTATAAAGAGCTATATGCTCCTGTAAAACCTGACTATAAGGGCGTCCCAATGCCAGAGACAGATATCCGGACGCTTTTTTACTCTCATTGCCACTTATATCGTGATAATTAATAAAATTCGTACCCGATGAAACATACAGAGTAACACTGTCCGCTCCTTCCACTGTAATGTTTTGGTCATCAATTTTCACCTTACCCCCATCCACATCAGCCTGTGTCTGTGTTTCCATACGAATCAATCCTTTCACTCCCTCATGATCCCTACCCTTTCCGGTCAGAACCAATTTCTTTCCTTTCCTGCTGACTTTATGCTCCAATGGCGACACATATCCGACCTTAAAATTCAGTTTTCCCGGCCGGTCTGCTGTCAAACGGACCACTACCACCTTATCAGGAAATGATGCAAAAACTTCACGTTGAAAAGTCACGCCATCCACTTTGTAACGGGTAGTAGCCACCGCACGTTCCAAATCCAGATCACGATAATAATCGGTAACCTTTTCATGTCCGGGGGTTTCTATAATCAAACTGCCGATTGTCTGATAGGGCATACCATGCTTTCCGGCATAAAAGTTTTCTTGAATCAAGTTCTGAGCCTCCATGTTTTTTCCGGTCGAAAATCAGTTTCACGCACTTGGGGC
>OKWD01000114.1_pt1 | contig 14269 bp, 17 predicted proteins | sample 1607011 | NCBI WGS metagenome assembly OKWD01 (sample SAMN04414077, study PRJEB24778) | human gut metagenome | material: faecal | host: Homo sapiens | reverse complement strand
GTTTGCCCTTGAACCTAAAATCGTATTGCCGGGAGTAGGACCGGTCGGCATTGAAAATTCTTGGGTAGTTACAGAAAACGGAGTCGGCAAACTGACCATTTGTAATGAAGAGATTATAGAGCTTTGATTCCTTGGATGTAAATATTGAAGCGGAAATATTAAAAAAACGAAAAAATTTTATGGTTCTTGTTCTAGTGTCATTGGGGGGCAAAGTGAAGAACTTGAATATAAAAAAGATCCCGAAACTTTTAGTTTCGGGATCTTACATGGTTTGAAGTATATTTTTTATTCCCACTCAATGGTCGCATTGGGTTTGGGCGACAGGTCATAGCATACGCGGTTCACATTCTTTACTTCTTTTAGAATACGGTCGGTAATTTTCATCAGAATGGACCAGTCTATCGGTTCGATAGTAGCTGTCATAGCATCTACGGTGTTGACAGCTCGGATAATAACAGGCCAGTCAAATGAACGGGCATTGTCACGCACGCCTACTGATTTGAAATCGGGTACTACGGTGAAATATTGCCATACTTTCTTGTCCAAGCCTGCCAGTTGGAATTCTTCACGCAAGATGGCGTCCGATTCGCGAACAGCTTCCAAGCGGTCACGAGTGATAGCCCCCAAACAGCGCACTCCCAAACCAGGACCAGGGAACGGCTGACGGTAGACCATGTCGTATGGTAAACCAAGTTCCACTCCGCAGGCACGGACTTCGTCTTTGAACAACTGGCGTAAAGGTTCTACTAATTCAAACTGTAAATCCTCGGGTAAGCCACCTACATTGTGATGGGATTTAACCATTTTGGCTGTTTTAGTACCACTTTCTACGATATCAGGATAAATTGTACCTTGTCCCAAAAAGTCGATTCCATTTAGCTTACGGGCTTCCTCTTCGAACACACGAATAAATTCACCACCGATAATCTTGCGTTTCTGCTCCGGATCAGTTACATTTTCCAGTTTACTCAGGAAACGGTCTGTAGCATCCACGTAAATCAAATTAGCGTTCAACTGATTTTTGAAAACTTCAATTACTGCTTCCGATTCACCTTTGCGCATTAATCCATGGTTCACATGTACGCAGACCAGATTATTGCCGATGGCTTTCAGCAACAGGGCTGCTACTACAGAACTGTCTACACCTCCGGAAAGTGCCAATAATACTTTCTTGTCGCCTACCTGGCGGCGGATCAATTCAATCTGGTCATTGACAAAGTTTGTCATATTCCAGTTAGCCTCTGCCTTGCAGGTATCAAAAACAAACGATTGTACAGCATTCTTTATTGCTTCCACATCATCCGTCAGTTGGGGAAGCTTCACTTCGCAACATGCTTTGTCATGACCGGCAGCCATTACGGGGATCCCTGCTTTGTAAATCTCGGGAAGCACGTCAATATCCACTCCGTCAATTACATGGTTGGGACCGCCATTGATAATGACACCCTTTACATTGGGCAATGCTGTCAGCTCGGCGGCTGTGATATCGTGCGGGTAAATTTCACTATATACACCCAAAGCACGAATGGCTCTGGCAAGCACGGTGTTTTCGGTGCTTCCCAAATCCAAGATAACAATCATATCTTGTTTCATTCCGTTATGTTGTTTTTAAGTTATTAGTTGGTTGTCTATTATTCCCACTCAATTGTGGCAGGCGGTTTGGACGAGATATCATAGCATACGCGGTTTACGCCTTTTACCTTATTGATGATGTCGTTTGAAACCTTAGCCATAAATTCATAAGGAAGATGAGCCCAGTCGGCGGTCATGGCATCCGTACTAGTTACGGCACGTAGGGCAACGGCACGTTCGTATGTACGTTCGTCCCCCATTACTCCCACACTTTGTACGGGTAGCAAGATTACGCCTGCCTGCCATACTTGGTGGTAAAGGGATGTTTCGTTTCCGTCCGAGTCTTTCACTTTCCAGTCTCTCAATCCTTGGATATAGATATCATCGGCGTCTTGCAGAATACGTACTTTCTCAGGAGTGATATCACCCAAAATACGTACCGCAAGTCCTGGTCCGGGGAATGGATGGCGTGTAATCAGATGTTCCGGCATACCCAGTTCACGACCTACGTGGCGTACTTCATCCTTGAATAGCAGACGCAGAGGCTCGCATAGTTTCAAATTCATTTTTCGGGCAGTCCACCTACGTTGTGATGACTTTTGATTACAGTGCCGGTGATACTTAATGACTCGATACAGTCAGGATAAATGGTACCTTGTGCCAGCCATTTCACATCTTTAATTTTATGAGCTTCTTCATCGAATACGTCAATAAAACCTTTGCCGATAATCTTACGCTTCTTCTCAGGTTCTTCCACACCTGCCAGTTCACTGAAGAATTTTTGGCTGGCATCCACTCCGATTACATTCAGTCCGAGACATTCATAATCATGGAGTACATTTTTGAATTCGTTCTTACGCAGCATGCCGTGATCTACAAAAATGCAGGTAAGATTCTTGCCTATCGCTTTATTTAGTAATACGGCTGCTACGGATGAGTCTACTCCGCCACTCAGCCCCAATACTACTTTGTCATTTCCCAGTTGCGCTTTCAGTTCGGCTACAGTCGTTTCAATGAAAGAGGCAGCACTCCAGTCCTGTTTCCCTCCGCAAATGTTGACTACAAAATTTTTCAGGAGCTGGGTTCCGTCTTCGCTGTGGAACACTTCCGGGTGGAACTGTACTCCCCATACTTTCTCTTCCTTTATTTGATAAGCAGCGATGGCTACTTTATCTGTTGAAGCGATAATTTTGAAATTCTCCGGAATGGCGGTGATGGTATCTCCGTGGCTCATCCATACTTGTGAGTGCTCACGAACGTTCCTCAATAGTGGGTTTCTTGGTCGAAAGTGGAAAGGTGCGCACGTCCGTATTCACGTGTGCCGGCCGGTTCTACTTTTCCACCGTTCGTATAAGACATGAACTGTGCACCATAGCAGATACCCAAAATAGGATACTTTCCGCGAATGTCACTCAAATCGACTTTAAAGGCGCTTTCATCATAAACAGAGAAGGGGCTTCCCGAAAGGATAACGCCGATTATGGACGGATCATTGTGTGGAAATTTGTTGTAAGGCACAATCTCGCAATAAGTATTCAGTTCGCGAACGCGACGGGCTATGAGCTGTGTGGTTTGTGAACCGAAGTCGAGAATAATGATCTTTTCTTGCATATATATTAAGATATGTAAATGATTTCGTGCCGCAAAGATACTCAGAAAAAATAAAAATCCGTCATGCTGTTGAGGCTTTTTATAATTGAATTGGAAAAACTTTGTTCTTCCTGCTTCCTTGTGGAAAATATGCAAAAAAAGATTGGAATGATTTGTAGGAAATGTCGGCTGGTATATAAATCACGGGCTGTCCGACAAGCATTTGAGGGCAGCCCGTTTTTTGTGTGGATAATATTTTATTTTTTGCCAGCCTGTTCCTTCAACAAGTCACGGATTTCTGTAAGTAATACCTCTTCCTTGCTAGGGGCAGGTGGGGCGGCGGAGCAGGAACTTCTTCTTTCTTGCGATTCAACTTGGCAAGTAATCTTATAAATAAGAATATAGAAAAAGCAATGATGATAAAGTCGAAAGTAGCTTGTAGGAAGTTGCCATAATTCAACGTTACGGCAGCTTTTTCAACTCCATCCACTACTTCGGCCGGCTTTAATTGTAGTTTCAAATCTGTAAAGTTCACGCCACCTACCAGCAATCCGATGGGAGGCATGATGACATCGGCCACAATGGAAGATACTATTTTACCGAAGCTCCGCCGATGATGACACCGACTGCCATGTCAATGACGTTTCCGCGCATTGCGAACGCCTTAAAATCTTGCAAAAAAGCTTACTTTTCCATTTTTTTTTTATTTTTAATATGAATTTATGTGCGAATATAAAAACAAATTCTTATTTTTGCACCGCGTTTAGGAAATAAATACTAAACGTTTAACAACATTCCAACGTAGAGTGTTTAAAAGCTATATTATAAAACCTTTTAAAATTTAAACAAAATGATTAAAGTAGGTATTAACGGATTTGGTCGTATCGGCCGTTTTGTATTCCGTGCAGCTCAGAAAAGAAACGATATTCAGATCGTAGGTATCAATGACCTTTGCCCGGTTGATTACTTAGCATATATGTTGAAGTATGACACTATGCACGGACAATTTGACGGTACTATCGAAGCTGACGTAGAAAATAGCAAATTGATCGTGAACGGCAATGCAATCCGCGTAACAGCTGAAAGAAATCCGGCTGACTTGAAGTGGGATGCAATCGGTGCTGAATACGTAGTTGAATCTACTGGTTTGTTCTTGACTAAAGAAAAAGCTCAGGCTCATATTGAAGCTGGTGCTAAATATGTAGTTATGTCAGCTCCTTCTAAAGATGATACTCCGATGTTCGTTTGCGGTGTAAACGAAAAGACTTATGTTAAAGGTACTCAGTTCGTTTCTAACGCTTCTTGTACTACTAACTGTTTGGCTCCTATCGCTAAGGTATTGAATGACAAATGGGGTATCACTGACGGTTTGATGACTACAGTTCACTCTACAACAGCTACTCAGAAAACAGTTGACGGTCCTTCTATGAAAGACTGGAGAGGTGGTCGTGCTGCTTCTGGTAACATTATCCCTTCATCTACTGGTGCTGCTAAAGCTGTAGGTAAAGTTATTCCTGAATTGAACGGTAAATTGACTGGTATGTCTATGCGTGTTCCGACTTTGGATGTTTCTGTAGTTGACTTGACAGTTAACTTGGCTAAACCGGCTACATATGCTGAAATCTGTGCAGCTATGAAAGAAGCTTCTGAAGGTGAATTGGCTGGCGTATTGGGTTACACTGAAGATGCAGTTGTTTCTTCTGACTTCTTGGGTGATACTCGTACTTCTATCTTCGATGCTAAAGCTGGTATCGCTTTGACTGATACTTTTGTTAAGGTGGTTTCTTGGTATGACAACGAAATCGGTTACTCTAACAAAGTATTGGATTTGATTGCTCACATGGCTTCTGTAAACTGCTAATCAGTTAAAAACCATATAGCGAAAGCGTCTGAAGTAATTCAGACGGCTTTTTTTTATGTAGTTTTGCGTGCTAAGTTGCACATTTTCGTTATCTTTGTGCGACTGTTACAAAAACTTAGGATGGAAAAGTACGATTTGATAACGATATTAGGACCTACCGCTTCAGGAAAGACTCCTTTGGCAGCGGCTTTAGCTTACAAGTTGGATACCGAAATTATCAGTGGAGATAGCCGGCAGGTATATCGCCGGATGGATTTAGGTACGGGAAAGGATTTGGAAGACTATGTCGTGAATGGACAGCAAATACCTTACCATCTGATAGACATTGTAGACCCCGGATATAAATATAATGTATTTGAATTTCAACGTGATTTTTTGAATGCTTATGATCAAGTGAGATGGAAAGACAAACTTCCTATATTATGCGGAGGTACGGGGATGTATCTTGAATCCGTGTTGAAGGGATATAGGCTGCTTCCTGTTCCAGAGAATCCCAAACTTAGGGACTCGTTAGCAGATAAATCATTAGCGGAACTCACCCGGTTGTTGTCAACTTACAAGAAACTTCATAACTCTACGGACGTAGATACTGTAAAGCGGGCTATCCGGGCCATTGAAATAGAAGAGTATTACAAGCACCAATCAGCGGAATACCGTGAGTTCCCGCAAATTCATAGTTTGATCATTGGAGTAGATATAGCTCGTGAGTTACGTCGTGAAAAAATATCCCACCGTTTGAAGCAGCGTTTGGATGAAGGGATGGTAAACGAAGTGAAGGCTTTGTTGGATAGTGGTATTTCTTCCGAGGATTTGATTTATTACGGATTGGAATATAAGTATTTGACTTTATATGTCTTGGGTAAACTTTCTTTCAATGAAATGTTTCATCAATTGGAAATAGCTATCCATCAATTTGCCAAACGGCAGATGACCTGGTTCCGGGGCATGGAGCGGCGAGGGTTCACTATACATTGGCTGGATGCTTGCCTGCCTATGGAAGATAAGGTGGAAAAAATCATTAATTTGTTACACACTAAAAACTAAATGTTATGGCTGTAGAACCAAACAGGATGGGGGATTATTTATAATCCGAAAGCCGGAAGCCGTAAGACTCAGAAGCGTTGGAATGAGATACGTAGCTATATGGAAAACCGTAAGGTGGTTTTTGACTACGTACAGTCCGAAGGTTTTGGATCGGTGGAACGACTCGCCCGTACCTTGGCTAATAATGGTTATCGAACCATTGTGATTGTAGGTGGAGACGGAGCGATCAATGATGCTATTAACGGTATTATGACTTCTATGGTGGAGGATAAGACAAATATCGCTTTTGGAATCATTCCTAATGGTATTGGTAATGACTTTGCCAAATATTGGGGGTTGGATGAAGATAATTATAAAGCAGCGGTAGATTGGATTATCAATCGTCGTCTGAGGAAAATTGATGTGGGGCGTTGTAATTATTTTGATGGAGAGAAGCACACCTCCCGCTATTTCCTGAATGCCATATATATAGGTTTAGGTGCGCGTATTGTACAGATCTCAGATGGTACCCGCCGTTTTTGGGGAATACGTGAGTTGTCTTTTGCCGCTTCCATGTTCCTGTTGCTGTTTGAACGTAAATTGTACCGTACACATCTTTGTATCAATGGCGAACATATTCGTGGACGTATCATGACGGTATGTGTGGGAAGTGCCCGTGGATACGGTTTGACACCTAGTGCAGTTCCTTATAATGGCTGGTTGGATGTGTCGGTTATTTATCGTCCGGAGTTAATTCAACTTTTCTCGGGTATGTGGATGCTGTTGCAGGGACGTATTTTAAATCATAAAATGGTGAAACCTTATCGTACACGGAAAGTAAAAGTACTACGTGCGCAGAATGCTTCTGTCAGTTTGGACGGGCGTATTTAGACCGCCATTTCCTTTGGAATTACGATCCAGCCGGAAGCTATAACTTTGATTATCCCTAATTAAAACTATAGATATCCATTTCTTGCTTTAAGGATAGAGGCAGAGTAGATATCTCAATGAATAGACGTAAGATAATGACAATTTCAGATTTAAGAAAGACAGATAATTTCTTTTTACTGGCTGGTCCTTGTGTGATCGAAGGAGAGGAAATGGCTCTCCGAATAGCAGATCGTATTGTGAAAATAACAGATAAACTGGGTATTCCCTATGTGTTTAAAGGATCTTATCGTAAGGCTAACCGTTCCCGTTTGGATTCGTTTACAGGAATAGGTGATGAAAAGGCCTTGAAAGTACTTCGTAAAGTACGGGAAACTTTTGGAATTCCTGTGGTAACCGATATTCATAGTGCTGGAGAAGCTGCTATGGCCGCTGAGTATGTGGATGTGTTGCAGATTCCTGCCTTTCTTTGTCGCCAGACTGACTTGCTGGTGGCGGCAGCCCATACCGGAAAGATTGTCAACATCAAGAAAGGACAATTTTTATCACCTGGCGCCATGCGTTTTGCTGCTGACAAAGTGGTGGAGGCGGGTAATGATCAGGTTATGCTGACCGAGCGGGGAACGACTTTCGGGTATCAGGATTTGATTGTAGATTATCGGGGTATTCCGGAAATGCAGACTTTAGGTTTTCCTGTAATTCTGGATGTGACACATTCTTTGCAACAACCTAATCAGACTGCCGGTGTGACAGGTGGTATGCCGCAGCTTATTGAAACGGTAGCCAAGGCTGGCATAGCGGTAGGAGTGGACGGTTTGTTTATGGAAACCCACGAAGACCCTTCTGTCGCTAAGAGTGACGGAGCGAATATGTTGAAACTGGATTTGCTGGAAGGGCTATTGACCAAACTGGTAAGAATCCGCCAAGTGTTATAAATGTTATTCGTTGGGGATTCACAGGTAAGATGGGTTAATTTATTTGGACTATGGGGCAACTTGCATGAATAGTATAAAATAAAGGTCGGTTTTTGCAGTAGAAACCGGCCTTACCTTTCTTTCTCCGTCAAAACAGAAAAAAGAATAGAAGCAGATGTGGATTATTTTTTAGAATATAAGCCTTCATGCGGGCTATATCATTTAAGTAATCTTGCAAATCTTGTTCATGGTCTTCTTCTTCTGCCATAATATGTTTGGCAATATCACAAGTGGTGAAGTCAATTCCGTTTGTGAATTCAGCAATTTGCTGATAGCGGTAGATGGCACAACGTTCGGATTCTACATTTTGTTTCAACAAGATTTCCGAACCGAAATCTACGGGCGCATCATATTTGCAGCGAGCTAAATCAAACCATTGTTTAGGGTCAAGTACGGGTACGCCTTCCAATTCAATGATACGGTCGGCCAATAATTTTGCATGGTTATATTCCTCGGCTGCATGTTCTTGAAACTCGCGTTGTACATCACCGCGCATAGCGCCTTCTACTACGAATGAACCTACCCAGTATTGGTAGAAAGCCAACCATTCTTCGGACAGAGCTGCATTCAGCTGAGCCAATAAGTCCACAATGTCAATTTTATCCTTCAGGATATTCACAGATTCTTTAGCCATAATGTAAAGTTTAAGTTAGTGTTTATTATTATTTAGTCCACAGCAGGTATAGTCATGTCGTCTAACACACCTATGCCTTCCTGGTCTACATCTTTTTTTACGTCAGAACTGGTATAAAGCCAGATACCGAATCCCAGCACAAATAAAATAAGGAGGATGATTCCCCATAATTTACCTTTACTCATAGTTTCTTGGTTTTAGTTTCTTTAATAACAGCTGGTACTGAAAAAGGTTTTGTAAGTAGAGAAAAAACAGGCGTCTGTTATGGAAAACGGACGCCTGTGTGTGTGAAGTATGAATTGATATTAGATTTTATCCTATTTTGCTGATTTTTTTTAGTTTCTCTTCATCAATGATTTTAATTTTTCTACCGTCGATGGTAATTAGTTTTTCAGTTGCAAAGTTAGAAAGCGTACGGATTGCGTTCGAAGTAGTCATATTTGATAAGTTTGCCAAATCTTCTCGTGAAAGGTAAATGCTTAGTGTAGATTCATCTTCTTCTACTCCATAAGTATCTTTCAAAAATAACAGAGATTCCGCCAATCGTCCACGAATATGTTTTTGCGTAAGATTTACGGTTCTTTCATCAGAAATTCCCAAATCTATAGAAAGTTGGCGGATAAAGAACAAAGCTAATTCAGAGTTGTCTTTTATCAGTTTCATAATGGCCGGCATGGGAATAAGGCAGATAGTGCAAGGCTCGAAAGCGGAAGCAGCTGTCACGAAGTTCCCTTCGGCAAAAAAGCTCGGTATGCGAAATATTCTTTCGTCTTTAATACGCGGATAATCTGGCTACGTCCTCCCACACCTTCTTTGTAGATTTTTACTTTTCCACTAAGAAGACACATAAGGTGCATCGGAGTTTCTCCTTCGCAGTATATCGTCTCATTCTTTTTATACTTCTGTATCGTAAAGTTCTGAGCCAAGAACTCTCTTTGTTCCTGTGTTAAAGGTTGCCATAAGTCTGGTATACTTTCAGCAATCTCAGTTTCTGATAATTCTTTTCTAACCATAAACGTGCTATAAAACCGTGTTATAGAGCACAAATATAAGAAGAAAAAATAAAAGGACGAAGTAATCAGAAGAAAAAAGAAAGATATATTATTAATTTATCTTCAAAAAATAACAAAAAGGATAGGTTCTTATCTCCTATCCTTTCTTTTTTTTTTTTGTGAAATTTTATTTGGTGAACAGTAATTCACGATATTTAGGTAATGGCCAAATCTCATCGTCTATTTCTAGTTCCAAATGGTCAATATGGTCGCGGATTTCTTCCAGATATGGACGCACTTGTTCCTCGTAACTGAAGGCTTTCTCTACTTGGCTTCCCAAATGATTTGCTACTTTTCGGGCTTCTGTCATATTGTGCACGGCTTTTTTAATAGCAAGTATGCGGTTTTGAATTTCACGTACCAAATTCTTCCGGTCTTCGGTCAGCTCTTCGTATTCTTCGGTGGAGAATATCTCTTTCAGACCACGAAGATTTTCTAATAGTCTGTTCTGATAAATTACAGCTGTGGGAACAATATGATTGATAGCTAGATCGCCTAGTACACGACTTTCAATCTGGACCTTTTTAGTAAACTTTTCCAGTTCCACTTCTATACGACAGAACAATTCATTTTCATTGAATATTTTTCGTCCTATCAGTACTGCACGAGATTGCTCATCGTTGAACTTCAGGATGGCTTCGGGTACATGGCAGATATTGGTCAATCCGCGTCGCGCGGCTTCTGCTTTCCATTCTTCCGAGTAGCCGTCACCTTCAAAACGGATGTTTTGTGAAGCGATGATGGTTTCTTTTAATACCTTATACAGAGCTTCTTCCTGTTCCATCCCTCCGTTTACTAATTTATCTATCTGGGTCTTGAACTCATTCAACTGGTGTGCCATAGCGGCATTGATCACAATCATTGATGCGGCACAGTTGGCAGATGAGCCTGCAGCACGGAATTCAAAACGGTTTCCGGTGAAGGCAAAAGGAGAGGTACGGTTACGGTCTGTATTGTCTTGCAATATGGCAGGTATGCGCCCGATACCCAATTGCAATGCTTTCTTTTCATCAGGGGTCAGTTCGGCGTCATTCAGACGTGCACTACTTCGTCTAACATATGGGAAAGATGACGTCCTAGGAAAATAGACAGAATGGCGGGAGGTGCTTCATTTGCTCCCAGGCGATGGCTGTTTCCGGCACTGACAATAGAGGCACGTAGTAAATCTTGGTTTTTATAGACCATCATCAGTACGTTGACTATGAAAGTCAGGAAAAGCATATTTCCTTCCGCAGTCTTGGCAGGAGAGAACAAATTGATACCTGTGTCTGTACAAAGTGACCAGTTGTTGTGTTTGCCCGATCCGTTTACTCCCTTGAATGGTTTTTCGTGGAGCAGTACAGTAAAATTATGTTTGGAAGCGATACGCTTCATCAGGTCCATTACTAGCTGGTTGTGGTCGTTGGCTAGATTTACATCTTCAAAATAGGGCTAGCTCAAATTGGTTGGGAGCCACTTCGTTATGCCGTGTTTTTACCGGAATTCCTAGTTTGTGACATTCTAGTTCCAACTCTTTCATAAAGCTGGTTACACGTGGAGGGATGGAACCGAAGTAGTGGTCATCTAGCTGCTGGTCCTTGGCAGACGAGTGTCCCATCAAGGTGCGTCCGGTCAGGCAAAGATCCGGACGTGCATTATATAGTGCGGTATCCACTAAAAAGTATTCTTGTTCCCAACCTAGATTGGCGAATACGCGTTTTACGTTTGGATCGAACATTCTGCAAACTTCAGTTGCTGCTTTGTCTACAGCACCTAATGCCTTCAATAAAGGAGTTTTATAGTCGAGTGCTTCGCCTGTATAAGAGATGAAGATAGTAGGAATACAAAGTGTGCTGTCTACAATGAAAGCCGGAGAAGAAACATCCCATGCCGTATAGCCACGTGCTTCAAATGTGTTCCGGATACCGCCGTTGGGAAAACTGGATGCATCCGGTTCTTGTTGGATAAGCAGTTTGCCCGAGAAGCGTTCTATAACATTACCGTCGTCACCGAATTCAATAAAGCCGTCGTGCTTTTCGGCAGTTCCGTCAGTCAGAGGCTGGAACCAATGAGTGTAGTGGGTAACATTAAAGGTCTTTGCCCAATTCTTCATGCCATTGGCTATCATGTCGGCCATTTCACGATTGATAGGGGTACCTTTCTCGATTGCGTTTATTACTGCTTTATAAGCCTCACTAGGCAGATATTCCTGCATTTTTTTACGGTCGAATACGTGGTTGCCGTAATAATCAGCTAACTTTTCAGAGGGGTAGTCAACTTTAACGGGGCGTCTGTTGGCTAACTCCTGTAGAGCAAAAAATCTCATTTTGGACATGTTGTCTTTCTTTTACTGGTTGTTGGCTGCAAAAATACTGCTTTTTGATTAATAATTCGCTATATCGCTAATCATTTTTCATTTCTGTTAAGGATGTTAATTAAGTATTATCATGCGTCAGCCTGTTGGTTTTTGTTTATATTTGCTCTTCAAACAATGAAAAGAAAGTACATTGATGCACTATATACGGATTGTCAGGTTGATTATATTTTGTCTTTTGTTACCTTTAGCTGTTCAGGCTAAGAGGGAAAAGGTTGATATGCCCGACAAGCCGATGGTGTCCGATTCCATTCTTCAGTGTATTTTCCAGTTTTCGCCGTTCTATTCCCGTATCATTGATGAGTATAAGGCTGATTTATATATAAAAGGAAAAGTAAAGGTACATAAGCGCAATCACCTTATCCGCTATGTACCGTCCATGTTTCGTTTCGAAAAACACATCAATGATTACCTTATGGAATCTCTTAGTGAGCTGCATTATACGGCCCCTGATATATACGACCGTAAGATAAAAGCGGTATCCACTACATTTCCACGTAACAGGGGACAGATAACGGATGTGATGGATTATTTGAACATGAATATCTATTCTTCTTCATTGATGTCCGATAAACTTCTTTCTCCTTTGGATAAGAAATCTAGCAGATATTATCATTATTTATTGGATTCTATAGCCGGTCCTCCCGATTGCCAGCGGTATAAAATACTTATTATTCCCAATTCCGTGGTACACAGTTGGTCAGTGGATATATGTGGGTTAGTGATCAGATATGGACTATTCGTGAACTTTATATTGAAGGCGTTTATGATGTGATCCGCTTCAAGGTCCGTGTCAAGATGGGAGAGGAGGGCGATGTGGAGTTTCTGTCCGGCTGCAGTTTCGATTTGAATCTTGTTTTTAAGTTTCTAGGTAACCATCTGGAAATGGATATAGGAGCCTGGTTGAAGTACAATGAGATTAAATTTTATGAAGGAGCCGCCCGGCGTAAATCTCAAAAGAAGCATCACCATGACCTGACGGAATCCTATAAGCTGACTTGTGATTCGGAACAGCTGATAACAGATAAGGAAAAGTTCAATGAGCTGCGTCCCATTCCGCTGTCCGCTTTGGAGGATTCTTTGTATAGAAGTTATGCTTTACGTCAGGATACGCTTTTACGCGTACCGAAAAAAAAGAAGAATGAACATTTGGAGTTTGGGGGGAGTTGGGTGACATGCTTATCAGTAGTTACAATGTGAATTTGTCCAGTATGGGGAGTGTGCATTGTTCTCCACTTATTAATCCGGTGCTGTTGGATTATAGCCACAGCAGGGGCTTTTCGTATAAGCAGAAGTTTAAATACAGTCGGCTTTTTCATGATGGACGTATACTTAGAATCAGTCCGCAGATAGGTTATAATTTTACACATAAGGAACTTTATGTGAAAGCGGATGCCGATTGGCAATATTGGCCGGAAAAGCAGGCTAGTTTTGAGGTTAGTGTAGGTAACGGTAACCGCATATATAGTAGTGTCGTATTGGATCAGCTAAAGCAATTGCCCGATAGTACCTTTAATTTTGACCAATTGGAATTGGACTATTTCAAGGATGTGTATCTCAATCTGTTCCATAATATAGAAATAGTGAACGGCTTGTTTATTAAAGCAGGTGTTTCCGTACATTGGAGGTATCTGATAAATAATTCGAAAGTCATTCTTGAAAAGCCGTTGCCCGATAAGGATTGGGCTGCATTGCGAGGTATCAGATCAGAATACAATAGTTTTGCACCTCGTATACGTATTGAATGGACTCCCGGTATGTATTATTACATGAACGGTCGCCGGAAGATGAATGTAGGTTCCAGTATGCCTACTTTTATGCTGGATTATGAACGGGGCATTAAAGGTGTATTCAAGAGTACGGGTGCTCATGAACGTTGGGAGTTTGATATACAGCAAAACTTGAAACTGAGCGGAATCCGAAGTATCGGTTATCGCATTGGGGGGGGGATGTTTACCAAGCAGGAAGATATGTATTTCGTGGATTTTGCTAACTTTGCCCGTCGTAATCTTCCCGAAGGATGGAATGATGATATTGGTGGCACTTTCCAATTGCTGGACGGACGTTGGTATAACTCCTCACGTCAGTACTGGCGGGGGAATTTCACCTATGAGTCTCCTTTTATTCTCTTGAAACCCTTAAACCGTTGGCTGGGATTAGTCCAGCAGGAGCGTTTGTATGGTGGTATCCTGTTCATGCCACATCTTAATCCATATATCGAGTTGGGTTATGGCATCGGCACACATATATTTGATGTGGGGGCTTTTGTAAGCACTATCAACGGGCAATTTGATACCTTTGGTTTTAAATTCACTTTCGAGT
>OKWD01000113.1_pt1 | contig 14273 bp, 12 predicted proteins | sample 1607011 | NCBI WGS metagenome assembly OKWD01 (sample SAMN04414077, study PRJEB24778) | human gut metagenome | material: faecal | host: Homo sapiens | reverse complement strand
TTCGGTGGCGAAATTTCAGCTCGTCGTTCGCTCTCGGCGCAAAGGTGTTTGAAACGCTCGACCCTGCTTTTGCCTCTACGCTGCTTAGAAAGTCGGGCGTGGCATACGATGTGGCGAAGGCAAACCCGGGCAACTGCCAGACGGTATGCACCGTGTCGCCTTATTTCTATGAGGAGGACAACTGGACCGACGACCTTGAGCTGGCGGCGGCGACAATAGCGGCTTGCTCTGGCTCGGAAAAGATGATGTCGGAGGCGGTTGATTGGGAACGTCAGGAACCCGTGACTCCGTGGATGGGTGCCGACAGCGCCCGACACTATCAATGGTATCCGTTTGTCAACATCGGACACGCATTGGTTGCAATGCACGGCAACGAGCGACAGCGCGCCGAGGCACTGCGCAACATGCGCTGCGGCTTGCAGCGCGTGGCTGACAGAGCCGCCGACGAAATCCTGCATTCTTGCACGGCATCCCTTTCATCTGGTGCAGCAACAACCTTACAGTGGCATTTGTGACGCAGGCGATGCTCTACCGCAAGCTGTCGGGCGACTGCCAGTTCCAAGAAATCGAGACAGCCATGCGCGACTGGCTCTTCGGTGTGAATCCGTGGGGTAAATGCATGGTCGTGGGGTTGCCCGAGAATGGCGACTATACGCGCGACCCGCATTCAATGATAAGTCACGGACACGACTATAAAATCACCGGCGGACTTGTCGACGGCCCTGTCTACACTGCCATCTTCAAGTCGTTGCGCGGCGTGGTGCTGAGCCACGACGACGGATATGCCAAGTTTCAAGGCGGCGCGGCGGTCTATCACGACGACTATTGCGACTACAGCACCAACGAGCCTACGATGGACGGAACGGCCTCAATGACGTGGTTCCTCGGAGAGCTGGCGAAAGCCGCCCGCAGATAACCCTTCCGCGGCACTCTCACAAAGGCGTGCATCAATCAGCAGATCATTCCTTCATCAACTTATCATATAATGGCCATATCGCCCATTATATGATAAGTTGATTTTATTTGGAAGCTACCCCTCATATAAAATAATCTGAATTCACTGCTCGCCGACACTTATTGCAACTTGTCTGCCGCCGATTACTTTCCAATGCGTATGCGTACATCGTTGATTATCAATAGTATAGCGCTCTAAAAGGTACGACCAGCAGATTGGTAAATATCTGATAATGTGTAAGTTAGTGATTTTTAGCGCCATTCTCGGCTTGTACCTCCATTTTGGAAAGTAAGTGTAATTTCCTGAATATAAAAAATGTGCGGTACAAAAACTTGTGAAAAATGGCGTTTTTTGAACAGAAAAGGAAGTATTATTTCTTTTTCTGTTCAAATTATTGCTACCTTTCTATAAACAATATATTGTTTGTTATCTGTAAAATATCAGCCTTATGAATAATATAATAGCATTTAATATCTCCAACGCCCAATAATGTGACCAAAGCAGATTTCAACAGGAATAAATTCAAAAATTTATCTCTGTAACACATCATAAAATAAAGTAAAACTGCTATATTTGCATATTATATGACATGTTGAGCTATGACAAAAAGTACAATGGGTACCAAGTTGCCAAGAAAATTGGAGCAGAAGATGCTGATAGTAGGTGAGCAGATCAGGCTGGCCAGACTACGCAGGAATCTTAGTATTGCCCAAGTCGCCGAACGTGCCACCTGTTCACCTCTGACGGTTTCACGCATAGAGAAAGGTGTACCAACGGTGGCAATAGGCATTTATCTTAGGGTGCTTTATGCGCTTCAGTTAGATGATGATATTCTGTTGCTTGCAAAAGAAGATGCAATGGGAAAGGCCTTGCAGGATTTGAATCTTAAGAAACGAGAAAGAGCATCCAAAAAAGAATAAGCGATGAAAAAACTTTATGTATTTGCTGATTTTGATTGGTTGAAAGAACCAAGACTAATTGGAGAGTTAAGTTACGAATCACTTCGTGGCTCTGACAGCTATGGATTTTGTTATAGTAATGAGTGGTTAAAGGATTATGGTAGTTTGTTTCTTAGTGATGATTTGAATAACTATCCAGGGCAGCAATATACAGCTCCAGGTAAGGATATTTTCGGATGTTTTTCTGATGCCCTTCCAGACAGGTGGGGGCGTACATTGATAAATCGTCGGGAACAGATTCTAGCAAAGGAAGAGAAACGTCCGGTGCGTCGGCTTTCTTCATTCGACTATCTTATCGGGATTGAGGACTTTTCTCGCATAGGGGCTTTTCGATTCAAGGAGTCTATAAATGGAGATTATATTAATGCAAGCGAAATCCGGCGCATCCCCCCACTGACAGATATTCGTGAGTTGATTGCAGCTAGTGCCGAAATAGAGAAAAGTGAAGATGAGAACAGGTTACCTGAAATGCGTTGGATTGCTCAACTGGTACAGCCTGGTTCATCTCTTGGCGGAGCACGTCCAAAGGCAAGTGTAATAGACGAGAACAAGATTTTGTATATAGCAAAGTTTCCGTCCCGCAAAGATGATTATGATGTGGGACTTTGGGAACATTTCTCACATCTGTTGGCAAAGAAGGCTGGTGTCAATGCTGCAGAAACAAGAGTAATCTCCACTAGCGACAAATACCATACTTTGCTTTCCCGACGATTTGACAGAAGGGAAAACGGTAAGCGCATACATTTTGCTTCAGCCATGACTCTATTGGGCTTGAATGATGGTGACAATGCTAATACCGGCCATGGCTATCTGGATATTGTCGATTTTATACTTCGGAATTGTACCAACGTGGAGGATAATCTGAAAGAACTGTATCGCAGAGTCGCGTTCAATATTTGCATTGGTAATACGGATGACCATTTCCGTAATCACGGTTTCCTTCTGACAGCTAAGGGATGGACTTTGGCTCCGGCTTACGATATGAATCCAACGCAGAATGAGTATCAGAGTCTGTTAATAAACAGCTATGCAAATAAATCGGATTTGAATGAATTGCTGAATTCTTGTGAGGAATATATGCTTCAAAACAGACTGGTCATAAAATTATCAGTGAAGTCTTGGACGCAGTTAAAGGATGGCGAACATTGGCAACACGATTAGGTGTTTTCAAAAGGGAAATAGAAATGTTTTCTGACGTGTTGGATGAAAGAAATAAGTTTGTATGTAAATAATTTATTTTGAATTATGGCTATAGAAACTAAGCGAAAAAAGACAAAAATCTGTTGTCTAGATTTAGATACGGATTGTTTAAATTTACTCAATAAGAGATTTGATGTTTATGATGGAAGTTTTGGAAAACCTATTGATGTATTTGGGAAAAATTATCGTGGTTTGAATTTGCTACTTAATTATGAACTGCCTAGAAATATTCATGAGTATGAAATATTCATTGAAGATATGATTAAGTCTAATAAAATCCCATATAATAAAGAGGAAAATACAAGAACAGAAGTTTTTGGATCAGAAGAATATTATTTTGTAAGTACCCATCCTCAAACGGTCTTTGATCCGTGTCCATTTGGAAGTTCGATATTGAATGAAAAGATTCATCAATTCAGGACTAGGCCTGCAATACGAATAGCGTTTCAGGCTCCATTTCAGTCCCTAGAATACTTTTTTAAAAACATAGCAGATCATTATTCTGGACAAAGCATTGTACACAACAATTACGAACATTTAGGTGAATTTTGTTTGTCTTCTATAGCTGGGCATGAGGTGAAGTTATGCGATAACGATTTGTCACGAATTTTATTTGAACCTTTCCTTGATGATCTTTCCTATTGTCAAGTGTATAAGCATCCAACAAAATGGGGTGATGAAGCGAAATGGGTAAAAGATGAGCAGTTTTACCCTTGTTAATGAATAAATATGGAGATATAGTTTCTTATCTATGGTTGGATAAGAACGATATAATTTTAGTATTACCACAAGCAAAGAGAAAACGAGAATTATTGCAAAAAGTAATGCAAGAATTTGTGTTTAAATATTTCTCTGACTACTTTCCAGAAGTAGAAGAGTCATTGTGGCTAAATCAGCCGACTTATTATCTCCCGAACCAAGAAGATTTGCTTAAAGAAAAAGAAAACCTAACTGCAAAATATAACGAGAGCCTAACTGCTTTGGATAAGAGAATAGAAATGAACAATAGCAAATATTCATTCTTGCATAAACTTCTTACGGCAACAGGGGATGAATTAGTAGAGGCTTGTATTAAATATTTTAAATGGTTGGGATTTAAAAATATAATTGACAAAGATAAAGAACTTGATAAAGATTTTAATGAGGAGGACGTACAAATTGAGACTGAAGATAAAGGATTGCTCCTAGTGGAAATTAAAGGTATTCATGGAACGTCAACTGATGCTCAATGTAGTCAAATTTTCAAGAATGTTTTTCGTAGAAGAGAGGAACAAGCAAAGATTTGATGTCTTTGGTTTGTACATCGTCAATAATGAAAGAGGTGTAGAACCTCTTTCAAGAACTATTCCGCCATTAATCAGCAACAGATTAAAGATGCAATTAATGAAAAGAAGAGGATTGATGCTATACATGGCAATTGTTTAATCTTTATTTTGAGATAGAAGATAGAATCATAACCAAACAAGAGCTCAAAATACGCTATTTAATAAAGGACTGTTAGATTTCGCTCCAAAAGTAAACGAAGTCGCTGTTCCGCACAAGTATTATAAACAACATACTATAGTTTGTTTAAAAATTAGCAAAGTTAGTGTAAATGTGGGGGATTATTTCTTCTATCAGGAAACTGGTAGATGGAAAAAAGTAAAAATATTAACTATAAAGGATGGAGATAAAGAATTTCAGACTGTATCAGATGGAAGCTATGGTTTTGAGTTAGAGCATCGATGCCCTAATAATAAGATGTTATATATTAAGCAATAAAATTAGATTACTATGCAATTAACATGCACACAGATAATTTTGCAGATATACGAATAATCTATAATTTCGCACCATCAATTAAATCAAGATAACATAAAGTGTACAATGCTGCAAAGAAGAATGAACAAACTTGAACACCGTATCGAATCGAGGCATAAATGCCTTGAGAGATTGTTGTGTGTCCATACTTCTGGCACTGGAGTATTATATCCTTTAGGAGACATCTTCCGACGAACGTTTGGTAGGCCATCGGGGATACGATGATGCTGGTATCTCGCTGAAACGATAAATGAAAACCGTTGGAGAGTCCTTACCAAACTTTTCGACGGTTTTCTTATGTGCCTATTGGTGACGTTCGCACGATATATTCATCTCCGTCAATTCCGTCCACGGGCAGAATTGTAATGTATTATTAACCACGCAGTGAGGTAGTGTTTTATTCAGTGTGTTTTGAGTGAGTCTTCAGGCCTCTTAGTTTTGCGAATATATCAATTCTATTTATCTGGTCCCCTCATCGGCAGGAATCCCGATGAAAGTTTTTTAAAAGTCATTTGGCTAAAGTTTAGACCGCATTTATAAGATGTCGAATATTATACCAATATAAATATGGAAAAGATTTTTTTTCAAAGATAGAAATTGTCGACTGGGAATATTCAATTATCTTTGTTTGAAAACAATGCTGACTAATAATAGAAATAATCGAAAATGATATATGAGTAAGCCTATTTTATCACAAAACTTTTATTGGACCAAGCCTGTGCCAATTGTAGCCTTATTGGATTTGGATTTCAATATTCCAACATATCAGAGAGGGTATAGATGGTCTGAAACCCAAGTTAACGATTTACTGAACGACATTCAAGACTATATTGTATCTTTTCATGGGAAAGGCATTGGTAATGATGATTTTTACAGTCTTCAACCAATTGTGGTAAAATGGAATGAACAAAGGCAAAAATGGAATTTGATTGATGGTCAGCAAAGAATGACAACTATATTCTTAGTGATCAAATATTTCAATTGTATTAGTGGAAACACTCCGCTGCCAAGAATTGAATATGAAACACGTGATAGAAGCAAGACATTTTTACATGGTATGACAATTGATACTAAAATGTGGCTGCATTACCTCAAAGCGCAGATGAAAATAATATAATGATTCCAAATGACGACAATATTGATTATAAATATATGTCGCGCGTTTTTTAAGGCAATACATGAATGGTTTTCAACAAAAGATAGTTCCTTTAATAGTTTTATGTTTCAAGGTACTTTTCTTCATAATATGAGAGTAATTTGGTATGAGTTGCCAGATAACGAGGATGAAACAGAATCATTTACACGATTGAATCTTGGTAAGATACCATTGACAAATGCTGAACTTATCAAGCATTGTTCTTAAATAGTTCTAATTTCAAGAGCGAAAGCACTAATGCCAATGAGGTGAAGTTAGAGCAAATTAAGATTGCTGCTGAATGGGATAAAATTGAGAATACACTTGGTAATGACGAATTCTGGTTGTTCTTGCATGAACGAGAATACGACAAACCTAACAGAATAGATTTCATATTTCAATTGATTGAACAAAGCAATGCATTGAAAATTAAATTGATAGAAGATCTTGGAAATGATGAATATCGAGCCTTTAGATATTTTAGCGAGTTCTTTACACAGACAAAAGAAAACGCTAAAGATTACTCTATAGTCATCAAAGAAAATTGGAAGAAAGTTAAGAAGTATTTCCAAATTTTTGAAGAATGGTTCAATAATCTTGAAATATATCACTATGTGGGATATATTACTGAAACAAAAGGTTCTCAAAAAGTATCAGAATTGGTTGCTTTATGGGACGAAAGTAAGAATACTCAAGAGTTTATTGGGGAACTAAAAAAATACATAAAGAAAAACATTCTTAGAACTGTAAATCTTGATCAACAGTATGAAATATCATATCTTGATGATCAGGGCAATACCAAGTATTACCCAAAGAAAACCACTGCTAAACCGATATTTTTACTACACAATATTCTTACAGTAATAAATCAAAACAAACATTTAAAGAATAAAGATGAGTATGATGGAAGAGTTTTCTATAAGTTTCCATTTCATTTGTATAAGAAAGAAAAATGGGATGTAGAGCACATAGATTCAAACACTACAAACCCTTTAAGTGATCTTGCATCACAGAAAGAGTGGGTAGCAAACACTTTTGAATTAGTAGACACAAGTGATGCGCAATTTAAGCAATTAAGAAAAAAAGTAAAGGAATTCGTATGTTTGAGTGATAAAATAGATGAAGAAATATTCAATCCTCTTTTTACGACACTTCAAGAACAACTACTTGAATGTGTTGATAGTGTCGGTCTAAATTCAGATAAACTAAAGAATCAGATAGGAAATTTCACTCTTTTAGATGCTCGCACTAACAGAAGTTATGGTAATGCTTTATTTCCTACGAAGAGAAGATTTATTATCGGTAAAGATCAGGGAATACGTTATTCAATTAAATATGACAAATCATTAGATAAGGGGTATCAAATAGAAGAATCACATGGAGAAATAGCATTTGTACCTCCTGTAACGAAACAGATATTTCTTAAGTACTATTCCATAGTTCCCAATAGCAACATATCATGGAATGAAGTTGATTTTGTCGGATATAAGCAGAATATTTATAGATTATTAAAAGAAGAAAATTTCTTATAAGTTATGAATACGATAACTTTTTGGCAGTTACTGAAAGACAATAAGATTGTTATTCCTATTGTCCAGCGAGACTATGCTCAAGGAAGAGCTGATCAGGTTCGTATTAGAAAACGATTTTTGAAAAGTTTGATCATGGCTTTGGATGGTGAAAAGGATATCCTGCTTGATTATGTGTTTGGAAATCAAGAAAATGCTGTGATCACACCTCTCGATGGCCAGCAGAGACTAACGACATTGTGGTTGCTTCATTGGTATATAGCCATGAGGTTGGATCTTATACAAACAGATAGTAAAGTGCGCGATACCCTATTACGATTCACGTATGAGACAAGAGTGTCTTCATCTGATTTCTGCGAGTCTCTTTGCTGCGAAAAAATAATAAATATTTCTGATATTGAGGATGAATTATGGTTTTACTCGAATTATAGTAATGAGCCAACCATTTCCTCCATGTTGAGAATGTTGAAAGGGACCGGTGTAAACGATGGTATAGATGAAGTATTGTTAAACAAAGATTTAGATTCTCTAAAAAGCTATTGGGAAATTCTAACCAAACATTATGAACCAATTGAAAAGGCTCCAATCTCTTTTTATTATTTTCCTCTTGAGAAATACAAATTGACTGATGATTTGTATATCAAGATGAATGCTCGTGGGAAAGCACTTACTGGTTTTGAGAACTTCAAAGCAGATTTGCTAGATCATGTGAAAAGGGTATTTGTAATTACGGAGAAAGACAATATTGGCGAGGAAGACGTTGAAACAAAAGCAAGTATTAGAAAAGTTGAATTCGCCTCTAAAATGGACAATGCGTGGACAGATATTTTTTGGAAATTTAGAACAGAAAGCGATTTGATAGATGATATTTACATAGCATTTATCAACCGCTTCTTATTAAACTATTTGATGGTATCAGATCTCTCCCTTTCTGCTGATGCCTGGGAAAAGAATCTCCAAGAAGGTGCTTCGTCAAACTTTGGTAAAAAACTATATAGAGATGAATTAGTTTTTGATGATTTTGATTTTTACGCAAAGCATCTTGATGATACAAAATTAAAAGCATTAGAGTATTGCTTGGATTGTGTCGCTTCTAATATAACCAATTTGGATAGCATAAAATTATTATGCGCTCCCGATGGGAGGATTATGGTGAATTAGAAGAAAATGATTTTAGTTTCATTCCAAAATATAAAAAACAATTAAAGACAATGGAATTGTCGAGTATAAGGTTGCTGAAATCACTTTACAAGAAAGAATATCGTTTTTTGCAATTTGTTGCTATCTTGAGCAAGGTGAATACGAACAAGACACATTCAAGGATTGGATGCGAGTAGTTTGGAATTTAATTCAAAATATTGATAGTCACTATAGTGTTAGTGTATTAGTTAGTGAATTACGCCAAATAAATAAACTAAAAACTTACTCTCACAACGTGTTGTCATTTCTACAAGATGTAGATATTGATAATGAGAATGTTATAGTATATTCTGCTATAAAAGAGCAAATAAATGAGGAAAAAGTTAAGGCAAAAAAGATACTCAGTGAAACTAATAGTGAAGAATGGAAAAAGAGAATAATCGAAGCTGAGAATTCCCTATTTTTCAGAGGCGCAATTAGATTCTTATTTCAAGATGACAACTGTCAAGAGGATTGGAGCCAATTTGATAAGAAATTGAGTAAAGCTAAAGAATGCTTTAACAAGGATGGAGAACTGCAAGGTAATAATATCCTTCTTCGAACATTTATCTCATTCTTTGATGATTGGAATAATCATTTCCAAGAGATTTACTATGATAACTCAAAGTCGCATTGGAGAGGAAATCTGTTGAATTCCAATCTGGCCAAACCTGTCTCATTGTTATTGTCAGGTAACAAATGTGATTTCAAATCATACGTATCATCTTTTGGCAAAAGCCAAAATCCTTATGAGGCATATATCCAGGAATTCATAGTAAAGACACAAATGCTCGACACTATAGTTGAAGATAGTTATTTGCATTGGAGAGGTGACTGGTGTGGAGGAGTATGGGCATTACACCCTTATAATACCAAAGCTAATTGGAAAATTTATTTCCTACATCAAAGAAATAATATCCTTTGTAAATGCAAAGACATCTTATTAAACGAAGATATGGAACGATATAGAGAGAATGGTATTTGTTGGGGAAAAGATATCAAGTTCAAGTATAAAGATCGTTACTTTAGTTGGACTAATGAGAACAAGGTACACAGAATGGACAAGAATGGTAATAAGATAATTAAGAGTCGTTTTTTTGATGGATGTAAGCCATGGGAAAAATTGTCTCCTCAAGAATTCAAAAATCAGTTGGATTTTTTAATGAACTAATATACGGCAAAAGGCTATAGTGAAGACCTGCTGATACAGAAATCAACAGCTGAACTTCTTGAAAATGAACTTGGTTGGAAGTCTGTGTATGCCTTCGACAGCGAGGTGCTGGGCGAACAAAGAAACACTTGGACGCAATAGCTATTCAGAGGTGGTGCTCACTCGTCACCTGCGCATGACATTGAAGCGTCTGACCCCTTGGAGGAACGACAAGTAGATGGTGGAAGCTGTAGAGCGTACGACTAGCTACATGAGCAGTCAGACGCTTATGTAGATCAACGAGGAAAAATATGGCTTCATGAGGGATGCATGAAGAGCCTACTCTCAACCGGCAACTGCAAAATTATTAATTTGTCGGAAGAAAACATCCTTTGGGGTTTCAAATTTTAGTTTTTTACGGGGCCTGCGGTTGATTTTGTGCTGAATCTTGCGTATAAAGGCATCCGTCAGGGTTGAAAAGTCAGTGCCTTTTGGAATGTACTGCCGTATAAGTTTATTTGCATTCTCAATTGAACCTTTCTGCCATGAACAATATGAATCGGCAAAGAACACGAGGTTCGGATCCTTCGCGCCCTTTGGCGCCAATCCCTTGGAGATCAGCTTATGCGCACAGAACTCGGAACCGTTGTCGGTTGTTATGGAGCGTATGGTTTTTCTATAAGGGAACAGCAGCCTGACCACCACTTTAGCCAGCGGCTCGGGATGTTTGCCTTCGGGCAGCCTCTCCATAAGTATCATGTTGGCGCTTCTCTCGGTAATCCTTTCTAGCTTCCTTCTTGCAAAAAACACGCATATAATAGAAGTAAAGACTACTATTGCATGCGTGCTTGTTTTTGCGTAATATTTACTCAATTATTTGGTAATTCAAATTATTATCCTTACTTTTGCGTAAAAATAACGCATAAAATGAAGGATCTAAAGTATTATACAGAAATTTTCTGTTCTTCTGAGCTTGAACTCTATTTTATGGAGGAAAATGGAAGTTGCAGTTTTGTAAAAAGAAAATATGATTACATTTATCGATACGAAGAGGCTATCGTTGCTACCAATACTCTAATGCCTTTGGTAGACTATCCCTCGTCAGATGATAGCTTAACAATTGTAGACAGAGTGGCATTTCTTTTCGGAACAAGTGATGGATATTCCCGTTTCACAAACTTGTGCGAAACCAATAAAATAGGTATTAAGGAAATCGAATGGTAAAAATGAATGAAGAAAAGCAGTATTGCTATAAATATCCGCATCCGTCAATAACAACAGACTGTGTTATCTTCGGATATGATGTAAAAGATGGACTATCGCTTTTATTGATTGAGCGAAAAGCAGAACCTTTCAAGGGTAGGTGGGCGTTCCCTGGAGGCTTTATGCATATTGATGAAGATACAGAATCTTGTGCTCGAAGAGAGTTGCAAGAAGAAACTGCACTTACAGCAGCTGTGCTGGAACAGTTGGGCTGCTATAGTGATGTCAATCGCGACCCTCGTGAGCGTGTAGTAACAATAGCTTACTATGGTATCATAAAAAAAATCAAACGTCGTTGGCGGTGATGATGCAAAAGATGCAAGATGGTTTGCACTTAATGAAATACCAACATTAGCTTTTGATCATGACCGAATTTTGAGGGATGCCGTCCATAAACTAAAAGAAAAAATTCACTTTGAACCTATTGGGTTTGAATTACTACCCGATGTATTCACAATGCCTCAGTTGCAAGAACTATACGAAAGTATTCTTAACGTAAAATTTGACAGGAGAAACTTTGCCAATAAAATCCTTAAGTTAGGATTACTCGAAGAATATGGTGAACGTCCAAAGAATAAAGGTTCACGTATTCCAATAAAATATACTTTTAACAAAGAGAACTATGCCAAACTTAAAAGTTCTGGGTTTTAGACTTGAATTTTAAAACTATCATAAAATGGAAAAAGCAAAAGAATATACAAGCGAGGAACAGCAATGGCTTACGGAAAATCGTTTGTCAAGATTCCAAAATAGAATCACTCCGTCTTGGATAAGAGATCTGGGGAAAAACGAGATTTTTGTGTTTGGCAGTAATGTCAACGGTTATCATGGAGGTGGTGCTGCCAGATTCGCCATGAACAACTTTGGTGCTGTATGGGGAAACGGAGAAGGTTTACAAGGTTCATCATACGCCATTCCGACGATGGAAGGACTTGATAATATGCAAGATGCCGTTAAACGCTTTTATTTGTTCGCAAGAGCTCATGTAAATTATATGTTCTATGTAACACCTATCGCATGTGGCATAGCTGGTTATAAACCTGAAGAAATCGCACCTATGTTCTTCGAAATTGCACATTTGGAAAATGTTTTTCTCCCTTTGTCTTTTTGGAAAGTTCTCACAGATAAATTGTTACAACTATGATTACAAACGATTCTCAAATGACAGGTGCTATAGGAGAAAGTCTTGTCGTTGCAGAACTAATAAAAAAAGGGTGGGTGGCGATGAATGTAAATGCTGCCGTCAGAAACTGCAAGGCTATTGATGTAATCTGTATCAAGTGTGATGAAAACACATGGCCGCACCAATCTTCGCTTATACAAGTAAAAGCAAGACGCGGAAAGGATTTTCCTACCGGCTTTTCACTTAGGCAGAGCATCAACTTGGAAGAACTAAACAGAGAGGTGAAAGGACCTTATGTTTTTGTTTCATTAGATGAAGACAACAATCCTGATTATTATATTTTGTCTCGCAGCCAATTCATAAAGCTGCTCTATTCGCTTAGTGATAGATACTGCAACAAAATTCAACGCGAGAAACCATTGAACCTGTCGCTACCAGCAGAACTCCATTTGGGGCTTTTGCAAGGAAACGATGGCAGACCGAGTAAAGGCTTGCCAGGTTTTAAGAATCCTTTCCCAGGAAATATATTCCATAATGCTTGGGAAAACATCTGGAAAGATTAGAATAGACACTATCCTAAATTCTACCGCATACCATTGTAGACAATTAGATCTATAAGGGTATGCGGTTCTTTTTTTTCATACTCAATATTACTCCCGAGATTTATTGAAATTATTGTGCAAAGGTATTTGTTATGCCTTATCGCTTTGCAAGGTCAAGGCTCTGCTTGGCTTCCAAAATCTCCACGCCTACGGGTCGTATTTTGGTGCCAAACCTTGCATCGATGTGCATAACACCTTTTCAAGGCACATAATTTCTAACAAAATCTGACGGAAGTTAGTTTTCATGAACGAGTAAAGGGAAATAGAAATTTAAGCGAGAGTAAAGATGATGTTTAACTTCGGCTTTCCGAGACCATTCATTCGGCAGAGCCCAAAAAAAATTTTGAAGTATGAGCAATATTTGTGACACACAGTACAAGGTGAGAGGTTCACGCAAAGCATTGAGCGACCTTTGGAACACCCTTCAGATGATGGAGGTGAATAGTAAGGATGTCTATCTTTACAAGTTGGCAGAGCACTATAGCATTGACTATGAGCATAGTTGTATATCAGTCCGTGGACATATCTATTGGGCTGAGTTCGAGGATAACAAGGACGGAGGTCTGTTATCATTCGATACAGAAAGTGCATGGTCGGCTTGCGACCTGTTCTTTGATGAATTGAATAAGGTACTTGGCAATGAACTTTCTATAAGTTACCGTGAGATAGAATGTGGATGTGAGATATTTTACGTCCACGATGTAGGAGGTTTCTTTCCCGAAGAGTGTTGTGTAAGCTGCCAAGAGAAATAAAGTCGATTTTAATCTTGAATTATTGACTCCCGACGGCTATAATTTCACTATCAATGCCGACCACGATAATTATGTCTGTGTCGGAGTTTCGGATGATGATGTGAGATCCGGATTAAAGACCAAATCCAAGGCATTCTTTAAGGAAAATGAAGCCGCTCTTAATCTTGAAAATTGTGAGAACTGGCCCTTCTACAAATTTATAGACTTTTCAAATTCAGACGGCCTATATTTGGCAGATTTCAGCGATGAGCTTACTTTTAGTCTCGTTTCTGAAAAATGCAGAGAGGAAATTGTTGGTATTATTCTCAAGCAGACACAAGAACTACTAAGACAGTATAAGCGGTCATTGAAATAATCAAAGGCGTGACAGTTTAGATTCTGCTAAATATTCTGCCCTTATTCCTATAGTTTTCATAATGTGTGAATTATGATTTTCATACATTATGATTAACTTTGCAGTCAGATAAAGAAATTTGTATGGCAGACTCAACACTTCGCAAATATATCTGGCTCATAAACACCATTCTTGACGCCAGAAAAATAACTTTCAAAGAAATAAGTGACAAGTGGGACATCTCAACCCTTAACTATAAGGGGACTGAGTTGTCCAAACGCACCTTTCATAA
>OKWD01000112.1_pt1 | contig 14318 bp, 17 predicted proteins | sample 1607011 | NCBI WGS metagenome assembly OKWD01 (sample SAMN04414077, study PRJEB24778) | human gut metagenome | material: faecal | host: Homo sapiens | reverse complement strand
TATAAAACGTATGAATGAGCTGGCGGGTAGCCGGAAGCCTTTCCTTTTTATTATAGATTATAAACAGCAGTGTTCCTTGATAGAGGAAATAAGTCGGATTGATTCTACCGTTGCCGTTATAACTTTAATGGAGTGAAAAATGTGGATACTGTAACAGAAAGTTACAGTGGGCAGATAGACTGGAACTTTGTTCCAATGTCTTTGACAGACTACCGGCAGGCTTTTGAAATCGTAAAACGGAATATTCTGGCAGGTAACAGCTATCTCGCTAATTTGACTTGCAAGGTTCCTGTCAGTACTAATCTTACTTTGGAGGATGTGTTCCGGTACTCCAAAGCGCTTTATAGACTTTGGTTGAAAGATAAACTGGTCTGTTTCTCACCCGAAATTTTTTGTTCGTATAGAAGATGGCGAGATAAAATCTTTCCCCATGAAAGGAACGATTGACGCTACCTTACCTAATGCGGAAAAACTGTTGATGGATGATTCTAAGGAAACTGCCGAACATGCTACCATTGTAGATCTGATTCGTAATGATTTGAGTATGGTGGCGGAACAGGTCAGGGTTGTCCGCTATCGTTATTGTGACCGGCTTGAAACCAATAAGGGACCTATCTTTCAGACAAGCTCCGAAATATGTGGTGTCTTGCCCGATGATTACCCATCGCATATAGGAGATATTATATTTCGTTTGTTACCAGCGGTTCCATAACCGGAGCGCCCAAATCCAAGACGATGGATATTATTGAAGAAGCGGAAAATTATGAGCGTGGATTTTATACGGGCATAATGGGTTATTGTGACGGCAGGACTTTAGACAGTGCGGTGATGATCCGTTTTTTAGAACAGGAAGGAGAGAATCTTTATTATAAGGCGGGGGGAGGAATTACTTCAAAGAGTGATTTACAAAGTGAATATAATGAAATGATACAGAAGATTTATGTACCCATTTATTGAAACTATACGGATAGAACAAGGAAAAGCGTGTAATTTGTCTTATCATAATGAAAGACTGAACAATACCCTTCATCATTTCTGGCCGGACTGTGCCGGCATAGAATTAGGTGAATACCTGAAATTGACACCGGAGATGAACGGAATGAAATGTAGGGTGATTTATGATGGAAGTGGAATAAAAGAAATTAGTTATGAAGCCTATCAGATGCGTCCGGTACATTCTTTGCAGTTGGTTTATTCGGATGATATAGATTATACTTATAAAAGTACAGACAGGGAAGCTTTAAACCGGCTTTTTGCCTGCCGTGGAGAACGGGATGATATTTTAATTGTCAGACGCGGACTGCTGACCGATACTTCCATAGCTAATATTGCCTTGTTTGATGGTAAGGATTGGTTCACACCTAAATTACCTTTGTTGAGAGGGACTTGCCGTACAGCATTGATTGACAACGGAATTATAAAAGAAAAAGATATCCGGCCGGAAGAACTATCCTCTTATTCTTTTGTTAGGTTATTTAACGCTATGAGTTAAATGGGGAGCGTTGGAATTTTCTACCGGAACCATTTACGGATAATAAGAAAGAAGGTGGAATTTTGAAGATTTTTGTTTGTTTCCTTAAATAATTTGCTATATTTGCAAAAAAAATATAAATATAGGTAGGGTATGAGATTGCGGACAGTTGCCAAGTTGGGTATGGTGCTATCAGTGGTATTGTTTTGTACGGCTGTGGGCTTTTACGGCTTTGCTAAATTAAGCCTGACGGATAAGAGTCGTGAGATCAATCTCTTCTCACTTGTACCGGCTGATTGCATCGGTGTGTTGGAGAGTGATAATATTAATTATTTTCTGAATGAATTTCCTCAATTGAACTATTCTGAAGAACTGGGTAATTTCCAGTTTCCCGGTTTGTTTAATTATGTGTTGGGAGGTTTGAACGAATATACCACTAACACTGCTCATGGTCTGAGCAGTAAGATGAGCCGGGTGGTGGTCAGTTTCCATTCTCCGGGTACTCCGCGTGACCAGGTGGTATATTTCCGTATGGGGGCTGATGATAAGGAAACATTGGGAGATATGTTGTTAGAGAGAACTCCGGGAAGTTTTTCACCTAAAAAAGAGAAATACAGAGGAAAAACTATAGCAGTCTATCCATTGGGCAATAATGATTTTCTAGCTGTCTATAGCGAGGCGGGATTCTATGTGGTGAGTTATCAGAAGAGTTTGATAGAGAAAGTGATTGATGCGCGTGAGGATGAAGAGAAAGCATTGAGTAATGATCCCGTGTTTGCCAAAGCGATGCAGAAAAAGAAAACGCATAACTTCCTGACTTTATACGGACGTACACCGTCTATGCCTTTCTTGCAGGATAACAGTGGCTGTTGGAGTGAGTTTGACTTTCACATGAACAGTGATGTGGTGTACCTCACCGGAGATACTTTTATGCCTGATTCATGCGGCTGTGTGAACCAGATGGCCGAAAAATTGAAGAATATTCCGGATATAAGGGAAGATAGTTTGATTATTTCTGCTGATAAAGATTCCATGGCAAATTATATGGAAGAGGCCTACGAAAGAAATAGCAGGACATTGTTCAATGAATGTGTAGCTAATCTTTCACGTGATGCAGCCTTTATGCTTGTGGCGGACATGAACAAGATTTCCCGCAACCCGGAACGTTTCGAGCCTTATTTGCCGGCATTTCTGTTGGAGAATGCTCCTTTATTCCATTCGTTTATTCTTTCAACCCAATTGTCGGTTGTGAACGACCGGCTTTCCCATATCATGGTACTGACATATAAGGATTAGCGCAACTTATGTCGGTGGAAGTGGGGAGCCACTTTGCTTCTAAAATAAAATAACGAAATAACAGTGAGTGCGGCTCCGAATAGATAGGCCATCTTGAAGGTGGCTATTTCTGCTATATATCCGCCCAATAACATGCCGGCGCCTATACCTACATCCCACGAAGTCAAGTAGGTACTGGTTGCCGTACCACGCTGGTTGTTGGGGGCCAAGTTCACAAACAGCGTGTTATAGGCAGGGAACATGGTTCCAAACCCAATACCTAGTAAAAGAGCTATGGTGAACAGAAAATAAGTGGTCCATTGCAGACTCCATGTTGTCAGCCATCCGCATGAACTCAAACCGAAGAAACAGAAGCAGACCAGATACAGGCCGGCTTCAATAACTTGAGTAACCATTCCCCGGTCTACCAGGCGTCCGGAGAAAAGACGGGAAACTGCCATTCCCAACGCCATGAAGGTGAAGAAGAAACCGGTGGATGACTGGATACCTATTTGCTTGGCATACATTGCAACGTAATTGGTGGTCATGCCATAAGGGATGGATAGTAATAACAGACTGAAACCTGCCGGTATTCCTTTAAGCAAAATAAAGCGGTCCAATGATATCGGTTCTCGTTTTACAGGAGGTTTGTAGGTGGTCTTTACCAATGAGGCGCATAGAAATCCTATCAGGCAGGAACCTAATGAGCAACAGAAGATAAGCGTATAGTCTGCTCCTGCATCATGTAGGAAGAGTCCGGTCATCGGTCCGATGGACATGGCTATATTGTTTGCCAGCCCATAATATCCTAATCCTTCCCCACGACGTGAAGAAGGCATGATATCAATGACAATGGTATTTCCGCTGACTGTCACCATGCCGAATGATACTCCGTGTATAATGCGGAATAAAATAAATAAGGTTAGTGTTCCTGCAATGAGATATCCTCCGAAGATGGCGGTAAAAGTGAAATAAGCCAACAGATAAAGTGGTTTGCGGGCAAATGTATCTAACAGATAGCCGGAAAAGGGGCGTATGCACAGGGCGGCAATGGTGTAACAGGAAAGTACGGCCCCTATGGTTGTTTTGTTGGCGTCAAAAACTTCTGCCAGATAGAAAGGCAATACAGGCATCAGTAACCAGAATCCAAAGAATAATAGAAAATTGGCTGCCAGTATTTCTATATAATTTTTGGTAATCAGCTTGTCCTTCATAAGCAATAATGTGCTAATATGTCAATGTATCAATATGCTAATGTGGCAATATGTTAATATGCCAATTGACCGCGTTCTATTCCGCATGGCAATTGGCATATCAGCACATGGTCACATTGACACATTATTAATTGGCTGCTTCGAATTCTTTCAGGAAGCGGGTATCGTTTTCAGAGAATAATCGTAAGTCGTTTACACGATATTTCAAGTTGGTAATGCGTTCAATACCCATACCTAGCGCATAGCCTGAGTAAAACTTTGCTGTCAATGCCGTTGGCTTCCAATACATTCGGATCCACCATACCACATCCCAGAATTTCCACCCAGCCTGTGCCTTTACAGAACGGACAACCTTTTCCGCCGCAAATATTACAACTGATATCCATTTCGGCACTTGGTTCGGTGAACGGGAAATAGGACGGACGCAGACGGATTTGAGTATCTTCGCCGAACATTTCTTTGGCAAACAACAGCAATACCTGCTTCAAATCAGTGAATGATACATTCTTGTCAATGTAGAGTGCTTCCACTTGATGGAAGAATGCATGGGCACGATAACTGATCGCTTCATTGCGGTATACACGTCCCGGACAGATGATGCGGATAGGAGGTTGCGAATGTTCCATAGCTCTTGCCTGTACGGAAGAGGTGTGAGTGCGAAGTACGATGTTCTTTTTCACATCTTCCTGATTGGCTTCGATGAAGAAAGTATCTTGCATATCACGTGCAGGATGGTCTTCGGCAAAATTCATGGCAGTGAATACGTGCAAGTCGTCTTCTATTTCGGGACCGTCGGCAATACTGAAGCCCAGCCGATGGAATATATCAATGATTTCATTCTTTACAATGCTCAGCGGGTGACGTGTTCCCAGTTCGATGGGATAAGCCGTACGGGTAAGATCCATTTCGGCTGCGCTGTTATCTTGGGTTTCGAAAGCTTCTTTCAATGAGGCGATACGCTCCTGAGCCTTGTTCTTCAGCTCGTTCAGTTTCATACCCACCTCTTTTTTCTGCTCGGCAGGTACGTTGCGGAAGTCTGCCATCAACTCATTAATCGCTCCTTTTTTGCTAAGATATTTAATGCGCAAGGCTTCCAATTCTTCCGCATTGGCTGCTTGCAAGCCTTCAATTTCCTGAAGTAATTGTTCTATTTTAGCTAACATAGTTTCTTCTTTATTTTTTAATGACCGCAAAGTTAGCGAATTAAACCCATATATTTTGCTGAAAACTAAAAAAAACGATATTTTTGCATCGATTTTTTCTAAATATAGAAAATGAGAAAACTAATAATCGGAGTTTGTCTGCTTATGCTGATAAGCTCCTGTGGAGGTGGAAAAAAGAAAATGGACCCCTTCGAGACGCTTACTGAGGAGATTGATTCGCTGACTGCACCCCCGGACACAACAGAAGCGATGGCTGCGGTAGAGGAAGAACCAATGGTTCCCGCTACGGCCGACGAAAGTTTTGCCGACTTTTTCTACAATTTTGCCAGTGATGAAAAGTTACAATTGTCACGCATCGTGTTCCCTTTGCCGTATTATACAATGGAAAAGAAAGAGCACATTGAAAAGGACCAATGGAAACACGATCCTTTATTCAGCCGGCAAGATGCCTATACAGTTCTGTTCGATAAGGCGGAAGATATGGAAATGGAGAAAGATACGGGGCTTACCAGTGTCAAGATAGAATGGATTTACTTGAAGAAGGGAAAAATCAAGCGGTACTATTTTGAGCGTCTGAAGGGGCTGTGGAAACTGGAAGCCATAGATTTCGCGGATATGCCGAGAGAGGATACCGGTAAGGAGGACTTCTTTGAGTTTTATGAACGTTTTGCCAATGATTCGGTTTTCCAGTTGTCACGTTTGCACGAACCGTTGAAGTTTGTGACTGCTGATCCCGAAGACGAGTTTCAGATACTGGAAACGCTTTGGAGGCCGGACAATGGTTCGCATTCCAGCCTGTGTTGCCTCGTGAGAATCTGACTAATGTGAACTATGGCCAGAACGAGAATGTGCATTCCAATACGAAAGTGATTGAAATGAAAGGTTTTGGCAATGGATTTAATAATACGCTCTATTTTGAACGGCGGCACGGTCTATGGAAACTGATGCAGTTTGAGGATCTGAGCGATTGATTTGATTGTAAATGAAGGAAATAAAAGACTATTCTCTGTTGCCTCATAATACATTTGGTATGGATGTGAAGGCATCTTTGTTTGTGGAATATGAATCGGTGACAGAGCTGCAATCCATCTTGTCGGATAAAAACCTGATGGCCGGTAACTGGTTGCATATCGGCGGAGGAAGCAATTTGCTTTTTAAAGGTGATTATGCAGGGACTGTCCTGCATTCGGCTATCCGGGGGTATGAGGTGGTTGCTGAAAACGAACAGGAAATAGAGGTAAGGGCAGGAGCCGGTGAGGTGTGGGATGATTTTGTGGCATATACCGTGAAGAACAGTTGGTATGGTGCTGAAAATCTGTCATTGATTCCCGGTGAAGTGGGTGCTTCTGCCGTTCAGAATATCGGTGCGTATGGTGTTGAGGCAAAAGATTTGATTGTAAGTGTGGAAACCGTCGAGGTGGAAACCGGCAGGAAACGGATTTTTACCAAAGAGGAATGCCGTTATGCTTATCGTGAAAGCATTTTCAAGAAAGATTTGAAAGGTAAATATATAGTGACTTACGTCACTTATCGTTTAAGTAAGCAGCCGGTTTTTAATCTGGAGTATGGAAATGTGCGTGGCGAATTGGAAAAGCGAGGAGGTGAGGTGGCATTGGAGAATGTAAGGAAGGTGATTATTGCCGTGCGTGAAGCCAAGTTGCCCGATCCCCGGGTGCAGGGAAATGCCGGAAGTTTCTTTATGAATCCGATTATTCCACGCAGGCAGTTTGAAATAGTACAGCAACAGTATCCTGATATGCCACATTATGAAGTGGATGGCAATCGGGTGAAGATTCCTGCTGCATGGATGATAGACCGTTGCGGCTGGAAAGGCAAACAAATAGGACGCGCGGGTGTTCATTCTAAACAGGCATTGGTCTTGGTGAACTGTGGAGGCGCTACGGGAGATGAAGTGATTGCTCTTGCCAGACGGATACAGGAGTCTGTGCTTCAAAAGTTCGGGGTGGCTATCTCTCCCGAAGTGAATTTTATATAAAGTATAATATGAAGATTACAATACTAGGCAGCGGAACGTCTACGGGAGTACCCGAAATAGGGTGCAAATGTCTGGTATGTACCAGCAGCGATCCCCGGGACAACCGTTTGCGTTGTTCGGGACTGATAGAAACGGAAGGGCTCCGGATTCTGATAGATTGCGGTCCCGATTTCCGTGAACAGATGATACGGTTGAACGATTTCAAGCCGTTGGACGGTGTTTTGATTACTCATGAACACTATGACCATGTAGGAGGCTTGGATGATTTGCGTCCTTTCTGTCGTTTTCGCGATGTGCCGGTTTATGCCGAACAATATACGGCAGAGCGTTTACGCCAGCGTATTCCTTATTGTTTTGCCGAACATCTTTATCCGGGAGTTCCCCGTATTACATTAGAGGAAATTGTTCCCGATTCTCCTTTTATTATCGGCAATCCCGAAGGAAACAAAGTAGAGGTGACACCTCTTCGGGTAATGCACGGCAAACTGCCCATTTTGGGATACCGTATCGGCCGGATGGCATGGATTACCGATATGTTGACGATGCCTGGGGCTGAATATGATTTGCTGCAAGGACTGGATGTGTTGGTAATGAATGCATTGCGTCCTCAGCCTCACCATACCCACCAGAATTTGAAGGAGGCTTTGGACAATGCACAAAGAATAGGAGCCGGGGAAACTTATTTTATTCACATGAGTCATCATATGGGATTACATGCTGATGCTGAACGGTTATTGCCGCCGCATGTGCATTTTGCATACGATGGAATGAGAATTAGTTTATAAAGCCGGCTTCAACGAATACCGGCACAATCCGTTCAATCCGCATTCCGAACATTTCGGTGTCCGTGCCATACAAACATATCTTCCGTGTAAAATAAGCCAATGATGTGCGGTGGGCACAATCTCCTTCGGAATATACTTCATCAGATATTTCTCGGTAGCCAGCGGTGTGGTGCAGGTTGAGGAACCAGTCCGATGCGGTGGCTCACGCGGAACACATGTGTATCTACTGCCATGGCCGCTTTGTTGAATACTACACTTTGAATGACATTAGCCGTCTTGCGTCCCACTCCCGGCAGTTTAATCAGTTCTTCCAATGTTCCCGGTACTTCGCTATGAAAATCTTTCACCAGCATTTGCGCCATGCCCACCAGGTGTTTTGCCTTGTTGTTGGGATAACTTACACTCCGTATGTATTCATAAATCACTTCCGGCGTCGAAGCGGCCAATGCCTCAGGAGTCGGGAAATCCCGGTAAAGAGGAGGGGTGATCATATTTACCCGTTTGTCCGTGCATTGTGCACTCAGGATAACAGCTATCAATAACTCGAATGGGTTATTGTAATGAAGTTCAGTTTCGGCAACAGGTATCGTTTCTTGAAAATAAGCGATCACCTTGTTATAAAGTTCTTGTTTTTTCATATTACCTTCTTTTTTCGGTTGCAAATATAATTGATAAATCAATAGGGTAGAATTATTCGGGCAATTCATTTGTTTAGTTGAGTAAACTTCTTATATTTGCATAAATATATTAGATTTATGCAGCTTAACGTAAAGAATGAAACTTCTACATTGAAAGCTGTGGTGCTTGGACAACCCGGTTCCATAGGGAAGGTCCCCACGCTGGAAGAAACTTATGACGCCAAGTCATACGAGTCCGTATTGCATAACATATACCCCCATGAAGAAGATATTTTCAAAGAGATGAGATGCTTTGAAAGCGTATTGTTGAAATATGGGGTACAGGTCTATCGCCCGTGGACACTGGAGAATTGTAATCAGGTGTTTGCCCGTGATGTGGGGTTTGTGATTGACGACAAGATTATTGTTTCCAACATCATCCCCAACCGGGAGGATGAGAAGGAAGCCTACGAAGTGGTCTATAATCAGATAGCTTATAACAAGATTTTCAACCTTCCCGAAAAGGCGCACGTAGAGGGAGGTGATGTGGTGCTTTACAATAATATAGTGTTTGTAGGCCTTTATACCCAGCCCGATTACCCGCAGATGAAGACGGCACGTACCAACCGGTATGCTTTTTCCTTTCTGAAAGAAATCTGTCCGGGGAAGATATTCATCCCCTTGGAGCTGAAAAAACATAATACAGATCCACGTGCGGGGATTCTGCATCTGGATTGTACCTTTATGCCGGTAGGGAAAGGACATGCGATTATTTATAAGGACGGATTTATGTATCCTCAGGATTATCATACTCTGCTCGATTTGTTCGGCAGGGAGAATGTATTTGAAATAACGCGGGAAGAGATGTACTATATGAATACGAATGTCTTTTCCATCTCTCCTGAGGTGGTGGTTTCTGAAAAGAACTTTATCCGCCTGAATACCTTTATGGAAGAGGTATGGGGAATGACGGTAGAGCGTGTACCTTATTATGAAATATCTAAGATGGGCGGACTGTTGCGCTGCTCCACCTTACCATTAATCCGAGAAAATGACTAAACAAACAACAAACCACATTTTGATGGTGGAACCCGTAGCCTCGGGTTCAATGAAGAAACAGCGGCCAACAATTATTTCCAGCAGCGGACAGTTGCGGCAGGTGAGACAGTACAAGCTTGTGCCTTGAAGGAATTTCGGGGCATGGTGGATAAGTTGCGTGCAAACGGCATAGAGGTAATAGCGGTGCAGGATACCCCGATACCTCATACTCCGGATTCCATATTTCCGAACAACTGGGTGTCCTTTCACGACGACGGAACGGTGGTGCTGTATCCTATGTTTGCGGAAAACCGCAGGGCGGAAAGACGGGCGGATATCTTGCAGCGGATAGAGTCGGAGGGGTTCAGCATCCGTCGGAAGGTAGATTATACAGGTTTTGAAGAAGAAAACCGGTTCCTGGAGGGGACCGGGGGAATCATTCTGGACCGGGTGAACCGTTATGCATACGCGGCTTTGTCGCAACGGGTGGACGAAGCTTTATTGGGTCGGTTCTGCAAGGAGCAGAATTTTAGTCCGGTGTCCTTTCATGCTTATCAGACTGTAAACGGACAACGTCTGCCCATTTATCATACCAATGTCATGATGTGTGTGGCGACAGATTATGCGGTCGTTTGTCTGGACAGCATCGACGACGTGGAAGAGCGTGAGCAGGTTTGTCACGTCTTGCGGCAGACAGGGAAAGAAATCATTGCCATCTCCGAGGAACAGATGCATCACTTTGCCGGAAATATGCTTCAGGTGGAGAACGGGAAAGGCGCATTGTTTCTAGTGATGTCTCAAAGTGCTTACGATTCGTTGGATGAAGGCCAGTTACAACGGCTGTCTAAGTATAACGCGTTGCTTCCCATGCCCATCCCTACCATTGAAACGCTGGGAGGAGGAAGTGCCCGTTGCATGATGGCGGAAATATTCTTGAAGAAAGAAAAACATTAAATAATAAAAAGCTTATGGATGCAAAATTATCGGCAGCTCAATTGATGGAGCTTGAGAACAAACATGGAGCACACAATTATCATCCTGTTCCTGTGGTATTGGATAAAGGAGAAGGTGTGTTTGTATGGGATGTGGAAGGAAAGAAATATTATGATTTCCTTTCCGCTTATTCGGCAGTGAACCAAGGACATTGTCATCCGCGTATTATCGATACGTTTGGTAAAACAGGCGCGAAAGCTGACTTTGACTTCACGCGCTTTTTATAACAGCCAGTTGGGACGGTATGAAGAATTTGTCACCCGTTATTTCGGATATGACAAGGTTTTACCGATGAATACGGGAGCCGAGGCAGTAGAAACCGCATTGAAGCTTTGCCGCAAATGGGCGTATGAAGTAAAAAAGCTTCCCAAGGATACGGCGGAAATCGTTGTATGCCGGAATAATTTTCATGGGCGTACTACCACTATCGTTTCTTTCTCCATTGATCCGGACGCTTACAATAACTACGGACCTTTTACCCCCGGCTTTGTCGTGATTCCCTACAATGATGCCGAAGCATTGGCGAAAGTGCTGGACGAACATCCTCATGTGGCCGGATTCCTGGTTGAGCCCATTCAGGGAGAGGCAGGTGCTTATGTACCCGATGAGGGATATTTGAAAAAATGTTACGACTTGTGCCGTGCCCACAATGTACTTTTTATAGCCGATGAAGTGCAGACCGGCATTGCCCGTACAGGTAAATTGCTGGCTTGTGACTATGAGAATGTTCATCCGGATATCTTGATTTTGGGAAAGGCTTTATCGGGTGGGGCCTGTCCTGTTTCTGCGGTATTATCATGCAATGAAGTGATGGATGTTATCCGTCCGGGGCAACATGGCTCCACTTTTGGCGGAAATCCTATTGCTGCGGCAGTGGCTGTTACGGCGCTTGAGGTAGTACGGGACGAACAGTTGGCGGACAGGGCATACAGGCTGGGACTGATATTCCGGGAAGAGATGAGAAAACTGTGCGAAACATCTCGTGTGGCTTCTTTGGTCCGGGGCAAGGGATTGCTGAATGCGTTGATAATCAATAATGATGAAACGAAGGATTTGGCGTGGGAGATTTGCTTGAAATTGGCCGAAAACGGTTTGCTGGCCAAACCGACACATACGAATATTATTCGTTTTGCTCCGCCATTGGTGATTACAGAGGAACAATTAAAGGAGTGTATCGAAATTATAAAGAAGACGATTGCTTTGTTTGAATAAAGGATTTTTTTATCCTGTCTTTTAGGGGTGGATTCAATCTGCCCCTAAAATCGTTTTCACTGATACCCACCTGTTTGTGACGCTTCATCTTTCATTGTTCCATACTGTTTGGCTATAGAAAAGGTAATTGTTTGATGAGGCTGTTTCTTCTTGATAAGAATATTTAATGCAGTTATATCCGGTTAACTCGGAAATAATTTCTATCTTTGCACCCCGAATTAAAAAATAGACGTATGATGCCGTGAATAGCGGTCGTGTATTCTAGAACACCACGTAAAAAACAGGAGAAATGAAGAATAATAATACTGTATCTGTATCGTTCATGTTGCTTGGCATACTGTTTTGTGTATGTCTTGTCGCAGCAAATTTATTGGAAACCAAAGTTGTCCAGATCTGGAAAATTACGGCGACTGCCGGACTGGTTGTATTTCCTATCTCTTACATTATCAATGATTGTATAGCCGAAGTATGGGGCTTCCGCAAGGCACGTCTTATCATCTGGATGGGCTTTGCCATGAATTTCATGGTGGTAGCTTTGGCGCAGCTTGCCATTCTGATGCCCGCAGCTCCGTTTTGGGAAGGAGAGGATGGCTTCAACTTCGTTTTCGGCATGGCGCCCCGCATCGCTGTAGCCAGTCTGACCGCTTTCTTGGTCGGCTCTTTTCTCAATGCCTATGTCATGAGTAAAATGAAGCTGGCTTCGGGAGGAAAGAACTTTTCACTTCGTGCCATCACTTCCACTTTGGTGGGTGAGAGTGCCGATTCCATGATTTTCTTTCCTGTTGCCTTTGGAGGTTTGATGCCTGCCGGTGAACTGATAAAGATGATGGTTATTCAGGCAGTGCTCAAGACACTCTATGAAATTATTATCCTGCCTGTTACCATCCGTGTGGTAAATTACATCAAGAAGGTGGATGGCAGTGATGTCTTTGATGAGCATATCTCATACAATGTATTGAAATCAAAGAACTTTAATAAGGTGCTGATGTGTCAGTGTGCCGGTTAGCCAATTACCATACGGTATATGGCGCAGCATATCCACATAGCGCGGCAATTGGCACATTGGCGTATTAGTAAAATTGAAAAATTGTCAACAATGAATAAAAGTGACGCATTGGTTGTGTTCAGCGGAGGGCAGGACTCAACCACTTGCCTGTTTTGGGCAAAAAACATTTCCGCAAAGTGTATGCTTTAAGCTTTATCTATGGACAAAAGCATGTGAAGGAAGTGGAGCTGGCCCGTGTTATTGCCGGAAAGGCAGGGGTGGAGTTTAAAGCGATGGATGTTTCCTTTATAGGCAACCTGGGTAAAAATTCGCTGACAGATACTACGATAACGATGGATGAGGTGAAGCCTGCCGATAGTTTCCCTAATACGTTTGTGCCGGGGCGGAATTTGTTCTTTCTGAGCATTGCGGCTGTCTATGCACGCGAATTGGGAATCAATCATATCGTGACCGGTGTGTCGCAGACAGACTTCAGCGGTTATCCCGATTGCCGGGATGCTTTTATCAAGTCGCTGAATGTGACATTGAACCTTGCCATGGACGAGCAGTTCGTGCTTCACACTCCGTTGATGTGGATTGATAAAGCGGAAACATGGGCGTGGCGGACGAATTGGGCGTGCTCGATTTGATCCGGCATGAAACGCTGACTTGCTATAATGGCGTACAGGGGGATGGCTGCGGTCATTGCCCGGCCTGTAAGCTCCGTCGTGAAGGATTGGAAAAGTATCTGGAGATAAAGGCGGAAAGAGAGAAACGATAGGATAAACGAAGGTTGTTTTCTCTTTGTATGAAAGGTGTTCTTTTCTTGCCGGGTATATCGTTTCACTTTAGTGAGCAAGTTTTATCACTGAAGTGAAGAAGTTTCATCACTCAAGTGGTACAGTTTCATCACTTTAGTGAAACGATGTACTTGGAGGGAGAGAATTTCTATTCCAAGGTATGAAAGAGAAAACATGAATATGAAAAAAACAGATTTTAATGGAAAGAAAAGATGAATTGACCCTTCTCGGGTCGAAGACCGAGTACAGGCAAGATTATGCTCCCGAAGTGTTGGAGTCCTTTGTGAACAAACATCCCGGAAACGACTATTGGGTACGTTTTAACTGTCCCGAATTTACCAGCCTGTGTCCTATTACAGGACAGCCCGATTTTGCGGAAATCCGTATCTCCTACCTGCCTGATGTGAAAATGGTGGAGAGCAAGAGCTTGAAGCTGTATTTGTTTAGTTTCCGTAATCATGGCGATTTTTCATGAAGATTGCGTGAATATCATCATGAAAGATTTGATTAAGCTGATGGATCCTAAATATATTGAGGTGACGGGCATTTTTACTCCGCGCGGTGGTATTTCCATTTATCCGTATTGTAATTACGGCCGTCCGGGTACTAAGTATGAGGAATTGGCGGAGTATCGGATGCGTAATCACGATTTATAGATGTATCTCTTGGAATGAATAGATAGATTGTGGACTCAAATATTTGCTGGTTTTGAAAATTTGTTCTATTTTTGCACTCCGAAAAAAGGAGAGGTGCTCGAGTGGTTGAAGAG
>OKWD01000109.1_pt1 | contig 14487 bp, 18 predicted proteins | sample 1607011 | NCBI WGS metagenome assembly OKWD01 (sample SAMN04414077, study PRJEB24778) | human gut metagenome | material: faecal | host: Homo sapiens | reverse complement strand
CATCGTTGCCATTGTTTAATGGCGCAAAGTTCGACATTTTTACATCTATCCTATATATCTTCGTCAAACGCGCGCAAATTGTTATTATCCATAAGCCAAAATCCCACTTTGCTTAAATATATTAACAAAAACGTTTTTGAAATATAAAATTGATTGCTTAGCTTTGCAATATCGTTCATCAACCTGACAAAAACAGCCTTATTAATCTTAAAAATTTACAGTATGAAAAGGACAATCTTATTAATCTTCATCGCATTGATAACGGCGATAGGATGCCAGGCGCAAGAAGCAGACGCTACAAAAACAACGCGCTACAACAACCGACATACAATGGACGGATACAAGGCTTTTTATGAGGCTGGATATTTTTGAGGCATCGACGACCAAAATGGGCCGCATCTCCCGAACAAGTTCAGCGTTACAACCTCTCAGGCTTCAATTGAACAACTTCGTGTATTTCGGAATCGGCGCCGGCATCGACTCTTATCGGCATAACGAAAACTGCTATATCAGCGTGCCTCTGTTCGCCGACCTGAGGGTGAACTGTCTAAACGACAAACGAGTAATGCCATTCTTCGACATCAGAATGGGATACAGTATGGGGCGACCGCGCACGAGGTTTTTATTGGGGAGAACCAGCTGGGCGTAAGGATAGGGATGAAGAAGCATCACGCGGTTTATGCCGCCGCCGATGCTGTCTTTCAATTCACCGACTTCTCCACCTTCTTAACCAACGACGACTGGGGGCTATATGGAGCTTTTGGCTTTAAAGTTGGCTACGAGTTTTAGACCATCCGGGCTACCTTAACGCAGTCTGTTGCATAACTAACCGAAAAAAAACACAGCATTATGAAAAAATCAATCTTATTAATTTTCATCGCACTGATGACGGCAATAGGATGCCAGGCACAAGAGGCAGAAGTCGTAAAAAGCAAGCCAACGCTTCGTGGATATAAGGCGTTCTATGAGGCAGAATATGGTTTTGACATCGATAATGAAGAAGTCGACAATAACGGGGAAAAAATATCCAACTATCCACACTGCAACAATTTGATGATTTCAACCACACAAGGTTATCAAGTGAACAATTTCTTTTTTGCAGGTGGAGGCGTAGGAATATTGCATTACGTTGACGGCAACCGCACCGTCATGCCAATATTTGCCGACATCCGTTTCAACCTGCTGGATAACAAGTTCATTATGCCGATTTTAAATGCCAGAGTAGGATATGTTGTAGGCAGTTGGGGCGGTATATATTCATCAGCATGGGTAGGAGCGCGGCTAAATCTGATGCATAACCATGCGGCATCTATTTCTGTCGGTGTGTCGCACCATAACGACCAATTTTCTTCCACAAATAATGACTTCGAATGGACTGCAACATCATTCGGTATAAAACTCGGCTACGAATTTTAAAACTACGGCATCATGAGAAAGATAATATTCCTGATAATCATTACATTGACAGCAACAATAGGTTGTCATGCACAAATGCTGGAGAAAGGAGATTCCACGCATGTCAAATTCCGTTCACTCCAAGGCGTCAAGGCATTCTTTGAAGCCGGCTACCTTTGGAATATTGGTGATAGTGAGTCAAACAATGCTGTAATTCCAGAAGACGGATATAAACCATGCAAATTAAGCATGTCCGCGTCTGCTGGCTGCCAATTCAACAATTTTATTTTTGTAGGTATGGGTGTCGCAACCGACGTTTACAACTCAATGGGGACCACATATGTGACCGCACCCATCTTCATAGAAGGACGACTGAACATCTTAAATGCACGACGCATCACGCCATTTACAGATGTACGGATTGGATATAGCGTTGGTGATATGCATGGCCTATACTGGGCTTATCAACTTGGTGTAAGATATGCGCTGCCGAAGAAACGGGCTGTGTTCCTATCATGTGGCTGCGACTTTCAAATCAATCAAGACTATAGAGTCTTGAAAGCGAACCACGTCAATTGCAATTTGGGATTTAAATTCGGCTTTGAATTATAGCGGCCCCACACCATAGGAGCAACCCGACGGGCAGACAATGCCCGCCGGTTGCTTTCTTTTTTTAACCTACGGTATAATGATAAAAATCACCTCCTTTTCGAGGGCTGCCCGATAATATTTTCTTTTGTGATTAACCATGATCCGTGTTTATTAATGGCTGTCTGTTTTATTTTCGGTATTTGAATATGGCTTTAATGCGAGTCAAACCAGCAGTTCCTAAAATGAGCAGTGCTGCATATTGAAATGTTTTGGCAAGTCCGAAAAACACCACCCATAATACACCTTTCGTTGTTGCCGATACGGGAAACAACATCTGAGTAAATGAAACTATATAGCTGATTACACAGAGTGTTGCCACTATTATGCCTGTACGAAACGACAGCCTGCCAAGCCATTGTTTGAATCGAATGAAAGTAGGTGACATAACAATTAAAACAATTTTTTTAAACGATTTATCGATTGTCTCCTTCTATTTGTCCATTGCCTTCATAGGGCATTTTCTCACGCATTTGCCGCACTCAATGCAAAGGTTGAAATCTATCACCGGAAAACCTTCGGAATCCTGTGGAATTGCCCCGACCGGACACGCCTTAATCAGCGGACAAATATGGTCGTGAGGACATATACCCTTGTTTACTTGTATCATAGTTCATTTTTTGCAAAATTAGTCAAACGATTTTGTTCTACAAAATAGATTTTATCTAATTTTGCATCGAAATTATTGAATGTAGTTCAACCAATATAGCACTTCAACTTCGTGCTTTACAACATATTACACAAAGAGGTTGCGTCTATTTTGACACAGCCCCACTTTCGTTTTCCGACCTATCTTTTTGGTGGCAGCCATTGACTTGGGAAGATGTTTGCCACCGGCTTCTTTCAGATTCCACCTCACGATGGACACCCTTGCCTTTGACTATGCAATTCCCGCTATTAGGGCTTGCTCGGGACTTTCAACCGTTAGACAATGCTCGTTATGCGTAAACAGATTGCAGGCAGACAACAAATGCGATTTTTGGTAAGGAATGACAAAAAACTATCGGAGGGAGTCAATTTTAGAGATGTATTTCCTTGTATATGACATTTTTTTGTTATTTTTGGAATTTCTTTTTAATGTACATTTGCAAACGAAAAACAAAAAACGATATGAAACGGATTCTATCTCTCGCATTTGCGATTGTCCTGTTGGCAACATTGCCAATGCAAGGACAAGGAAAACGCTACCAAGTGGCAGGCGTTGCGTTCTACAATTTGGAGAACCTTTTTGACACCATCCCCAACAACCCGCTGGGGCGCGACGCAGAGTATACCCCCAACGGCGCGCGCAAGTGGACAGGCAAACGCTACTGGAACAAAATCCACAATCTTGCCTACGCTATCAGCAACATGAAGACCGACCTCACACCTATGGGACCAGCCATCATCGGCGTTTCCGAGGTTGAGAACATCACCGTCATGCAGGATCTCGCCCGCGACGAGCAACTCAAGGCATGGAATCTGCAAGTGCTACACCACGACTCACCACGACCGCCGCGGCATCGACGTAGGCTTCCTGTTCAACCCACGCTTGTTCCGCCCGCTCAACGTGACCCACCACACCCTTGTCGTTGAGTCGAACCCCAATTTCCGCACCCGCGACCAATCGTGTGTCAGCGGCCTTCTTCTCGGCGAGCCGGTAAGTGTGATTGTCAACCACTGGCCGTCACGTCTTGGCGGACAAAAGCAGTCGAGCTACCTCCGCGAGGCAGCCGCAGCGTTGTCGAAACATATCGCCGACTCCGTGCTTGCCATAAATCCTAAGCAGAAAATCATCATAATGGGCGACTTGAACGACGACCCTATGGACTCCAGCTGCGCAGAAGTGCTCGGCGCCAAACGCAACGTCAAGGACGTAGAGGAAGGCGGCTGGTACAACCCCTGGTGGGATGTTCTTGCCAGCGGCGTGGGCACCCTCGCCTACCGCGGACAGTGGAACCTCTTCGACCAGATAATCATCAACTACAACCTTGTCGGCAAGGACCGGTCGACGCTCAAATACTTCAAGTGCAAGGTTCACAACGACATTCCCGGCATCCGCACCGAGGAAGGCGACCGCACCGGCTATCCGCTCCGCACGTTTGCCAGCGGCGTTTATCTCAACGGCTACAGCGACCACTTCCCCACACAGATATTCCTGACCCGGGAACTCAAATAACCGAAATCAAACAAACAAAAATAAACCAACTAATTTATGAAACTAAAACTGTTTATCACGCTGCTCCTGCTCGCCGTGATGCCCGCGTTCGCACAGAACACAGGCGTGAGCGGAGTGGTGGTTGACGCCGACAGCGGACAGCCGATAGCAGGTGCCACCGTACTTCTCCAACAGGGAAGCAGCGCCTTTACCGGCCCGAACGGCGACTTCCGCATCTCAGCCGCCCATACCGGCGACGAGACACTGACAGTGATTGCCTATGGCTACAAGGACATTGTGACCAGCGTGGCAATCGACAGCCACAGCATCACCAACCTCGGCACGCTCAAGATGGCTGTGGACAAAAGTATTGCCACCAGCACCGACATGGCGGTTCTCGACGAGAACCAGATTGAAGACGAGGAAGGCAACGACCAATCAATCGGCATGCTTGCCGGCGCGTCGGACGACGTCTACTACAACGCCGCAAGCTACGACTTCTCCGTAATGCGATTCCGTCTGCGCGGCTATGCCCAGGAATACTCGCAGATGTATGTCAACGGCGTGCATCTCACCGACGCAATCCGCGGCCGCTTCAACTACTCCTCGTTCGGCGGCATGAACCAGGCATTCAAGAGCAAGGCAGCAAGCATCGGGCTAACCCCGTCAAACTACACCCTCGGCGAGATCGGCGGCTCTACCAACGTCAACACTCTGGCATCCAACTATGCCCCCGGCTTCCGAGGCAGCGTTTCGTATACCAACGGCGCCTACACAATGCGCGGCATGGTCACCTACTCCACCGGTCTTAAAGAAAACGGATGGGCGTTTACGCTCTCAGCCGTAGGCCGCTACAGCAAGGAAGGCATCACAGAAGGCACGTTCTACAACTCAGCCGGACTGTTTCTGTCGCTGCAGAAAGTGTTTAACGCCAACCACAGCCTCGGCATCACGCTCTACGGCGCGCGACACGCCGCGGCGGCTCGTCGGCAACCTACGAGGAAGCCTACGACCTTGCCGGCACCCACATGTATAACCCCAACTGGGGCTGGCAGGACGGCAAGAAGCGCAATGCCAAAGTGATAGAGTCGTTTGACCCGACAGCCATCGTCAACTGGGTATGGAACAAGAAGGCCGGCACCACCCTCAACACCGGCGCCGCCCTCCGCTACTCACTCTATTCGTCATCGGCACTAAACTGGGACAAAGCCGCAGACCCGCGTCCGGACTACTACCGCTACCTGCCTTCGTACTACAAGAGCAACGAGGAAGCGTTCAACCTCTACACCGAGCGTTGGCGCAACGACGAAGACATGCGCCAGCTCAACTGGGACGGACTTTATATGTCGAACTACAACGCAAAGAGACTCTTTGCCGAAGGAGCCAATCCGAACTACAACGGTTCGACCTACATTCTTGAAAACCGTCACAGCAACCAGCTGAGTTTCGCCTTCAACTCGACACTCAACCACCGCTTGAACGAATATATGACCCTTCAGGGCGGCGTGGGCTTCAACTATACCAAAGCCACCTACTACAAGACAATGCGCGACCTTCTCGGCGGCGAATACTGGACCGATACCGACAAGTTTACCGAGCGCGACTATCCCGACGATCCGACGATGCTCATCAACGACCTTGACAACCCTATGGCAAAAGTCTACAAGGGCGACAAGTTCGGCTACAACTATGACATCAACTCAATCATCGCCACCGCCTGGTTGCAGAACATGATCAACCGCAACCACTGGGACTTCAACTATGGCTTGAAACTCAGCTACACGCAGTATCAGCGTGACGGAAAGATGCGCAATGGACGCGCGCCGAAGAACTCTCTCGGCAAGGGCAAAACCCACACGTTTGACGACGCAATGATCAAAGCCGGAGCCACCTACAAGGCAGACGGCCACAACTTCTTCACGCTCAACGCCACTTACGGCACGCGCGCGCCGCTCGCCGACAACGTGTATATCTCACCGAGAATCAAAGACAACACTATCCTCGGACTCAAGAGCGAACGCATCCTGAGCGGTGACTTGAGCTACATCTTCAACTACAGCCGCGTGCGTGGTAAAATCACCGGATTCTGGACCAACAGCTATGATGGCACCACCCGCAGCTCGTTCTACGATGACAACTTCTCGACATTCACCAACTACGTACTTACCGGAGTCAACAAGACCTACAAAGGCGTAGAGGTTGGACTGGCAGTAAAAATCACTCCCGATTTGACCGTTTCGTTTGCCGGCACGTTCTCGCGCTACCAGTACAAGAACCGTCCGCGCGGCACCCGCAGCTTCGAGAACGGCGCCAAAGCCGACACCACGCAGATTGTCTATCTCAAGAACTTCTACGTAGGCGGCACACCGCAAACCGCAGGCAGCCTCTCGATCAACTACAACGCCCCTCATCAGTGGTTCTTTGAAATCAACGGCACATGGCTCGGCGACGCTACATCGACTTGTCGCCAATCCGCCACGAATACATGCCCGGACTGCTCTCGTTCTGCGAGAACCGCGAGCAATATGAGGCAAAGGTCAAGGAAATCACCAACCAGGAGAAGCTCCGCGACGCATTCCTTCTGAACCTCAGCGTAGGCAAACTGGTCTACATCAACCGCAGCCTTTCGCTCAACTTCAACGTCAGCGTCAACAACCTGCTCAACAAGACCGACATCCAGACCGGAGGTTATCAGCAGAGCCGTTTCGACTACACGAACTACAGCGCCGACAAATATCCGAACCGCTACTACTACGCACAGGGCATCCGCATCTTCGCCAACGTAGGAGTGCGCTTCTAAACAACAGATTTACAACAATAAAAAAAAATACGATATAAAGATGAAACATTCAAAGTTATATATCTCGGCAATGCTTTTCGCAGCCCTCGCCGCAACGAGCTGCGATGACAATTGGGACACCCCGCCAATGGTAGCCCCCGTTGCCACCATCGAGGCCAATACCAGCATCGAAGAACTTAAGACCAAATACTGGCAGGAAGCCAACAACTGCGTCGACACCATCGGATATAAGGACGACGGCAAGACCCACTACATTATCAAGGGCCGCGTCGTGTCGTCGGACGAGTCGGGCAACATCTACAAGAATCTCGTGATTCAAGACACCTACAGCAAGCCGGCGAGACACCATCGTGCATCACGTTCAGCATCAACGCCAACAGCCTTTACGCATCATACCGTCCCGGTCAGGAAGTGGTGATCGACGCAACAAACATGTATATCGGCAAATATTCAGGACTCCAGCAATTCGGCTTGCCCGAATACAGCAGCTCATTCGGCTGGCAGACCACATTCATGCCGCTTGAATTCTTCAAGAAGCACGCACAGCTCAACGGTTTCCCGGAGCCAGAGAAAATCGACACACTCCGTGTGCCATCAATCTCCTCGCTCCCGACCGACGCAGCCGGCATCCGCAAATATCAGAGCCAGCTCGTGCGCTTCGACGGCGTTAAATTCGTGAACGGCGGCAAAGAGACCTTCGCCTCTTACCAGACCACCGTGTCGCAGAACCTCACCGACGGCAATTCAACCATCGCCGTGCGCACAAGCGGATACTCAAACTTCTACTACGAGACCCTTCCGGAGGGCGAGATTTCAGTGGTTGGTATCCTCGGCTACTTCAACAACTCATGGCAGCTCACGCTCCGCAGCCTCAGCGACTGCATCTATGAGGAGCAAATCGGCACACAGAACAATCCTGTCGATGTGGCAAAAGCCATCAGCCTCGGCAACGAGAACTACACCCGCGCGCTTTGGGTGAAAGGCTATATCGTAGGAGCTGTAGCCCCTGGCGTATCAGAGGTGAAGAGCAACGCCGACATCGAGTGGACAAAGGCCACACTGCCCAACACACTCATCATAGCCGACAACGCTTCGGAACGCGACTATAAGAAATGCGTTGTAATCGACCTTCCTCAAGGTTCGGCACTCCGCACAAAAGCCAACCTTGCCGACAACCCCGACAACTTTGGCGCACCAATCACGCTCCACGGCACAATCGGCAAGCAATACGGCATTACAGCCATCACCGGCAACAGCGGAGCCGCCAACGAATTTGTATTCGTGTCGACAGCCGCAGTGAACCTCATCGACCAAAACTTCGAGTCGTACAACCCTGGCACTGACGGCTATGTAGACCTTGCCGACAGCAACCTTCTCGGCGACGGATGGACCTCGGTGACCGCATCGGGCAACAAGAACTGGTCAATGCGCGCATTCAGCGGCAACGTCTACGCCACATTCTCAGGCTACAAAGGCAAAGCACCATTTGACGCATGGCTTATCACTCCGCTCGTTGACTTCGACAAGATGGCAGCCAAGGTGATGAGCTTCGACACACAGGTGAACGGCTATGGCAGCACAAAATCCAATTTTGAGGTTTATGTGATGACATCCAACAATCCGGCAGAGGCAAAACTCACTAAATTGGACTGCAAGATTGCCAAAGCTCCGGCAAGCGGCTACAGCTCATGGGAGAAGAGCGGCGACGTTGACCTCAGCAAGTTCAGCGGCAAACTCTATATCGGCTTCCGCTACACAGCAGAAACCGACGCCAACTATGCAACATGGTGCTTCGACAACCTTCTCGTAGGTAAGAGAAGCGGCGCTGCCGACAGCGGCAACGACGGCTCGGAGGCAAAGCCTTACACTGCATCAGACGTGCTCGGCGGCATCACAGGCTCCGACAAATGGGTGAGCGGCTACATCGTGGGCTTCTCAAGCAGCATCGACGCCAACACATCGGCTAAATTCACCGCCGAAGGCGCCAACAACCTGAATGTGCTCATCGCCGACAAAGCATCGGAAAAAGACGTGAAGAAATGTATTGCCATCGGTCTTCCGGCTGGCGACGTGCGCGCTGCACTCAACTTGAAGAATCATCCTGAGAATCTTGGCAAGAAAGTGACTGTAAAAGGCACAATCTCGACTGTCTACAAAATTCCGGGTGTGATACAACCAACGGCTTTCAAGTTCTAAGAAACCCGACATAACAACAACGAGGCTGCGTTCAAAAAACGCAGCCTCGTTGTTTGTTTATCACACTGAAGAACGACACGGCAAAGGCGTCACGCTCCAGGATTGTTTTTAACGGCTTCTGACGGCCTCTGTCGCCGCAGACGACTAATTCGTCGCCTGAGCGGTGAAAACGCGTCAGAGCCGGCCCTGTCGCATCTGTCGCAGATGCAGACCCGTGACCCTCCATGCGCAAAAAAAATCCCAACCGGGACAAGCCGGCCGGGATTCCAATGTTTCCTGCAATCTGTCGCGCCTTAGAAGAATTTCACCTCCTTGCCAACGATAGACGAAAGGATATAGTTTGCAGCACGCGACGTGCCGATGCGGAACAACTCGTTTGTGAGCCATTCCTCTCCGAGAATCTCGCGGACGAGCGTATAGTAGCGAACGGCATCATCGGTCGACGACACGCCGCCAGACACCTTGAATCCCACCTTGCGTCCCGTCTTCTCGTAATATTCCTTAATGGCATGGAGCATCACGTAAGCAGCCTCGAGAGTGGCGCCCGGATAAACCTTGCCGGTCGACGTCTTGATGAAATCCGCGCCCGAATACATCGACAGGATAGCCGCGTTGCGTATGTCGAGAGCCGTCTTCAGCGCGCCTGTCTCAAGAATCACCTTCAAGTGGGCGTCGCGCACCGAATGCTTTATCTCAGAAATCTCGTCGGCAAGCTCCTCATACTGTCCGTCCATAATACAGACCGAGGTTGAACACGATGTCGACCTCCGTAGCACCGTCAGCCACAGCGAGCGCCGCCTCAGTGGTTTTGATTTCAAGGAAAGTCTGCGACGAAGGGAACGATCCGGCAACGACAGCCTTCTGCACCCCGCTCACCTCAAGCGCACCGCTGACCACCATCGCGAAATTAGGATATACGCAGATAGCCGCCACGTTTGGCAACTCAGGATACTCAGTCTCGAAATCATTCACACGCGTAACGAATTTCGTAACCGACGAAACAGTGTCGGTAGAGTTGAGAGTGGTAAGGTCGATGGCGTTGAAGCAACGCTTGTAAACCTCCACATTGTTGTTCTCATCGAAATGCTTGTCGAGAATCGCCTTCACGTCGGCAGCGACAAAAGCATCGTCGGTGGTCACATGGCTTTCGCCAATCACCATTTTGTAACGGTCTTGATTGTTTTGTTCCATAAGATTTGTATTTTTTATTTAGACAATTTCGGATTTTCGAGATGCCGATGGCTGTCGCGCGCGGTTTTCTTGGCGAGATTCTTCTCAAACGCCGCAGTCAGGTCGACCCCCGTCTGGTTTGCGATGCACACAAGCACCCAAAACACATCGGCAAGCTCGTCGGCGAGAGCGTCGGGATCCTCACCCTCCTTGAACGATTGGTCGCCGTAGCGCCGCGACATTATGCGCGCCACCTCGCCCACCTCTTCCGTGAGCACCGCCATATTTGTCAGTTCGCTGAAATAGCGCACCCCGTATTTGCGTATCCAGCCGTCCACTTTCTTTTGAGCTTCCTCGATGGTCATAGCGTCATTCTTTTAGATGCGAGTCAATGATTATAGTCACAGGGCCGTCGTTGACAAGCGCCACCTGCATGTCGGCGCCAAACTCCCCTTCACCGCAAGGCTTCGGCAAAGCCTCGTTGAGACGGTCTATGAAATCACGATAGAGCGGCACCGCCATTTCTGGACGCGCCGCACGGATGTAGGACGGGCGGTTTCCCTTGCGTGTCGACGCATGGAGCGTGAACTGGCTGACGACAAGAATCTCGCCGCCAACGTCGAGAACCGAACGGTTCATCACCCCCGCATCATCGTCGAATATGCGCAGACCGAGCGTTTTTTTCACCAACCATTCCACATCGTCGGCAGTGTCGTCGTGCTCCACGCCGACAAGTATCATCATGCCCGCTCCTACGGCAGACTTAAGCACCCCGCCAATCGTGACAGACGCCTCGCGAACTCTTTGTATAACAATTCTCATAATAGTGCAAATTTAAGAAAAATCCTCGATTATCGGCTATTGGCACACTTCTTTTAGCGAAATTTCAGACTCTTGACCGCGAAAGACGCATTATTTTGCTGATTATCAATCACTTATCACCATTACTACCGTTTTCTGCGGCATCAGAAAGCGCAGCCACAACAATCCTCGCCTTCGCCGGTCCGACCACAGCCGCCACCTCGGCTTCCGATGCCTCGCGCAGGCGTTTCAAACTCTTGAAATGTGCGAGCAACGCAGTGCGAGTCTTCTCTCCAACACCCTTTATCGAGTCGAGTGCAGAGACCGTCTGCCCCTTGCTTCTGCGGTTGCGATGGTGAGTGATTCCGAACCGGTGAGCCTCGTCGCGCAGCTGCTGAATCACACGCAGCGACTCAGAATTCTTGTCGATATACAGCGGCACACTGTCGCCCGGGAAATAGATTTCCTCAAGCCGTTTCGCAATACCCACAAGCGCTACCTTGCCACGGATTCCAAGTCGGTCGAAAGCCTCCACCGCAGAACTCAGCTGCCCTTTTCCGCCATCGACCACCACCAGCTGAGGCAACGACTGCCCCTCCTCCAACAACCGGCTGTAGCGGCGAGTCAGCACCTCGATCATCGAGGCGAAATCGTCGGGACCCTCGACCGTCTTTATGTTGAAATGGCGGTAGTCGCGCTTCGACGGCTTTCCGTTTTTAAACACCACACACGACGCCACAGGATTAGTGCCTTGAATGTTGGAATTGTCGAAGCACTCAATGTGGCGCGGCAGCTCCGTCAGCCTGAAATCCTTCTGCATCCTCGTCAGCAGACGCGTGACCCGCTGCTCAGGATTAAGCTTCTCGGCATTCTTCACCTTGTCGTGCTTATACTGGCGCGCGTTCTGCAACGAAATCTCAAGCAGACGCCGTTTGTCGCCCCGTTGCGGCACCACAACGAGCGGCTCTCCGAAGCGCAGTCGGGCAAGAACGGCACAACAACCGTCCGCGCCGCATTGTGGAACTGAGCCTCCGCCTCGGCAACAGCATACGACAGAATCTGCTCAGGCGACTCGTCGAGCTTCTTACGGAACTCAAACGTCACACACTGCACTACCGAGCCATGGCGCACGTGCATATAATTGACGTAAGCGAAATTGTCGCCCGGCTCATACGAATAGACATCGATGTCGGTTTCCGAAGCGCTCACGACGACCGACTTCGCCCTGTAGCGTTCAATCAACTGATATTTCCGCTTCAACTCCTGCGCTTCCTCAAACCGCAGCTCGGCGGCAAGCCTCTGCATCTCCGACACAAGGTAGTCGGAAACCGCCTGCGTGTCGCCGCTCAGAATGCGCTTCACCTGACCGATATATTCCCCGTATTCCTCCGGCGACACCCTGCCCTCGCAGCACCCCAGACAATTGTGGATGTGATAGTCCAGACAGACGCGCACCGACCGCTTCTCCACGCTTTCAGCCGTAATCGGCCAGCGGCACGACCGCAGCGGATAAAGCTCCTTCAGAAGCTCGAGCAGCGTGCGCACCACCGCGGTGCTCGCATACGGGCCATAATACGTCCGCCCTTCGGCATAACGTTGCGCGTGAGAAACACACGAGGATACAACTCGTTTGTGACGCATATCCAAGGATACGACTTGTCGTCCTTCAGCAGGATGTTGTAGCGCGGCTTATACTCCTTGATAAGACTGTTTTCAAGATGCAAGGCATCGTCCTCGCTGCCCACCACAATGTAGCGCATATCAGCGATGTTGCTCACCAGCACGTTTGTCTTCACCGAGTCGTGCACACGGTTGAAATAAGACGACACACGCCTTTTCAGCCTCTTCGCCTTGCCCACATATATAACCGTCCCCACCTTGTCGTAGTAGAGATAACATCCCGGCTTGTCGGGCAACATACTGATTTTATTTTCAGAATATCGTTCATCGGAGCAACAATAAAAACAGGCGTATGGATATCCATACGCCTGCAAATATACGAAATAATTTCCGCAGACTAATAAACAATCAGCGAATCCACCTGAACATCCTCAGGGAAAGCCTTGCGTCCGTCGAGACCAGAGAGTTCGACAATAAAGCTGATGTAGATTTTCTTAGGATTCATTGATTTCACCAAATCATAAGCCGCAGCCATCGTGCCACCAGTAGCGAGCAAATCATCGTGAAGCACCACCACATCGCCTTCAGCGATAGCATCGCGGTGGATTTCGATAGTGTCCACACCATACTCCTTGCTGTACGACTTGCTGATAGTGTCGGCAGGCAGTTTTCCAGGCTTGCGCACAGGCACGAAGCCAGCGCCCAAATCGCGGGCAAGCACAGCCCCACCGATAAAGCCACGCGACTCGATGCCGACCACTTTGGTCACTCCGAGTCCTTCATAACGCTTTTCAACTCCTCCGAAATAGTGCAGAGGGCATCCGCATCCTTGAATGCGGTAGTAAGGTCGCGGAAAATGATTCCCTTCTGAGGGAAATCATAGATGTCGCGGATTTGTTTTTTTAACTTCTTCGAGTTTCATTGTTATTTTGTGTATTGATTATTCGCTTCAATTTGTTCCACGTGGAACACGGTTTTTTATCTTCCCAAAAGCAGCAACAGAATATTGATGTCGCTCGGCGATATACCTGGTATACGCGAAGCCTGCGCCACAGTTTCCGGGTCGATTTTCGTCAGTTTCTGCCGAGCTTCGGTTGAAATAGCCTTCACGTCGGCATAGACAATTTTTCCACGCAACTTCACGTGTTCGAGGCGCGAAATTTTTTCGGCTATAAGTCGTTCGCGGTCGATATATCCCTGATATTTTATCAAGATTTCAGCCGATTCAACAATTTCCTCGCGACGCTGTTCCTCAATGCCGGCTATATGTTCGGCAAGCGGACCGATCGCCTCGGCAAGCATAAAGATGTCGAGCTGCGGACGCAGTATGAGGTCGTAAAGTTTCACAGATTGTCTCAGCGGCGACAGCCCCTTCCCCTCCAGGAAAGGATTTATGCGCGCAGCCTTTACAGAGAAATTGCGTGCGAAATCGATAAGCGCGTCGCGCTGGCGTTTCTTCTCGAGCATCAAATCATAGCGTTCGCGCGAAGCCAGTCCGATTTCAAAGCCACGCGGCGTAAGGCGCATATCGGCATCATCCTGACGAAGGAGGATGCGGTATTCGGCGCGCGACGTAAACATACGGTACGGCTCGTCGACCCCCTTTGTCACCAAGTCATCGATAAGCACACCGATATACGACTCGTCGCGGCCAAGCACAACGGGTCTTTCCCTCCAGCCTCTGATGCGCGTTGACTTCAGTCCACCCACGCCGTGCCCG
>OKWD01000107.1_pt1 | contig 14629 bp, 17 predicted proteins | sample 1607011 | NCBI WGS metagenome assembly OKWD01 (sample SAMN04414077, study PRJEB24778) | human gut metagenome | material: faecal | host: Homo sapiens | reverse complement strand
ATTGGAAACTTTCATGCGCATGGTAGAAGCGGAAAAGGTATCACATTTATCCCCGAACTAGCCGTATTGCAAACTCAATGACGAACAAAAAAACGCTGGTGCGTCCGTTTGCCATGCCACGTCCCACACGGAGAATCTACATAGTGACACGTACAGACTTCATTCGTCATACCCTGCTCAATATGCTGATAGAAAAAATCAAAGCCTGCATACCTAAAGAGATGCTGACATTGCAAAATGGTACAAAAAGTAGTATGACAGCAAACTTTTTAATAAAACAGTAACGTCCTATACACCTTCCTGTAACAGGTAAATACGATATTTGCAGTACAATAAAAAAGGAGGTATATATGAAACTTAAAAGCAATGAATATCAGATAGAATGTACACCCGACGGGGAATATTACGCCTTTTTAACAGACTACCACCAATGCTGCACTTACGGTGAAACTGCCGAAGAAGCATTGGAAACCCTGTCAGATATCGCCGATGAGTTTTTCTGCGAAATAAACGAAGTCTATCTGGCAGAAGAATTCGCATAAAAGTCACTCAACCTATTAATCATAGAATTTCTCTTACAGAAACCATACCTGTGTGATACAGATATGGTTTCATTTTGTCCTAAGCATGCCCCATACGGTAGAGACTGTACCCCAAATAAACCAAATACAAACAAGAGACCAGTATCATTAAAGCACAAACCACATATCCCTTACGTTTCTCATCCGTCAATTCCATTTTCATTCTGATTTCTATTTAAGTTTCTTGATTCAGCAAAATGGCAAATTCCTGTGTAGAATTTATTTCTATAGGATAACAATTACATTGCCGGATACATATTTTGTCAATTTATTCCACAGATATACCCAATTCCGTTTTCAAAGAATTTTTATAATCAAAGGTAAATAAAGACCCCGGCAAGGAGCGTGGACGCCCCGATTTCATCCTCTTTTTTGCTTCATCAAACAGATTAATTCTCTAAATAATTGATTAGCAAACAGAAAATCATTAAATTTGTCCCATCAATTGAAATTACGTAATTATCATTTAAGATGAAGGAAGAATTCGAGCTAATCGCCAAGACTTTCCAGGGACTGGAAGAAGTACTGGCAAAAGAACTCACCGAGCTGGGAGCCAGCAATATAGAAGTAGGAAGACGCATGGTAGCCTTTACGGGCGATAAAGAAATGATGTATAGGGCAAACTTCTGCCTGCGTACTGCCATCCGCATCCTGAAACCCATCAAACATTTTGAGGCGAAGAATGCCGATGAAGTTTACGAAGCTATCAAGGCCATTGCGTGGGAAGACTTCTTGGATAAAGATAAAAGTTTTGCCGTAGACGCTGTGGTTTTCTCGAACGAGTTCCGTCACTCCAAGTTCGTAGCCTACAAAGTAAAAGACGCCATTGTGGACTATTTCCGTGAAAAGACAGGAGAGCGCCCCTCGGTACGCATCAACCATCCCGATGTGGCACTGAACATCCATATAGCCGAAAATAAATGCACTCTGTCACTGGATAGTTCGGGCGAGTCACTCCACCGCCGGGGTTATCGCCAGGAAGCTGTAGAAGCTCCTTTGAATGAGGTACTGGCAGCCGGTATGATCCTGATGACCGGATGGAAAGGCGAATGTGATTTGATAGACCCGATGTGCGGTTCAGGAACAATACCTATCGAAGCCGCCCTGATAGCACGTAACATCGCTCCCGGCGTATTCCGTAAGGAGTTCGCTTTTGAAAAGTGGAACGATTTTGATCAGGAACTATTTGACCGCATCTACAATGACGACTCACAGGAACGTGAGTTCACACATAAGATTTTTGGATATGACAATAATCCGAAAGCAAATGAAATTGCCACTCACAATGTGAAAGCAGCCGGACTGAGCAAGGAGATTATCTTAAAAATCCAACCGTTCCAGCAATTTGAGCAACCCAAAGAAAAAAGCATCATCATCACCAACCCTCCTTATGGAGAACGTATCTCAACCAATGATTTGCTGGGCCTGTATCAAATGATAGGCGAACGTCTGAAACACTCTTTCACCGGCAATGATGCATGGGTACTAAGTTACCGTGAAGAATGTTTCGACCAGATTGGTTTAAAGCCTTCTATAAAAATCCCCCTGTTCAACGGTTCGTTGGAATGTGAATTCCGCAAATACCAATTATTCAACGGCAAATTCAAAGAATTCCGTAGTGAGAACGCCGATCGGGGAATTCAAGCCCCGCCGGGAAGAAATCCGCCCGCGCCGTAACACGGAAAAGGTAGAATATGGAGAACGCAGAGAACGTCGTAGTTTTGACAACAGACGTGAAGGACACGGAGAGTACAAAGGAGGAGAGCGCAGAGAAAGACGCTCTTTTGATGACAAACGTGAGGGACGTGGCGATTTCAAAAGAGGAGAACACCGCAACTTTGGTGACAGACGTGAAGGCCGCGACAATTTCAAAAGCAGTCCCCGTAAATTTGACGACAATAAGGAAAAGACAGAAGAATAAACAGTTATGAGAAAATTAATCAATCTGATTGCCTTATTAATCATGGCTTCATCTGTAACATGGGCACAAGACAAGAAAAGTTTCACACTGGAAGACTTGATGCCGGGAGGAAACAATTATTATAACCTGCTTCCACAAAACCTGTATGGTTTGCAATGGTGGGGAGATGTATGCATCAACGCCGACATAGAAGAGGTAAAAACCATCCAGCCGGCAAATGGGAAGGAAAACGTACTTATCACTTTGCAGGAAGTGAATGAACTGTTGGCAAACAAGGAATTAGGGAAAATCAACCACTTCAGGAATGCATCTTTCCCATACGCTGAAAAGATGATGCTGGTAAATACCACATCCAATAAAGTGCTGATCGATTTAACTAAAAAGGAAATAATATGGAGTCAGCCTCTCTCTCCTAAAGCCGCCAACCAGGACTGGAACAAGGAAAGCCGTTCATTGGCTTATACCTTGACAACAATCTGTTTGTAACGACTGCCGACGGGAAAACGCAACAAGTCACCGACGAACCGAAAGGCATCGTATGCGGACAAAGTGTACACCGTCAGGAATTTGGTATCTCGAAAGGTACTTTCTGGAGTCCGAAAGGAAATCTGCTTGCTTTCTACCGCATGGACGAAAGCATGGTAACCGATTATCCACAAGTAAATACCTCCACCCGCATAGCGACACTGGAGCCGGACAAGTATCCGATGGCAGGAATGACCAGCCACAAAGTGACTGTCGGCATCTACAATCCGGCGACCCAAAAAACAGTTTATCTGAAAGCCGGCGACCCTACCGACCGTTATTTTACCAATATCAGCTGGAGTCCTGACGAGAAAAGCGTTTATGTCATTGAACTGAACCGTGACCAGAACCATGCCCTGCTATGCTGCTATGACGCGGAAACAGGAGAGCCACTGAAAGCAATCCCCTTTACGAAGAGAAGCATACTAAATATGTAGAGCCTCAACATCCCATCGTCTTTCCGCCGTGGGACCACACGAAGTTCATCTATCAGAGCCAGCGCGACGGCTACAACCATCTTTACCTGATGGACACCAAGACTTCCATATATCCGGAATCACATGGAGCCGCGGCCGGAGGTTCTTACCGGGAAAGCTACAAGACCAGACAGCTTACCCAAGGCAACTGGGTAGTACAAAACATCCTCGGATTCAATGAAAAGACCAAGGAAGTCATCATCATGAGCACAGAGGTTTCCCCTTTGCAGAGCAACGCATACGCTGTGAATGTAAAGACAGGCAAACGCCGCCTCATCGGCAATAAAGATGGTATGCATCATGTACAACTATCCGGTAGCGGCAACTATGTAATAGACAATTATACTTCTTTCACCATTCCCCGGAATATCGAGATCGTTCCCACTTCCGGAAAGGGAAAGACTATCAGCCTGTTGACCGCCACCAATCCGTTGGAAGCATACAATATGCCCGAAATCACTGTCGGTACCCTCAAGGCAGCCGACGGCAAGACCGACTTATACTACCGCCTGATAAAGCCGGTGAATTTTGACCCCAACAAAAAATACCCGGCCGTAATCTACGTGTATGGCGGACCACATGCCCAACTAATCCACCAACAACCGCAACTATGACGCCCGCGGATGGGATATTTACATGGCACAACTGGGTTACGTCATGCTGACCGTTGACAACCGGGGCAGTGACAACCGGGGACTGGAATTTGAGAACTGTACGTTCCGCCAATTAGGAACCGAAGAGATGAAAGACCAGGTAAAAGGAGTGGATTTCTTAAAATCATTGGGTTATGTGGACAATAACCGCATTGGCGTACATGGTTGGAGCTTCGGTGGTTTCATGACCACCAACTTGATGCTGACTTACCCCGAACTATTCAAAGTAGGAGTAGCCGGCGGTCCTGTCATCGACTGGGCTTACTACGAAGGTAATGTACGGCGAACGTTACATGGATACTCCGCAAACCAACCCCGAAGCTACAAGAACGCCAACCTGAAGCTGAGAGCCGGAAACCTGAAAGGACGTCTGGAAGTGATCATTGGCGCCAATGACCCCACTTGTGTTCCCCAGCACAGCATCAGTTTCCTCCGTGCCTGCATTGATGCCGGAACCCAACCCGATTTCTTTATGTATCCGGGCGACGGTCATAATATGTTCGGACGCGACCGTGTGCACTTGTATGAACGCATTACACGCTATTTTGAAGACCACTTAAAATAAACAAAAGATAAGATTATGAAACTGTTGCTATTAGGCTCAGGCGGACGTGAACACGCCCTGGCATGGAAGATTGCTCAAAGTCCCAAAATCGAGAAACTCTATATCGCCCCGGGAAATGCCGGCACAAGTAATGTAGGCGAGAATGTAGCGATTAAAGCAGATGACTTTACAGCAATCAGAGAGTTTGTAGTAAAGAATAATATAGATATGGTAGTGGTAGGTCCCGAAGACCCGTTAGTCAAAGGAATCTATGACTATTTCAAAAAAGATGAAGCGCTGAAAAACATTCCTGTTATCGGGCCTTCAAAAGCGGGTGCGGTACTGGAAGGCAGCAAGGAGTTCGCCAAAGGCTTCATGCAACGCCATAATATCCCGACAGCCGGTTACAAAAGTATCACTGCCGCAAATCTGGAAGAAGGATTAGCCTTTCTGGAAACATTGAAAGCTCCATACGTACTGAAAGCCGACGGTCTTTGCGCCGGAAAAGGCGTACTGATTCTGCCCACCCTGGAAGAAGCCAAGAAAGAATTGAAAGAAATGCTGAGCGGAATGTTCGGTGACGCTTCCGCCACCGTAGTGATTGAAGAATTCCTGAGCGGTATAGAATGTTCCGTATTCGTTCTGACCGATGGAAAGAACTACAAGATTCTGCCCGAAGCAAAAGACTACAAACGCATCGGCGAAGGCGACAAAGGGCTGAACACCGGTGGTATGGGTAGTGTATCTCCTGTTCCGTTTGCCGACAAAGCATGGATGGAAAAAGTGGAAGAACGTATCATCCGCCCCACAGTAGAAGGACTGGCAGCAGAAGGCATCGACTATAAAGGCTTTATCTTCTTCGGCCTGATTAATGTAAAAGGCGAACCGATGGTCATTGAATACAATGTACGCATGGGCGACCCGGAAACGGAAAGTGTCATGCTGCGCATCAAGAGTGACTTGGTGGAACTGCTTGAAGGAGTGGCAACAGGCAATCTGAATGAAAAAGTCCTGGAGATAGACCCCCGTTCGGCAGTATGCGTCATGCTGGTATCCGGCGGATATCCGGAACATTATGACAAGGGATTTGCCATCAGCGGAGTAGAAGAGATTGAAAACAGCATTGTATTCCATGCAGGAACAGCACTGAAAGACGGACAGGTAGTCACTAGCGGCGGACGTGTCATTGCAGTCAGCTCCTACGGTGCCAATAAAGAAGAAGCCTTGGCACAATCATTCGCCAATGCGAAGAAAATCAATTTCGACAAGAAATATTTCCGTTCAGATATTGGATTCGACCTGTAATCAGCGGACTATCAACCCATGGCAGGCTATGACAAATTCCAAATAGATATGGCAAAGGGAAGATTCACCTTCCCTGTTGCCATCCTTATATGCCTGCTTCTCCGGATCATCACGGGCAATGAATGGCAGGATGTAATCAATTTGCTGGTCTGTGCTTTGACTGCCTATCTGCTGATCGAGATAAACACCGCCTTCACGCTGATACGGACACGCAGTACCTTGCATGTCAGCTTTTACGTATTCCTGTCCACGGCCTGCCTGTTTCTGCATTCCTTCCAGTATGCCGTTTTTGCGCCACTCACTTTTCTGATCGCTATTTCCCAATTATTCAGCAGCTACGAATCTCCCTATCCGGCGGGAAGTATATTCCACGCTTTCTTTTTCATCGGACTGGGAAGCCTGTTGTTTCCACAGTTGCTTTATTTTGTACCTCTGTTCTATTTGGGGATGATCAGTTTCAGATCCCTGTCACTCAAAAGTTTCTTTGCCGGACTTACAGGACTCTGTGTGCCCTACTGGCTCTTTTTCGGCTATGCGTTCTATTACGACAAAATGAATCTCTTCTATCACCCTTTACAGGAGCTTATTCATTTTCAACCCATCAGTTATGGGACATTAGGGATGGACAGAATCATATCCTGTGGAATCATCACCTTGATATCACTGGTCAGCAGCGTGCATTATTTCCATGTTTCTTATTTAGACAAGGTACGCACGCGTATATTCCTTTTTTTCCTGATCGCCGTTGAAGCCTGGATTTATTTACTGGGTATCTTACAGCCACAGCATTTCGACATCCTGTTGCAGATGCAGGTCATTGTAGGATCCATTTTAACAGGACATTTATTTACTTTAACCCACAACCGCTTTACCGGCATCTTTTTCATCATTACATTTGTTCTATTAATAGTTCTAACTATATACAATTTATGGATGCAATTCTTCAATTCCTGATCGACTGGGGATATTGGGGTCTTTTTCTAGGCTCTTTTATAGCCGGAAGTGTTCTCCCCTTCAGTTCGGAGGCCGTATTGGCAGCCTGTGTAGGTCCGTTGGGCTTAGACCCGGTGATCAGTATAACCGCCGCCACCGCCGGCAATGTTGCCGGAGGCATGACCTGCTACTGGATGGGACATTTGGGCAATATGGAATGGATCGAGAAATATTTTCATGTAAAAAAAGAGAAGATGGACCGTGCGGAGCGGTTTGTACACGGACGGGGTGCCTGGATGGCTTTCTTCGCCTTTATCCCTATTTTGGGAAGTGCCATATCCATTGTATTGGGCATGATGCGTGCCAATATATGGATTGTCATTCTCGCTATGACCATCGGAAAGATACTCCGCTACGCCTTATTGGTATGGGGAGTATTGGAAGCCTCCGCTTTAATGCATTAAAATTATGAAACTGGAACAAACAGCAGATGGAAGTTATACCCTCTATGTACCCGAACTGGACGAACATTATCATTCGGTGAAAGGGGCACTGACGGAGTCACAACATATTTTTATCGAAATGGGATTAAAGCATTCTCCCGTTTCCGAGCCCCACATTCTGGAGATAGGACTAGGAACAGGGCTGAATGCCTTTCTGACACTGCTTTCAGCAGAAGAGACCCGACGGAAAGTACATTATACCGGTATCGAACGCTATCCGTTAGCCGAAGAAACCTTGAAGCAACTGGACTACCCCCGCCTGATCGGCAAACAGCATGAGGAGGATTATTACGCCATTCACCGGGCGCCCTGGAACACAGAAACAGAGGTATCCCCTTGGTTCACATTACATAAAATTGAAGATGATTTTACCCGGCTTTTCAACCCGGAGGAAGGCAGCCGTCCCGCCGTTCCCTTATACGATATCATCTACTTTGATGCCTTCGCTCCCGAAAAACAACCCGAAATGTGGGAACAATCTCTTTTCGATACTTTATACAAGGTATTGAATGAAGGAGGTATCCTGACAACTTACTGTGCCAAAGGGGTGGTAAGAAGGATGCTGCAAACAGCCGGATTCACAGTAGAACGCCTTCCCGACCCTCCGGGGGGAAAACGCGAGATACTGCGGGCAACCAAGTCTGATTAAACTTCTAGGACCGAAACTGATGAATGGTCAAGTTTCACCTAAAACAGTAAAACCGTTGTAAAATCCTTCAAATCCGTCATATACGCATAACTGCATATTTATCAGCAAATTACCATGAAACATTCATCGCTGAATCCGTCATAGATTCTTCATATTCTTTCTCCACGCTGAGATGATTGCCGTTATATACATAAAAAATCTCCGGCTTGTCACAAGCCAGAGATTCTGTTTTATAAATCTAAAGTTTTTATTATATAAGATTCTCCTGTCGGAGAAAGTCTTATCTTGCTGAAAAAATGAACTTTATCCGAATTGGGATTGTATCGTTTCCTGATAAATTCATTTGTTTAGAAGGAACCGCTCCCCCACGAGAGGGAAGCAGTTTTTTAACCAAGTTTATTTTGCAGCTTTAACAACTACTTTCAGAGTCTTAGTTACACCGAATACATCTTTCAGTTTGAATTCGATAGTAACAGGTTCTGTAGTACCAATGCTAGAAGGCAACTGGATCATGATACCACCAGGAACAGCAGCATAGCCTTCACTCTTCACAGCTTCGTTAGCACCAAGATCTGTAACGATAACATTTGTTGCACTGATAGTGCCTGGTTCCCAAGCTCTGGTCTTGGTATTAGCATTAGTTACGAATTTAGCATTAGTGTTAACCGTACCTACAGAAACAGGGATAGCAAATTTGTTACCGTTCTTGTAATAGTATGCAGATGCATTAGCATTAGCCAGCGTGAAGTTTGTAGCGAATCCTTCAGTACCTTCTTCAAATCCTTGACGGAGGTTCATATCAGAACGCTTATCCACATTGCCGTCAGCCTTAACACCGTCGAACAGATAGAATGTATCATCCAAAGCATCCACCAAAGTAAAGTCAGCATCTGTCAGAACCACTTCACGAGTTACATTGTTAGAAGTAAATTCTTTCTTAGCTTCTACCTTCTTAGCGTCACCCATCAAGCTAGCGAATCTCAGAGTAAAGTCTGATACTTGTTCCTTAGTTGCCGGATATACTCCGTAGAACCTGTAGTTGGCAACTATCGGAAGATTAGCTTCTCCAGTAGTTACATTTCCAACAAGAGTACGTGTATTCCATTCTTTTGCAAGACTTGAATATACGATATTAGTCAAAGGAATATTCTGAAGTCTCGTAGCATAATCTTGACCTAACACTTCATAACCGGAATAAGTAAACCAATTATCTACATTTTCATTATGGCTCAAAGTATAGTACTGAGCTGTAGAACCAAATACAGTATATTGTTTAGCATATGCAGTAGTAAATGCTTCATAGAATGGAACACTCATAATTTCTACATCGCCTTCTTTTACCAAGTCACCATAAATGCTCAATACATTCTTCTTGTCATTCCAGATAGCCTTCTCACCGTTTACACGAGTAATATCCAAAGTCGGCTGAGTGAATTCGAATGGCAAGATGATCGAAGCAACAGGTGTGTTGGTGTCTTCATCTTTCACTGTCAAAGTCAACTGATAAGCGTTCTTCAAAGTGAAGTTATACGGATATCCTTCAGATACAACGAACTGGAATGTTATGGTGTTGTCCACAATAGCATAACGAACATTATACCCTTTTGTCCAGTTATCCCAATATTCATTGTTTTCGCCTTCACCACCAATCAATTCGAAATCAATGCGTCCAGCTTCAACGGCACTCTTCCATACAGCCTTTTCTATAGCACTCATTTCATTAATTATTTTATCCAATGAATAAGCCTTAGTATTAAGAGCAAATACTTGCTTCTCATTAGCAGACCAAGAACCAGTAGTAGGTCTCAGTTCAGGATTATAATTAGGATCCTTGTCGTTTTCAACAATTAACTTAGCATCCATCGGAGTATACAGACGTTCCAAAGTAATTTCATGAGCATTTGCCATTTCTTCACGCTGATAAGCAAAGAAGTGAGGCGCATCTTTATCGCCTTGTACGATAGTACCGTCCATCAAAATGTAGTTGTAAACAAACTCAATGTAGTTATTTACTCCTGTTTCTCTTGTGAACTTGAAGCTATGACCTTCTTTATCTATTTCCACACCATACAACTGTGCGTTCTTCAAGTTCTTGGCAGATTGTTCCAAAGTAATCCAGTAGTCATATACAGCAGCTGCATCTACAGACGGAGAAATATAAGAAACAATAGGAGTATAATCTACATTAACTGCACAATTTTCTAAGCTGCGCAAACCTACATTAACTTCGCCAATCTTCTTCAACTGAGCACTCAAATCATACGGAGTTTTAATTATTGTTTCATTCAAAGTAGCAGTCAGAGACAAAGCGTGTTTTGCACCGTCATTAGCCTTGAACAACAGATAGTTCTTCGTTCTGGCATCATCAATATTTTCATAACGGACAAAGTCATGAGGCAATACCCATACTGCATTTTCAGAAGTGGCTCTAGTCAATACACCCTTAAACGGAACAGCATCCTTAAACGGCAATTCTGTATCCACATTGGCAGAGTTCATCAAGTTGAATGAATAAGCAGAAGCATCTGTTCCCTGAGGATTAACCACAACTTCCAAGTCGCGATCAAGAGTGGTGTACAAACCTTTCTTCAAAGTTTTTTTGGCTGGTCCGTACTCAACATCCTTCTCATTGATTCCATAAAGTGCATGCATCGGATTAGCACCATTCAAGACATCCATATAACCCATAGTAGCACTGCTCGGAATAAAAATAGTCTGTTCATCACCATTTTCATCCTTTACAGTAATGTTCCAGCCACCTTTTACTTGTGCAGCTACCGCACCACCGGCAATATATTCTGTTTCAACGTATGCAGCCTTTTCGGTATCCCATACCATCCAGTAACCGTTTTCGCTAATCTTTGCATCATGTCCGGCAGCGGCAGCATCACCCGGTTCGCCCTGGTCACCCTTGTCACCCTTATCTCCTTTTGCAGGATATTCAGATTTCACACCGTCAAATGCCCAGTAACCGTCAATGATGGTCACAACTGTACCATTCTTACCGTCTTCACCCTTGTCACCTTTGATAGTTTCAATGGTACTTGTAGAATTGTCACTCCAGGTTACAGTGATACCGTCACCGTTCTTCACTACGTTGGTAACATACTTACCAGCATCAACTTTGCCTGTAAAGCTGAAAGAGCTGACTTGATATCGACCAGTTCCTTGTCGATGCGGTCAATGTCCTCATCATAGTCTTTACAAGACACAAATGTTCCTGTTGACGAAACCATCAAGGCTCCGAACAGAACTGCACTTAAAAACTTTTTGTTCATAAATAAAGATTTAAATTTATAAAATTTAAAAAACTAAAAAAATTGGTTATACATATACTGTTATAAAAGGACTTCATTCTCTATTTCCAAGTTCACCAGGTTCCTCTCGCGCGCCGCATACCGTTTCGGAGTCATACCCGTCTGACGGACGAAAGCCAGATAGAAAGGACTCTTCGAACCGAAACCGCTCCGTGACGGAACCTCGCCCAGCGGACAACCGCCGTTGCGAAGCAGCTCCTTAGCGTATTCCACCCGGTAGCGGTTAAGCAACTCCTTCAGATGACAACCGAAGTAGCGGTTCACCGCATTGCTCAGGTAAGTCTGGTTTGTTTCGAGCATCATACTCAGTTTCTTTAACGAAAGAGAGGAATCGAGGAACGCCCGGCGTATCTCCAACTGATACAATATACCTTTATATATAAGGCTGTCTGCCGGACGGACATCCGACAGTGACGAGAACCGCGCTGTCCATTCGCGGCTGGCGGCACGATAGAGCAATGTCTTCTGCCTTACAGAAGTGCTGCTCGTCTTTTTACGTCTCAGAAACAGGTATTCCATCTAACTCGTTATTCGTTCTTATTGGCCTTTTATGCAGATCTTCTTAGTAAGAGATCGATCATTTCACGATGACAAAAATAAGGAAAGTTTTGATAACTAGTACACTTTTCGCGGAAAAATATGGAATATTGTGAAAAAAGTATTTCTTCTGGTTCTACCGGCTCTGATTTAATCTTGTATCTGTATAGTTAATATTTTGATTTAAGCCTGTTATCGTCTGTTTGTAGATCTCTTACTAAGAGATTTATACTTTTTTCATCTTCCATACATACAATAACACATTGATTTTCAATCATCCACAACCAGTTCCTATTCCTGCTCTTAACATATAGTAAGATAAATACATGAACAAAGATTGAAAGGATTTTTTTACAAATCTTATTCTTCACGAATACAAGAGCCTTATATGGCATCTTAAAAAGATTGACAAACGATAAGACACTTCCCACAAAATATAAAGCGCATATTTATAGAGAACGATAAAGAGTACATAGAATGCCATATAGAATCTTTTACCTGAAACCAAGGCTTCTCATACAGCCACAGAATAGCCGTATGAAAAGCCCTAACCAGACTGAAATTGCTTATCAATTGAGCAATTTGGGGAGTATTTGTACTCGATTAATGAGCAATTTGCGTATATTTGTTGTTGTTAAACAGAAAAGATAACATTCATGAGAACCAGACATCACATATTTTTCCCATTGCATCCCGGCAAAAGTATCCTTTGTTCGTGCTGCATGGTACTGATAGTGTGCCTGTTTACCGCCTGTGACAGTAAACAGTCCACTTCCACAAAACCGACCCTGACTGTCACCCTGGAACCCTTGCGCTATTTCACAGAAACCATTGCAGGCGATAAATTCAAGATAGTCAGCATGGTTCCGAAAGGAAGCAGCCCCGAAACCTACGACCCTACCCCCCAACAACTGGTCAATCTGGATAAAAGCACCGCCTACCTGCGCATCGGCTATATCGGTTTCGAACAAGCCTGGATGGATAAACTGACCACGAATGCCCCTCATCTGAAAGTATTCGATACCTCAAAAGGAATAGACGTCATACACGAAACAGGACACAACCACGGTGACCATCATCACGAAGGGGGTATAGAGCCTCATATATGGAACTCCGCACGCAATGCCTCAGTAATCGCCCGTAATATCTACTCCGCCCTGAGTGAACTGGACAGTGCAAACGAACCTTATTTCAAGCATCGGCTGGACAGTCTGCAACAAATTATCGCACAGACAGATACGGACGTCGTGACCGGCTACAGAATGCCGATACCACTTTCCTTATCTATCATCCGGCACTCAGTTATTTTGCTAGGGACTACGGATTAAAGCAAATCAGCATAGAAGAAGGAGGAAAGGAACCCTCACCGCCCATCTGAAAGAACTGATAGAAACCTGCCGCCGGGACAATGCCCGGGTTATTTTTGTCCAACAGGAATTCGATACCCGCAATGCCCGGCTGATAGCAGATGAACTGGGAGTCACCGTTGTTCCCATTAATCCGCTAAGTTATGAATGGCGGGAAGAGATGATCAATGTAGCAAATGCACTTGCCAAATAACAGAGCCTTATGACGAATCCCATTATACAACTTACAGATATTTCCGCTTCTTACGATGAGAAGACAGTACTGAGTCACGTCAATCTCACGGTATATGAACGTGACTTCCTTGGTGTAATCGGCCCCAATGGTGGCGGAAAAACCACACTGATCAAGATCATACTAGGGTTACTGAAGCCCGCTTCGGGCAGTGTCCGTTTCTATAAGAACGAAAAAGAAGTACCCGAAATAGCCATGGGATACTTACCACAATACAACAGTATTGACAAGAAATTCCCCATCTCCGTATATGAGGTGGTATTATCGGGGCTCAACAAACAGAAATCCCTGTTCCACCGCTACACCCCCGAACAGCACGAACTGGTGAGCCGGATTATTGCCCGCATGGGTCTGGAAGGTTTGGAAAGCCGTGCCATCGGCGAACTGAGCGGAGGACAACTGCAACGCGCGCTCTTGGGACGCGCCTTGGTTTCAAACCCTGAGGTTGTCATTCTGGACGAACCCAATACCTACATTGACAAACGGTTTGAGGCCAAACTCTACTCCCTGCTGGAAGAAATCAACAAGGAACGGGCCATCATCCTGGTAAGCCATGATATAGGCACTGTGCTGCAAAATGTAAAAACCATAGCGTGCGTCAACGAAACGCTGGATTATCATCCCGATACGGAAGTACCCACCGAATGGCTGGAAGAGCATTTCGGATGCCCCATCGAACTGTTAGGACATGGAAACTTCCCTCACCGCATCTTGAAATGCCATCATCACGACGAATAAATCCGATTATCGTGACCTAAGCCTTTTCATGCGGCAGGTTAAGCCCTATCCACCTTATCATTAAGCATTTTCTTACGGCAGACTTCTACAGTCGCCGGCAGTGCTCCGTACAGTCCACTGCAACAGACCGTACGGACTACTATAGCAGACTGTACAGTTCACTGTAGCGGTCTATACTGGTTTACCGTATAAAAGACCTTAACCTAACCATCAATCAAGCTTAACCATAGAGTAGAAAAAGGTTAGGAATCCAAAGGTTTCCTTCATCTGTACAAACTGAAATTTCAGAACACAGTATACAAACCAGCAATAAAACATAGTAATTCGTAGACTGAAAGAAACATTTTC